>Ga0315294_10007619_pt1 | contig 11877 bp, 11 predicted proteins | sample YL17G13_40_MG_FD_203626 | JGI IMG/M metagenome (GOLD analysis project Ga0315294, IMG submission 203626) | Sediment microbial communities from Yellowstone Lake, YNP, Wyoming, USA - YL17G13_40 | ecosystem: Environmental > Aquatic > Freshwater > Lake > Sediment | place: USA: Wyoming | collected...
CCTACGGTTATAGAATTAGTGCCAACACACCGATAACGGTGGGTGGTGGTGGAGTGATAGGCACTATTACACTAACGACGACACATACCGGTGGCGGTTCAACCTTCGCTATTGGCGCGACCGGCGCAGTTACAAGAAGTTAACTGTTAATATTCTTCCCATGTCTCGAGGGGGTGGGGGTTTATACCTCACCCCTTTTTTGTCATTAGAAACAGATGCGCATTAAGCGTCACGATAAAGACTTTGCCTTAACTATGAGATGAACTCATGGTAGGAGGAAGATATGCTTTATCTGAAAATGTCTGTCAGGTCACATTTTATTTAGGATATGTGAAGAGCCGTCCAGTGTTTTTTCCAGATAGCCTGTTTGATAATGCTTATGTCTTCCGGCTGATCCGGCAGGGCAGGGCCTTCAGGTTAGGTGTGCCGTACTCCCTGCCGAGTTTGCCTGTTGAGGTAAGCATGTTGAAATTGGATTTTTCCCAGTCGTACTGGGTTTCCGGCCTCCCTTCTGGGAACCACCATCCATGGGCAGCGCAGAGCACGCGGGGATCGATGCCGTCTGTCAGGTGAGCCACCTGGGTGATCCGGCCGTATTTCGTTTCGATAACAACTTCATCATCTTCATTGATACCGTATTTCTGTGCCGTAGCGGGATTGATCTTCAGCCGCGGATGGGGTCTCAGTTTTCTGAGTTTTTCCAGCCACCGGTAAGATGAGTGGAGGTAGAAGCGGCTCTTGGCGCTGGTGAGGAGCAGGGGATAATCGGGATCGTCGGCTTCCGGTAGACCCGCATACTGTGGCAGGGCAGCCAGCTTGAACTTCTCTGCTGTGCTGAGGGCGAGCTCCACCTTTCCGGTAGGGGTACTGAACCCCTTTTTCTCGTAGGATTTGAAACGGTCCGGCCCTTTCAGGTATCCCTTCTCCACAAACTCGGCATACGTAAGGCCTGCCGGTTTGACGACGTCTTCCAGGAACATACGGTAATCATCGTGCCAGAGCTCCGGCGGACTTATGCGTTTGCCCAGCTCGTTCATAATCTTCATGTCCGGCCAGCACTCCTCCGGCGGCTCCACGACCTTGGGCCTTGCCAGGATGTAGCCGTGACCGATTCCCAGATGGCCGATATCGTCAAATTCGAACTGCGTAGCTGCGGGAAGAACAATATCAGCCAGGGCCGCTGTCGGGGTCATGAAGATATCCGCTATTGCGAGGAAGTCCAGTTTCATGAGGGCTTCATAGGTCTGACGGCTGTCTGCGTAAGTCAACAGGGGATTGCAGCACATGGCGTAAAACCCCTTCACCGGATAGGGAATTCCTTCCAGAACGGCCTTCCGGAAATAGGCGGGCGCAATTGTCATCAGGCGCGGGATGACACGGTGGTGGGCGCTGATCATGTTCTTGTGCTTGTCAGGTATGAGATCAGCCCGGACAAAGGGACCCAGCCCCACGATCTGCGGGTCTTTTGCTTCCACGTTGCCGCCGGGCACATCGAGATTACCCGTGATGGCCATGAGGCAGATAAGGGCTCTCGTAGTATCGAAGGTGAAAATGTTGTGCTCTATGGGATTCCCCCACTGGATGACTGCCGGCTTTGCCAAGGCATAGTATCGGGCGGCGTCTCTTATGAGTTCGGGCGTAACCCACGTGATTGCGGAGACCTTCTCGGGCGTGAATTCTTTTACATGTTCGGCCAAATCGGGAAAACCCACAGTCCATTTTTCTACGAATTCCTTATCATAGAGACTCTCGGAAATAATGACATTCAGGAATCCCAGGGCCAGGGCATTGTCTGTGCCGGGCCGGATCTGTAGCCACATCCTGGCCTTCTTGACTGTGTCGATCCGGCGGGGATCAACAATGATCACCTCCATCCCGTTTTTCACCTGTTCGAGGAAGAGGCTGTTGATCTCACCTTCTTCATTCGTGGAGGTGATGTTGCTTCCCCACAAAACGGCGAGCTTACTCGGGTGGTGAAAATCTGCGACAGGGTAAAAGCCGCAGGTGTGGATGCCCGTAATTTCACGGGGGGCGTGGCAGACATCCTGAGAAGCTATCACATTCGGTGATCCGAAAAGGTTGGCCAGACGAATGAGGACAAAATGTTCGAGGCCTTTGGGCATGCCTACGCCAAAGGCCACCGCCTTTGCACCGTATTTTTCCTTGATCTCAAGGAGATTCCCGGCGACCTCCTGCAAGGCCTCTTCCCAGGTTATGCGCTGCCATTTGCCTTCACCGCGCTTTCCAGCCCTCTTGAGGGGATGCCTGAGGCGGTCGGGGTGTGTCAGTCGATCCGGTGATGCTACGCCCTTGGGGCATATATAGCCCTTACTCAGGTAGCCCTCCGGGTCCCCCTTCACCCTGACAATCTTGTTATCTCTTACGCCGATCAGAAGGGTACAGCCTCCGTGGTCCATCCTGGCGCAATGTGTCCTGACCCAGCGAATGTCATCTTCCATGCGGTTATGCACCTCTTTGAGTTATCATTGCGTATCTTTATCCTATATTTGAATCTTGCCACCGGAGAGATTCAGATCGAAAATTCATCAAGGAAGGGATACTATGAGAGAAATTGAGGAATCCATCAATTTCTCTAAAAGTGTAATTAATATACATTACTACCATATCAGATGCAAGTTAAACCTAGCAATGAAGCGTTAATTTCCGGCCTCTATCCCACCGCAAATTTAAAATTAAGTAACTCTTAATATTATTTATGAATCTTTTAATATTGTCTTAACAGTTTAGTTCAAATAGAATTGACACAGTTTTTAGTTTGCAAACTGAGAATTGCTGATTGGAGGTACTTCAACATGTTGGAAATTGAATATATATACTGCCCCAACAGAGGCTGCAAAGATTACGGCCTGAGGGGCAACGGTAATGTTGGTGTACGTGGCAACTACGGTAAAAATAAAAACAGAAAGCTATTATATTGCAGAACCTGTGGAAAACGTTTTGCCGCATCGACGTCGACGGCTTTTTACAGGATGCATTTATCCGAAGATATCATCAGACAGATCCTGCACCATGCGGCAGAAGGGGACGGCGTTCAATCGACCGCGCGATCATTGAAGATCGATAAAGGCATTGTACAGCGCGTAATTCTCCGTGCTGGCGAACATTGTGAATCCGTATTGTCAAATCTTTTACACTCACTGAAAATGACAGAGACCCAGTTTGATGAGTTATGGACATTTGTCAAGAAGAGAAGAATCCTGGAAAATAAGAGTTGGAGAGATGACCTGGAGGAGGTTAGCCATACCCCTATCCTGCTCCATTCTGGAGACTAGGAAAATATTTCACAAATAACATTTGTCTTTGTTGCTTAGTATTTTCAGCACCTCGCGGGTTATTGCCGCTTTTTCCATGCCCGGAAATGAATAATCGAGGCGGCGAGAAAGACAGAAAATCTCTTTCATCCCTCGGCTGACATTGTTTGCTCGTATCCGCTTTATCCCGTACTCACTTGTCATTGACAAGCCAGTTCCTTTTCTCATATATTCCTGTCGGACAAGGGGAGATTCCTATCAGACTAATATGGGAAATGATCTCAGTCAATACCTCCGGCCCACGTACTATATTGACAGTGACGCATCGGAGGTTATAGCCTTCGCCAGAAATGCTGCCGGCGACAGAAAGACCTCACTCGAGAAAGGCATCGCTCTATTTTATGCGGTTCGGGACAAAATCAGGTATGACCCATACCGGATCGATTTGGAAAAAAGAGAGTCTTTCAAGGCGAGCGTCATCATCGGGAGGAGCTACGGTTATTGCGTAGCCAAGGCGATTGTGCTTGCCGCTGTGGCACGTGCCTCCGGTATCCCCGGCCGCCTCGGCTTCGCCGATGTACGCAACCACCTCTCCACGGAAAGGCTCCGGCAGTTGATGAAAACGGACACCTTTATCTTCCACGGTTATACGGAGCTCTTCCTCGACGACCGATGGGTTAAGGTCACACCAACCTTCAACCTATCCCTGTGTGAAAAGTTTGGCGTAAATCCTCTCAACTTCGACGGCAGAAATGACAGCCTCTTTCATCCATATGACAGGGAGGGAAAGAAGCATATGGAGTACGTTAGGGATCACGGTCATTTTGCCGACGTTCCCTATGAAAGGATAGTCGCCTACTTCCGGGAATACTACCCTGCATATTTTCAACACCACGATAATGTGAGAGCTGACGATTTCGAAAAAGAAGCGAGAGCAGAAAAGAAATAAATTTCCGGACAAGCTGATGAAATGTCCTCCCGTTTCATCTTGTCACTTTTTATTGCATGTGTTAGCCTGACATTCAATGATCGTCGTAACAGACACAAACATTGCCTGCACTCGTTGCGGAAAAATCCCTGCCGTCATTTTCTGTGATGGCTGCCAAATTCCTCTCTGCGTAGATTGCCGTAGATTTGACCTTTGGGGCTATGGCTGCGGCCACGTGGATACAAAAGTATTCTGCCATACCTGCTTTGACGACATTAAGGTAAACCCTTACGGCGGCAAGCTTGACGATGACCATGAATGAAAAACTTAAGGATGAGATGATGAGCGACGAAATCAAAAAAAGAACCCAGGAAACAGCGAATACCCTCTTCGGCAAAGGGATTAAGATGGATCCGCCTTATCTAATGTGGCGGGAGTTTGATAAGGACCTTGCCAACGATTTTTCCCGTTTCATAACGGGCAACCTTTATTACCGGACCGTTTTGACCCTCTCAGAAAGGCAGATGGCGGCTTGCGCCATGCTCGCGGCTCTGAGGGCGACGGGTGAACTCAAACTTCATGTTAATGCAGCGTTAAACGTGGGCTGTGACCCGAAAAAACTTACGGAGATTTTTTTCCAGGTTGCTACCTACGCCGGCATGCCCGCCGTCAATGAGGCCCTTGAGGTTTATCGCGATGTACTAAAGGAACGGGGAGAATGGCCGACTAAATAAGTGCCCGTTGTGCATTTCAAAGAACAGGGATATACAAATGGCCGAAAGCGCGATCGGGAAATTACTGATAAAGAGCAAAACGGAAACAGCCCTCTTAATTATCGATATGCAGATGTATCAAGCAGGCGAGGAGGGAAATCTGCCGCGCTACTTCGGCGTAGTCAATGGGCCGGATGCTGAAGAGGGCGCCGTCCGCCGGGGTAAGGAAGTCGTTCCGGTTATAGGGAGATTGCTTTCAGCATTCCGGAAAGCCGGGGCCTGTGTTGCGTTTACGGCCTTCGGTTCTCTCACGGAAGACGGATCCGACCTCGTTCCCTATGCTAGCTTATGGAACAGGAAGTGCAGGGAGAAACTGGGGTTTCCCGCAATCGTCTCTGTCAGAGATCCCGGGTATGTGATAATGCCGGCTATCTCTCCGCTGCCTAATGAGCCTGTTATCAGTAAGGCGGCCCAGGGGGCATTTAATTCCTCCATAATTGGTCATGTCCTCAGGCATGAGGTGGATCAATACAATCGTTGCGACGGGGATGTACACGAACCACTGCGTTATAGCCACCTGTATCGGCGCGGCTGATGCGGGTTATCGGGTGATAGTGCCGGAAGACGCGGTGGGGTCATGGAGTCCGGATCTCCATGAACAGGCGCTTGCAGTCATGCGTTCATGGATTATAAGGACGACAAGTGACAGGATCATCAAAGAATTAGACATGCTCCTTTAACTTACCGAAAAATCAGATTTTTCTCATACCCTTCCCAGGTTTTTCGCAAATGCATTTGCCACACTTGGTACTATACTGAAAATTAGTAAAATAGTTTATTGCCTTCTTGAGTCGTTGTGCATCCTGAGTAAACCATGTCCGTGATAAAGACAAATTAATCAATATGATTTCTACGATGTCCTGTCCTTCCGGCTGTGCGGTCGGTCCTTTTAGAAATCAGTACTAAGAGCTTTACGCGTTGCACAAGTTATCTCGCTTCTTGTGCGGCAGTAGTGTATATATCTGAAAAAATATGCATAAGGAGGGTAGCCATGGACTTTGTTGGTTTGACAATGAATGAAGGCATTGCCAGAATCACGCTATGCAGGGGAAAAGTCAATGCAATCAATGAAACGGTCGTAGATGAGCTTACAGATTGCTTCCGGAAACTTTCTTATGATCCGGGAGTAAGGGCTGTTATCTTTACCGGTGAGGGCAAGTTCTTCACCTTTGGTTTCGATATTCCGGAATTTCTGGGTTACTCGAAAGAGGCCTTCGTCCGCTATCTCACAAAGTTCACCGGTCTATATACGGATATCTTCCTCTATCCCAAACCAGTTATTGCCGCCTTGAACGGTCACACAATCGCGGGCGGTTGCATGCTCGCCATCGCCTGCGACTGGAGGATCATGGTGCAGGGCAGTGCCAAGATATCTCTTAATGAAATTAACTTTAGCTCTTCTGTATTTACTGGGAGTGTGGAAATGATGAAATTGTGGCTGGGGCAAAGAAAGGCGGAAAACGCCCTCCTCAGCGGGGCCATGTATTCTCCGGAAGAGGCCCGTGAGCTGGGATTGATTGATCAGATTGTATCGAAGGATGATTTGGATAGCGAAGCTGGAAAAAAAGCGCGGGAATACGCCTCGCAGGACAGCGCGGCCTTCACGAGCATTAAGAAGCTCCTGCGTAAACCCGCAGCAGAAGAGATGATGAAAAGGGAAAGGGAATCCATTCTCGAATTTGTCGACATCTGGTACTCGGAAAACACCTGGAATAATCTCAAGGAGAAGGTTATACGCTCCTAGAGGGAGCTCTTTCTGCCTTACCGCATAGTCCAAGGACTGCCGGCCGTTCTAACGAGTGAGCTTCACCGGTTCTCCATTGACATGACTGAAAAAGGGCAGAACTCTTGCGTAAAGTGCGCTACAAGACACGAGGACAACAGAGACTGCCAAAATGACAAAGGTACGTTGATGAGACATGTATCCCCAATCCGTGGATAAGCGTCTATTTATTCTGGGCCATCCCTACTTTCACATCTATTTAATAAAAGGGAAAAATGCATCAGCCTTGGTTGAAATGGGTATTTCAGCTACGGCTGATACGGTAATCGCGCAACTGTCATCATTAGGCGTAAGGCCTGACTATCTGATCGTCACCCATCCCCACAGTGATCACATTGCGGGTCTTGATGCCCTGAAACAGGCCTTCCCTCATGCCGTTGTTATAGCAGGACAGGGTGCGGCGGCATTTCTCGATCATCCGAAGACGGTCGAATCGCTGATCCTGGAAGACCGACATATGTCCTCCTTCATGTTGGATCGCGGTCTCGTTTCCAACCGGCCTGCCATCCGGAAAGCCCCTTCTATATCCGGCTGCACGGTTATAGTCGGAGGTGACGACCTCGATCTCGGAGAGATAAATATTAATTTCGTGGATGCGAGAGGTCATTCACCCGGCAATATCCTCATACACATCCCGGTCTCAAGCGCTGTATTGGCCTCTGACAGCTTGGGATGCCGCTTATCGGGGCTGGGGTTCTTCCCCATTTTCTTTACCGGATATGCCGATTACATGGCGACAATAGATACCATAGAAAGCCTCAAGCCGGAAATCCTCGGACTGGCCCATAACGGCATCATACAAGGGCCGGATATAAAAAAGACGCTTCAAGAGGCACGCGAAGCCACTCAGGGTATCATGGCTCGCATCCTCCACGATAGGCGGGACGATGAAGCTGTCGTCCAGGACCTCCTCAGAGAATAATACCGTGACGAGCTCACCCTTTATACAGGGGAGAATATTATGGGTTGCTGTCGCCTATTAGTCAGGAGGGTCAGAGATCTCAGGGATGATCGGCACCTTCGCACGTGAAGGTTTGCAAGGCCTCGCGCCTGTCTTCCGAAAAAACGAGCAGTGTGATGAATGTGATGGCGGCTGTGCACATCTTTATTATAAGTTAGTATCGGCTTATAAAGGCGTAACAAATAAGAGTCGATAGATGGTTCGTTTTTTAGATTCTTGTTGCAGATATGAATTCCCTTTCCCGTGAAGTGGTTTCACATTTCTACAGATGATTTTTTGAAGGAGGAGCACTATGGAATTCAGGACCATAAAGGCCGATGTGCAGGGCAGAATCGGTACGATCTGCTTGAATCGCCCCGAGAGACGGAATGCAATCTCTATTGAGATGCGTCATGAGATATCCGCATGTCTGAAAGATTGGCGGGAATCCGAAACAGTGGGCGCCGTAATCTTGACCGGCAACGGCGAGGCGTTCAGCGCCGGTTTTGATCTGGGCGAATTCAAACAACCGGCCCTGTATAATGACATTTACGAAACGTCGGCAAGATATCACAGAGATATCTGGTATTTTCCCAAGCCTACGATCGCCGCGGTGAACGGACCGGCTCTGGCGGGCGGGTTTGATCTTGCAAAACTTTGCGACATCAGGATATGCTCAAAAACCGCCCTCTTCGGTCATCCGGAGATCAAATTTGGAATTCCTCCGCTCTTAACCCCCCTTCGCTGGATTATAGGTGAAGGACTGGCCCGCGACCTCTGTCTCACGGGCAGAAGGATCGACGCCGCAGAGGCGCATCGCGCAGGTCTGGTCAGCGAGGTTATCGACGGCAATAAATTGCTGGAGCGAGCAAACCAGATGGCCGCTGCCATTCTGGAGGCACCCATGTCGGCCATTCGCTTCATCAAGACATACATGCTGGACCACGCGAATCGCGGCTTCGAAGAGGCTTTCTGTATCGAACATGACAAGGCCTTTCAGGAATTCCTCCTGAAGAAGGCGTCTGAAGCATTTCGGGAAAAGTAAAAAAGTTTACTGCAGTCGCAAAGCTACAAGAGGGAGAAATCAACGCAATTTGGGATAAGACGTGTAGCTGTCTTAGGCGTTGCCGTTTGTGCATTAGAGTATGGAGAATGGCATAACTCTAACCTAAAATATGATAAAGGCTATGGAGCAGGCGGCTGAGGACGGAAAAAACCACCGGTTAAGGTGAAGAAAAAATACGACCATCACCTATCGAGGAGGAAGATATGGATTTGGGATTAAAGAATAAAGTGGCCCTGGTGGCCGGAGGAAGCACGGGGCTGGGACTGGCTGTAGCAAAGAGGCTGTCAAGAGAAGGCGCACGCGTTGCCATATGCGCCCTGGATGACCCCTATCTCCCGAAGGCTAAGGAGGAGATTATAAAAGAAACGGGGGGACAGGTAATTGCCATTGCGGCTGACGTGACCAACGTCGAGCAGGCAAAGAACTTTGTCCGCGGCGCAGTGGATCATTACGGGACGCTGGATATTTTAGTCAACAATGCCGGGGGGCCGCCATCGAAGGAGTTTTTCGATATTGATGACAAACTCTGGGAATTTGGTTTCCACCTCAACCTCCTGTCTACGATTGTCATGACCCGTGAGGCTGTTCCGGTTATGAAAGCCAAGCGCTGGGGGCGCATCGTCAATATGACCTCCATATCCGTCAAGCAGCCAATCGACGGCCTTATCCTGTCCAATACAATTCGTGCAGGCGTCATCGGTTTTGCCAAGAGTCTGTCCAACGAGTTGGCGCAGTTCAACATCACCGTGAACAATGTGTGTCCCGGCTATACCATGACGGACCGGGTTCGCAATGTCTCCGAGGCAATCGCTGCCAGGGAGGGCACTACACCGGAAGCAATTGTCAAGAGATGGGAGTCTGAGATTCCTATGGGGCGCCTGGGCAAGCCGGAAGAATTAGCCGGCCTAGTTGCATTTCTTTCATCAGAGATCGCCGGCTATATCACGGGCGCTGCCATTCAGATCGATGGCGGCTGGTATAAGGGAATCATGTAGGCGCCGGAAAGACACCTGTTACTTGAATTTATGGGGACTAATCTTCTTTTCCATGTTGTCGAGAAAAGTCGACCATGCATGGGTCCTGAAGGCGGTAGCTAACTTTTTGGGCTTTTTTGCCCCGCATGACGGGCACTCCAGGACATCATATCTTTCGTCGACCTTCATCAACCGCTCGTAGACGGTCTTGCATTGACAGCACTCAAATTCATAAATGGGCATTTGGAAATTCCTTGACGCGGCAACTGATGATATCAGGCTTGGCGATATTTATTCCAATACCTTACATCCAGCCACTCTTATGAGTTCATTAAGTTTAATATTATTAGATGGAAACTTGCCTTTTCACTTACGAAACATAAAAGAAAGACGATTGTATGTCAAGAGACAACAATATCTTCAACACTGTTGATATGCAGGATTTTATATGTTAATGGTTGCATTCTTGATAATTACGGATATCCAGGCGTGGCGAAGATTTCCGGACTGATTACAAAGGCGGCAAGGCTAAAGCGGATACAGGCCAGAAATAATCATGCGCCGCCGGAAAACCGGACTGTACACAAAGATTTCAAACCTCAAACTGAGGTACCGCAAACAAGGTTGAACCGAGTCGGATTTCCAGGTCAGGATCTGAACTATGGATGCAAAACCATCTTTCCTTCCTTTTGAAATTCCCAAGCTCAAATCCCGGAACATGAGGATAGGCAAAAAAGGTCTCTTGCGCCGCTCCTTCCCCGTAGTTCCCGATGAGTTTTTTAGAATCTATCAGAATGACGACCTCCATTTGGAAGTCGAATTCCAGAAGGAAGATACCCGTGCCAAAGTTTTTCTATATACGAATATCGACTGCCCGGAGGATGAATGGCGGGAGCTTGAATTTAAACAGGAAAAGGACAATATCTATAGCCTGTCATACAAAGTAAGGCTCTGCGGCAGCTACAAATTCAAATTAAAATATTCTCTCGATGACGGCAAGACCTGGTACTGGGACAGGGTTCCTTTTAGCCATGTGATCGTGGATCCGGAGGCTTTGAAGGATATAAGGATGTACACCATGATAATACCCGTCTCAGGCACTATCAGCGACTGGATTGAGCTTCTGCCCCACATCGCAGGGCTTGGTTTTAATGCCATTCATCTCCTGCCGATTACCAGCCTTGATATTTCTGAAAGCCCCTATTCGGCTCACGATCTCTTTTCCATTGACAAGGCCTACAGTGGAAAAGAGAACGGATACGGGTTTCGTGACTTTGAGAAATTTGTTGAAAAAGCGAAAGAACTGGGAATCCGGCTTTGTTTTGACCTCGTCTTTAATCACATTGGGATCAGGAGCAGAATGGTGCGGATGTGCCCTGAGTGGATAGTTCCCGACAAGAGCGAGAAAGACGGACTGAAGCGTGCAGGCTGCTGGCATATGAACTCCTGGCTGAAATGGGGGGACCTTGTAAAAATATATTATGACCATCCCAGTCCTGACATCCGCAGCGACATCTGGGATTATATGAAAAAATATGCCCTGTTCTGGTCCCATTTCGCCCAGCTTACGGGCGGCATGGTCCGCCTCGACAACCTGCATTCAAGCCATGAAGGGTTTGTTGCAAGCCTGCTTAAAGAGTTGCGCCGCGCCTATCCAGATCTTGTCATTATGGCCGAGTACTTTACAGATTCCAATACTATCATGAAAAAGGCTGCTGAAGGGCAGATAAATCTTTTTCTTGCCAATCAATGGGAATACCCTTATGCGTATAATCTTCGGAATTATCTGAATTACATTCATTATATTGGACGGAAGGTGCGTTTTCACATCCCCATCACAACGCATGATACAGGCGCACCAGCCCAGCTTTTTGGTAAAGCCGAGGCCGCCGTGCCGCGTTACGCGATTACAACTCTCATGGGTACGGGACAGACTGGTATCGTCCAGGGAGTTGAACATGGGTATCCTGAGAAAATAGATTTTATCGGCAGGAAAGAAAAGTATAAATTCAAGGACAATTCATATATCGCTGAAGGCATAAAAAATATAAACCGGGTTCTTACAGAATCATCCGTGTTTCATCAGGACGGGAATGTGGAATTTATCGACAACGGCCACGGCGCGGTGCTGGGCGCCTTAC
>Ga0315294_10007623_pt1 | contig 11874 bp, 6 predicted proteins | sample YL17G13_40_MG_FD_203626 | JGI IMG/M metagenome (GOLD analysis project Ga0315294, IMG submission 203626) | Sediment microbial communities from Yellowstone Lake, YNP, Wyoming, USA - YL17G13_40 | ecosystem: Environmental > Aquatic > Freshwater > Lake > Sediment | place: USA: Wyoming | collected...
CGTCGAGCGAGGTTCAAAAACCGCCAGCGACTCATACATCCTCTGGCCCGCCAAGGTGGGCGCATTCACAGTCGTTATGGGCCGCCATTACAGAAATTCCGACACATCGGATTTGCCTTTCTCGTATCTCATTGAGCACGAGGATGAGAGTGTTCTTGTGCCGGGCGTGAACCTCCGCAAAGTCGGCACCGTCAGGGACGCCCGAAAATGGCCTAAACGAGACAAACGAAAAGACCCCAACAAACTCGACTTCATAAACTTTAAACTGCTCAGCCCTTACACAATCCAGAAAATGCTCAACGGCTGCCGAATACTCGAAAACCTCAAGGCAACTGCCGGAGAGACCTCGGAATACTTTACTTACCACAGTGCAAAAATAAAAAACTCCTCCCTGTGCAACGGCATCAGGCTTTACAGGATAGGCATTGATAAATACCTCGGCAACTGCCTAATCAGGCGGCTGGAAGGAAAACAATTCCAAAACGTCGATGAGCTTCGCTCGGCGTTGACCCCCGAAACCGCCACCGGAGTAGGCAAATGGATAGATTTGGCCGGCCTGCTTGCCCCGGAAGAAACCGTCCAGAAATTGCTCGATGATATTGAGAGCGGCTGCATCGGTTCGCTCCGGCAGTTGACAGAGACCTTCCTGGCGATACACGAAAGCTATCCGGCTTACGAATGGACCTGGGCGGCAAATATACTCCAGCAGTCTCTGGGCAAAACCATCAGCCAGATAACTTCAGAGGACATCATCAGGCTGACCACAAAATGGAATTCAGCCGTTATAGAGCTTGACCGTATGCTTTATGAGGACGCCAAAAAGGAGTTTGCCGTCCCGGCACAAATCGGCTTCGGTATCGATGGTGATGAAAAAACAAAACGTCTCGACTTCGAGCAGGTCAGAGGCACTTTCGAGAAAAACAGTTTCGTTGCCGAAATTCAGGAGCACATAACCAAAAAAACCAAACTCGGCGACGAGCTTATAAGCCGTATGGAAAAAATACGTTAGCATCACTATTACTGAACAGGAGAAAATTTATGAGAGTGATTATCGAGCCTAATTATGAAATGGTATCCAAATGGGCCGCAAATTACGTCGCCGGAAAGATAATTGATTTCGCGCCCACAGCCTCTAAGCACTTCGTGCTGGGCCTTCCCACTGGCTCTTCGCCGCTGGGAATGTATAAGGAGCTGATAAAACTAAACAAGGCCAAAATGGTCTCCTTCAAAAACGTTGTTACCTTCAATATGGATGAATACGTGAACCTCGACAAGGACCACCCCGAAAGCTACCACTCCTTTATGTGGAAAAATTTCTTCAGCCACATTGACATTCGCGGCGAGAACGTCAACATCCTCGACGGAAACGCAAAAGACCTCGCAGCCGAATGCGCCGCTTATGAGGAAAAGATAAAAAAGGCTGGCGGCGTCCATCTGTTTGTCGGCGGAATAGGCCCTGATGGCCATATCGCCTTCAACGAGCCAGGCTCGTCCCTCTCATCGAGAACAAGAATAAAAACCCTCACAAAAGACACCATCATCGCCAATTCGAGATTTTTCGGCGGCGATATTAACAAAGTCCCCAAAACCGCCCTGACGGTCGGCGTTGGCACCGTCCTCGATGCTCAGGAGGTTATGATTATCGTCAATGGCCACGGCAAGGCACGTGCCTTGCGACACGCTGTCGAGGAAAGCATAAATCACCTGTGGACCGTCAGCGCCCTGCAGACCCATCCCAAAGGCATCATTGTCTGCGATGATGACTCCACCGCTGAGTTGAAGGTCGGCACCGTAAAATACTTCAAAGACATAGAATCGGCTAATCTCGACCCCGACAGTCTGCTCAAATAAACTCAACACCCGCTAAAAAAACAAGGGCGCAAAAATTCATTTGCGCCCTTGTTTAACAACAAATATTTAATTCTCTGTGGCTTTTATTCTTTCGGCCTTTCAACCGCATTCGGTTCTTCTTCAATCTTCGGTGCGTTTGGATAAACAATCTTTGCCTTGGCCTTTAGCGAATCGATATATTCCTTCGCAAATTCACCCTGCTTTTGTTGCGTCAGGTTCTTCACTATTTCTTCTTTCGCCTGCTCGTATGGAACGGTGTTGGCATCCTGATGCTCTGTCACCTTGATTATGTGATACCCGAACTGCGTCTCGACAACGTCGCTTGCCTGACCCGGTTTCAGTGCAAAAGCTGCATCCTCGAAGGGCTTCACCATTCTGCCTCTGCCGAACATCCCCAAATCACCGCCTCTGGCCGCAGATGGACAGCCTGAATTGGCCTTCGCCAGTTCCGCAAAATCAGCACCTTCCTTGACCTTCTTAAGAAGCTCCTCTGCCTTGCTTTTGGCCGCAGCCTTTGCCGTATTCGGGTCGCCGTTGGGGTCAGGTTTTATCAGGATATGACTTGCCCTGATTTGTTCGGCTGTTTTAAACCTCTCAGGGTTTTCATCGTAGAATTTTTTGCTGTCTGCATCCGTAATGTTTATCTTCCCCGTCCACTGACCTTCCATAAGTTTCTGATAGCCCAGTCCTTTTTTGGTCTGCTCCTTCATCGCACTAAATTCCTGCCCCGACGCCTCCACCAGCGACTTCAGGTCGCTCATCGACATTCCCTGCTTGGTGGCGAGTTTGCCGAGATAATCATTTACGTCCTCATCGGCAACGGATAAATTGGCCGTCTTGACCTGCCCATCTAAAAGCCTTTCGATAACCATCGTATCCAAAGCTCGCTGCCTCAGTTGCTTCCCATATTCCTTGACCATCGTGGCCGGCAATTGTTTGTTCATCTTTTCCATCTGCGGCTTGATTTTCGCCGTTACATCGCCCTCGGTAATATTATAGCCGTCAATGGATGCAGCCACGCTGTTGGCATCCGGCTCCTTTTCCGCAGGCATATTCGGCTCGACCTTTTCAGGTGCAGGCGCCGCAAGGGTGGTTTCTGCCTTTTCAGCAGCCTCAGCCTTCGGCGCCGCTTCTGCCGGCTTGACCTCAGCAGGTTTTGCCTCCGCAGCAGCGGCATTAGATTCTGCTTTAACGGCAGTTTCAGTGGTTGCCCCTGTTTGGGCCTCTGGCTTCGGCTGACAGCCCAGTCCGACTATCACTATCGCCGTTACAAACCAGCTTACAATGGTCAAATACCTTTTCATAAATTGTCCTTTCGCAAGATTTAATTAAGTTTAAGAAAGTTTTAATTAACAAACAATAAGCCGGTATTTTCCCACCACAGCACTAATATGTCAACACTATTTCTAAATCCTTCGGTGCATCGCCTTCCCACCCAAAAAATCATTTCTTGTTTTTATCCGCATTTGGTTTATAATGTCGAGGTTTGCAAAAGAGCGGTTTCCGGTAAGGTTTAACAGAGGAGCAAAAATATGGGTTTACACTTTGTCGATTACATTGTTCTGGGGATTTATTTTCTCTTTCTCCTCGTCATCGGCTACCTCGAATCGAAGAAAATAAAAATCAGCAAAGACTTCTTTATGCCGCAGAAGTTCGGCAAGATTTTTATGCTCACCTTCTCTTTCGGCGCAGGCACACACGCAGACCAGGCCGTCGGCGTCTCCTCGAAAAGCTTCACGAACGGCCTGTCCGGCATCTGGTATCAGTGGCTCTATCTCTTCGCCACCCCTTTCTACTGGCTGATTGCTCCCATAATGAGACGCTTTCGCGCCATTACAATGTCAGACGTCTTCCAGTGCAGATTCAACCGCAGCGTTGCAATTCTTTTCGCCATTGTCGGTATGTGGAACCTCACCGTTATGATTGGACTGATGCTCAAAGGCTCCGCCGAGGTGCTTTCCTCCAGCGCAGGCAGCCTTATATCCGTCAAGGGAACCATCGCGATTATGACCGTAATGTTCGTCATATACGGTGTCGCAGGCGGCCTCTCCGCTGCTATCATCATCGGCTTCGTTCAGGGAATCCTCATTGTAATCTTCTCATTTGTACTCCTGCCCCTTGTGCTTTATAACGTAGGCGGCTTCGAAGGCTTCCGCCAAAAGCTTACCGACCCGCAAATGCTTTCGCTGATTGCCCCAGCCGACATAGGTTTCTTTTACATCTTTGTTCTGGCTCTTAACGGCCTGGTCGGCATCGTAACCCAGCCCCACGTCCTCGCCAATTGCGCCGCTGGCAAAACCGAACTTGACGGCCAGGTCGGATTTATGGGCGGCAATATGCTCAAAAGATTAGTCACCATCCCCTGGTGCTTCACAGGCGTCGTCGCCGTTGTTTATTTCGCTGGCCGAACCGTAGACCCCGACAAAGTCTTCGGCACTTTGGCCAATGAATTCCTCCCCCAAATCTTCCCCGGTGCGCTCGGCATCTTTATCGCAGGAATTATGTCCGCCGTGATGAACGCCTGCGGCACTTTTATGCTCTCCTCGTCGGCGCTTTTCACTGAAAATGTCTACAAACCCATCTGGCCCAAAAAAGAGCAGAAACATTACATCCTTGTCGGCCGCATCGCCTCTGTTGTGGTCGTGGCCGGCGGTGTCCTTTTCGCATACTGGCTGCCAGGCGTCGTAAAGGGCCTCGAAATCTTCTGGATGGTCTCCGCTATGATGGCACTCGCTTTCTGGCTCGGCCTGTTCTGGAGAAGAACCACCGTCGCAGGAGCCTGGGCCGCTACGCTCGTCTCCGTCGCTGTCTGGTGGCTCACCACCCAGCCCTTCTGTCTGTCCTGGCTCAATAGCCTCTCCTTAAACGAAACCCTTAAATTCGTTGTAACAAAAGGCGCAAAACTCGAAATTTACCTGCCCTGGCAGATGACGTTTTATCTGGTGATTGGAACAATCGCCGGCATCGTAGTCAGCCTTTTCACAAAACCTGTCTCGGAAGCAAAACTTGATAATTTCTACGCCCTGATTCGCACACCCATTGTTCCGGGCGAGAAAGTATTAACGCCCTGCACGTTGCCGCCCGGCACAGTCCCCGCACCGAGAAGAAACCTCTTCCCCAGCAAGAATCTGGAGATAATGGTCCCGTCACGCACCTCGGTAATTGGCTTTCTTGTCGGCTGGGTCTGCGTCGCCATCCTAATCTGGATTGTCTACCTTCTGGCAAATATGTAATATCAGTCTGTCATTCCCGCGCAAGCGGGAATCCAGCTTTTTGATTAGGGTTTCTGGACTCCTGCTTTCGCAGGAGTGGTAAATTATTACTTTTACAATTATTAATAAACGATTAAGCAAATGATTACACCGGCTACAGCCCCGGATGCGAAACTTAATGCCCAATACAACCTCAAATATGTCTGGGCCATTTCTCTCGTGGCCGCGCTCGGCGGGCTTCTGTTCGGTTACGACTGGGTCGTAATCGGTGGCGCAAAGCCGTTCTTCGAGAAATACTTCCACCTGCAAAGCGAAACCCTCAGCGGCTGGGCCAACAGTTGCGCCCTGCTGGGCTGCCTGCTCGGTTCGTTAATTTCGGGCGGACTCAGCGACCGCTTCGGCAGAAAAAAACTCCTGCTCGTCTCGGCGGCACTATTTGCAGTCTCATCAATCCTTACAGGCTGGGCGCCGACATTCTCCTGGTTCGTTGCGTGGCGACTCCTCGGCGGCGTCGCTATCGGTATGGCCTCGAATCTTTCGCCGATGTATATCGCCGAGGTCGCTCCGGCCTATATGAGGGGACGCCTTGTCTCCATCAATCAGTTGACCATCGTTATCGGCATCCTCGCCGCCCAAATCACGAATATGCTCATCGCCGAAAAAGTCCCCGACGGTGCGACTGCGGAAATGATTGCCGCCTCCTGGAACGGCCAATATGGCTGGCGCTGGATGTTCACGGCCGTAGCAGTTCCGTCATTGATATTCCTGTTCGGTGCGATAATGGTGCCGGAGAGTCCCCGCTGGCTCGTTAAAAATGGCCGCAGCGACCTGGCTCGCCGCGTCCTTTCGCGAATCAGCGCAACTTTGGCCGACCAGTCGCTGAGCGACATTGAAACCACCCTCGCCGCCGCTGAAATCCGGCACGTCCGCTTTAGCGACCTCCTGGAGTCGAAAATGCTGAAAATCCTCGGCATCGGCATTGCCCTCGCCGTCCTCCAGCAGTGGAGCGGAATAAACGTCATATTCAACTACGCTGAAGAAATATACCGCAACGCCGGCTACGGTGTCAGCGACGTCCTCTTTAACATTGTTATCACCGGCGCTGTCACCCTCGTCTTTACGTTTGTTGCCATTTTCACCGTCGACAGAGTCGGCCGAAGGCCCCTGATGCTGCTGGGCTGCGCAGGTATCGGCCTGTCGCATATACTGATAGGCATCGCCTATACCGCCGACCTGAAAGGTTTATACGTCCTGGTCTTCACATTATGCACGATAGGCTGCTATGGTATGTCGCTGGCGCCGGTAACCTGGGTGCTGATTTCGGAAATTTTCCCCAACCGCATCCGCGGCGCCGCAATTTCAATAGCCGTATCTTCGCTCTGGATTGCCTGCTTCATCCTGACCTTCACCTTCCCGATTCTCAATAAGAGCCTTGGCCCCGCCAAAACGTTCTGGTTGTATGCCGCCGTCTGCCTGCTGGGCTTTATTTTTATCCTGACCCGTGTCCCCGAAACAAAAGGCAAAACGCTTGAGCAGATTGAGCGGGACCTCGTCGACTGATAATACCGGTTCTGAAAGGAGTTTTATGAATACGAAAAAAACCCGTCGTGACTTCTTAAAAACCGCAGGCGGCACGCTGGCGGCAATCGCCCTGTCGGGATGCGCCGCCGCATCCGCAAAAAAATCAGCCGCCCCGCCGCCGGCCAAAATTGGCCGCTGGCTCATTGACGCCCACGCTCACGTCTACGCAAATCCCAAAATCAGAAACACCCCCGCAGGCTCGCCTTTCCTCTCCGCCGAGCAGCAGATTGAGATAATGGACCGCCTCGGCATCGACAAGGCCGTAATTATGCAGCTCAACGATGCCGAAGGCCCCGGCGAACACCAGAGCATCGGCGAAGTGCTGTCCATCTGCGACAGATTCCCCGACCGCTTCATCCCGTTCTGCAATTTTGACCCAAGATTGCCCAAGCACCCCGATAAACTCGAAACAAAGGATTACGTCTTCAGACTCACCCAGTACAAAGAGCTCGGCTGCAAAGGCCTCGGCGAGCTCACCGCCGCTATCCCCTGGGACCATCCCTGTATGCTGCACCTCCTCGAAGCCTGCGAAATTGTCGGCTTCCCAGTCACCTTTCATACTATGTCCCCTGATTTCGTATCGCCCGGCTTCGAAAATTATGGCGTCCTCGATGAAATCGGCCTGCCAGGCCTCGAAAAAGTCCTCCAAAAATTCCCCAATCTGAAATTCTTCGGCCACAGTATGGCCTTCTGGTCCGAAATCAGCGCAGACGTAACCCCCGACAAAAAAAATATATACCCTGATGGCCCCGTAACCCCCGGCGGCGCCGTCCCCCGCCTGATGCGCCAATACCCCAATCTATATGGCGACCTCTCCGGCAGGAGCGGCTTTAACGCGCTCGCTCGCGACCCCGGCCACGCTTACAAATTCATCGACGAATTTCAGGATAGATTATTGTTCGCCCTCGATTACTGCTCCACCAAGGACAAGCGTGACCTGCCGCAATGGCTGCTAACCGCCGTAAAAGATGGCCGCATCACACCGCAGATTTACGAAAAAATCGCCTGGAAAAACATCAACCACGTCCTCTCCCTCAACCTGACCTGACCACCCCCGTTTATCCCCCGCTGGCCCGGCGACCCCGCCTGTCGTAGCGTAGCGCAGACCCCAGAAGGTCGTTATCTGGGGTCAAGTTTTTTGTAGCGCAGCGAAGAATCTCTCCGTTTATCGCCCGCCGGAATACTTGCCGGCCCACCCTTTTTCCCCAGCTTAACTATTGACATTTGTTAAAAAAGTTGATATAGTACCAATAATTAGTAAGATGAGTGAGTGCACCTGTTATTTCAGCAGAGGAAGGGGTATTTTACTTTACTGAAACGGGTGTATATATGTTTGCAAGTACGAGGGTATGGCATGAGTGGGAGTGAAGGAGCGGTGGAAAGGTGATGAGAACACAAGGAGCGGTGTCGACCTGACCCGCTGTGTTTCTGGTAAGGCTCATCCGTAACAAAGATGAGCTTCTTCCCGCTCATTTCTTTCTAATATCTCAAACAAGGATGTGTAAACAGGGTGCGTACACAGCGTACAAACCGGGAGACATTTTAAGAAAGGAGGTATAACGCCGCTAAAAGAACGCGAAAGAGAAGGCAATGACCTTCTGTGGAGGTTCAGAGGTATCAGGATAGAAGGTAATGAGAACCCCATCAGAGCAGGTTATCACTACACCGCATTTAACAGTTGTAGATGTCAAACAATATAAAAGAACGAAGAAAATAAAGGAGAAAAGAAATGAAGCCTCAAGATAAGACCAGAAATCTTTCATTAATTTTATTGCTGTTGGCAATGCTTGTCCTGGCGCCGGTGGCAATAGCTGCCGCAGCATCGCTTTCGACGGATAAGCAAGACTATGAGCCGGGAGACACGGTCACTTACACCGGCTCAGGCTTCACCGCCGGTGAAGTTGTGGACCTGCTGGCCAGGGGTTCGACCAACGGCACGCAAATCTCCATCTATGCCACTGCGGACGCGAATGGCTGCATCAGCGGCAGCTTCGACCTGCCGCTTATCTACGAGGAAACATATACGCTAATTGCCACAGGAGCGAGCAGCGGTTTGGAGGTGAGCGCCTCGTTTGCCGATAAAGTAACGTACCTTAACATTACTTCGCCAGCTTCGCCTGTTACCCTCAACCCCGGAGGCACACAGGTGTACACTGTGAGGGCAACTACATCAGACGGCAGCGCCGTAGACAAGGTACCCATTAAGTGGAACCTTACTACAGGTGGCACAATGTCGCCGGATAATAACAAGACAGACACGGATGGGTACGCCAGCAGCACCTACACCGCTGGCTCGATAGTGGGCGACTACGTCGTGATTGCGAAACACGGGAACGAGGAAAATTCAGATTCTCAGGCCGTTCATATCATCTCCTCTCCCTCTCCTGACACAACGCCGCCCGAAACAACCATTACGCTTACTGGAACCCCCGGAAGCAATGATTGGTTCGTCTCTGATGTTGAGGTGACCTTGACCGCCACAGATAGCGGCTCAGGCGTTAAAGAAATCCGTTACACACTCAACGGAGGAGATGAAACGGTCGTTCACGCCGCAACAACCACGTTCTCAATAACAGCCGAGGGCACCAGCACCTTAAATTACTGGGCTGTTGACAACGCAACCCCGGCCAACGTGGAAACTGCCAAAACAGCAATAATTAAAATAGATAAGACAGCGCCCGTGGTGACGATTACGGCACCGGCTCCTGGCTGCTATCGGACAGCCACGCTACTCGGGCTTGCCTATACGGTGACTGACAACCTGGACCCGGATCCGAATGTAGTGGTGAGCGGCTGGGATACTAATGAGGGAGAGCATACTGTAGCAGTGACCGCCACCGACGCTGCCGGCAATGTAGGCTCCGACTCGGTAATTTACACAGTCGACAATACCCCGCCGGTAGTGACGGCTACAGCGTCTCCTGCAGCTAATCCTGCTGGTTGGAACAATACGGATGTCACCGTAACCTTTACCGCCACGGACGCCCTCTCAGGTGTTGCCGCGATTGACCCCAATGTTACAGTGACCACCGAAGGAGCAAACCAGGTTATAACAGGTACCGCTACAGATAAAGCAGGGAATGTCGGCACGGGAAGTATAACCTTGAACATCGACAAGACACCGCCGACGATCTCCGCCGGCGCCACCAACGCGGATGGCACCGACTACACGGCGGGAACTTGGACGAACCAGACGGTGACGGTGCATTTCACCTGCAACGATGGCGGTTCTGGCGTCGCCGCCTGTCCAGAGAATCAGGTGTATGCCGGCGAAACGGCGGATACTGTCGCCAGTGGCACCTGCACCGATGTGGCTGGCAACATCAGCGTGGCGGCCTCGGTCACGGTCAAGATTGACAAGACGCCGCCCAATCCGCCGACAGCCAATGTTAGCCCGGCCCCCAACTTGGCAGGCTGGAACAATTCTACCCCCGTCACCGTCACTTTCACAGACAACGGCGATACGGGCACAGTTCAGAGTGGTGTGGCCGGCTGCACGGGCCCCTCTACGCTAACCGATGAGACGCCGGGAACCCTTGTGAACGGCACATGCACCGACGTGGCCGGCAACATCAGCACGCCGACTACCGTCACTGTCAAGATTGACAAGACTCCGCCGACAGTGAAAGCCACGGCCTCTCCTTTACCAAATGATGCTGGTTGGAACAACAGCGATGTCACTGTATCCTTTACTGCTGATGACGCTCTTTCAGGCCTGGCCGCCGTGGATCCTCCTGTAATAATTGAAACGGAAGGGAAAGGCCGGGTCGTCTCTGGCTCTGCCAAAGACGTTGCTGGCAACATCGGCATGGCAAGTGTAACCTTGAATATTGACAAGACACCGCCAGTCATCACCGCTGGCACACCTACTGGCACGCCAGGCGAAAATGATTGGTGGATTAGTGATGTGACTGTGCCGTTTAGCGCAACCGACAATCTCTCCGGATTTGCTCCTAATGGGGCATTGTCCGCCACAATGGCATCCAAAACCACCAGTGGCGAAGGTTCTGCTCTCACTGTAACCTCGGATGGCATTTCAGATATGGCGGGTAACGCAGCGGCAGGCGTTCAATCTGGCCCATATAAGGTTGACAAGACGCCGCCCGTGGTGACGATTACAGTTCCGACCGAAGATGCTGAATATCTTCTAAACCAGAATGTCTTGGCGAATTGGTCGGCTGTAGACGCCCTGTCCGGAATCGCTTCCGCCAGCGGCACTGTCCCCAGCGGCTCGCCCATCCCAACGGCCACGGTAGGTTCAAAAACCTTCACTGTAACTGCCGAAGATAATGCTGGAAATACAACATCGCTGATGAGAACGTACTATGCCCGCTACAATTTCATCGGCTTTTTGCCTCCGGTGGATAACCCGCCGGTCATTAACGTTGGTAAGGCCGGGCGCACGTTCCCCGTTAAATGGCAGCTAAAGGATGCCAATGGCAAATTTATCAGCGACCTCGGTGTGGTGTTACATAACCCCCTGCGCTACTGGCAGACCATCAGTGGCTCTCCAATATGGGATGAGCCGATACCAGGGAGTACCAGCGGCGCATCTGGTCTGCGATACGACGGCACCAGCAATCAGTTCATCTTCACCTGGCAGACCAGCAGCTCTTTCGCAGGAAAGTCGTATGAGTTGCTCCTGGAGCTTAACGATGGCAGCGTGCAAAATGCGCTCTTTAAGTTCACAAAATAATATTAACAAAAAGCCGGGCTAAGGAACTCGGCTGATAGCAGCATCAAGGTAAGATGAAGCTCAAAGGGCGGAGGCTCAAATGCCTCCGCCCTCTTTTTTTGAGGATGATTATCAGGTTAATCTCATCTCTTTAAGCCGGCACGGCGACACCTCCTGGTAGGATGCGCTTTAGTGCACGCAGTTCCTAAAGCCCGCCGACTTGTTCGGCGGGTTGATTAACCCTGTCACCTGCCTGCCCTCCATAGCCCGCAGGGCGAAGCCGGGTCAATCATTTCCGACAGTACCCTTTCTAAAAAAATCCCAAAATCGCCCCGTTTTCAACAAAAAAACCACAATTTTTCTCCAACAATAAATCGTAGTAAATCCCCATTTTCGGCCAGCGGCGAATTTATTCGCAAGCCGACAAAGTCGGCGGTGGACGCAGGCAGGGCTTTCGCAGATGTTTACATCGAGAAAAGACCTGCCGAAGTACACCACCCTGGCCGAAACAAAACCGTGTTAATCCCGTGTAAATCCGTGTCTAAAAAATCTGTG
>Ga0315294_10007624_pt1 | contig 11873 bp, 8 predicted proteins | sample YL17G13_40_MG_FD_203626 | JGI IMG/M metagenome (GOLD analysis project Ga0315294, IMG submission 203626) | Sediment microbial communities from Yellowstone Lake, YNP, Wyoming, USA - YL17G13_40 | ecosystem: Environmental > Aquatic > Freshwater > Lake > Sediment | place: USA: Wyoming | collected...
CCGTGAGGTCGGTCTCCTCGGCCATGATCTTCACAAGTTCCTTCTCCGGGCCGCACGAGTGGATCTGCGTGGGGAAGCCGGCGGCGGTCGCGAGTTCGATGCCGCGCTTCACCGCGGGGAAGGCGAGTTGGCGGAAGATGCCCACGGTCTGGAAGACGAGCGTGCCGGAACCGCCGACGCACAGAAAGTCGGGCCGCTCGTCCATGGCCATGAGGCGGGCGAAACGTTTCTCGGCGGCCTCGACCCGCTCGGCGGCCCACTTCTCGTGGAGCTCCGGGTGGTCGTAGTAGTTGAAGATCGCCTCTTCGCTCATAAGCGCGCACGAACATGCGAGGAACGCACCCACGAGGCCCTGGTCGCCCATGAGGCGCTTGATGCGCTTGAGGCCCTTGGGGCCGAGGTCAACGGGCTTCACGCCCTCGACCGGCTCGAACCGCTTGGGCGTCGGGTCGCGGCCGATCCGCTCCGGCGGCACCCAGACCGTAGGCGGGTTGTCGACGTAGTAGATGTCGAAGTTCGGCCGCCACACCCGCTTGCCGCCGTCGACGTACGACCACTGCGTCACGATGTGCCACTCGTCGCGATCGACGATGAATTGCTGCCAGGGCGGCTCGCCGGCCGATTCCTCGGGGAACCGCAGCGGAAAGAATCCGTCCATCAGCGAGTCGATGTCGAAGTGCCTGGCGCACGCGATGTACGCCTCCCAGATGGGTGGATCGTTGTAAAGGTACAGATCCCAGAACGGTTTGCCCGTCAGCCGCGCGGGGATCATGTTCGAGAAGTCCGGCGCGACGGGCACGCAATCGGGTATCCGGCCCGAGAGACACTTGAGCAGCCGCTCGCGGTGGGTCATGCCGTGCCTCACTTCGCCGCGGGCGCCACGATGACCGTCTGGTTCATGCCCGGCGCCGTGGGCGGCCAGCGGACGGTTTCGCCGCCGTCGGGCAGCACCTCGACGTAGTACTCGAAGTCGGAATTGGCCGGCGGCGCCACCTTCACCGTGTACACGCCGCGTGCGACGTGCACGAGCGGCGCCTTGCTGAAGGCGCCGACGCCGAGCGGGCGGAAGTGAACCGCCGCCCCCTTCGGCGGCTTCGTGGCCAGGACGATGACTTTCAGGTTCAGTGTCTCTCCGGCGCCGACCGCCGTGCGCACGGTCGGCACGATGACGCGGACGGGGCCCTCGTAGGTCTTGGCAGCCTCGATCTTCATGTGCGGCAAGAGGTGCTGCTCCCAGTTGGCCACGGTGCCGAGTTCGCCGGGCGTACTGACGGTCGGCAGCAGGCACTTGTACACTTCGGCCAGGGCGGCCTTCATAGCGTCCTTGTCGCCCTTGCCCCAGGCGCACTTGAGTCGCTCGGTGGCCACCATGTAACGGAAGTTATTGAGCCAGTAATCGAACCGCTCGAGGTGCCCCGCGCCCTTGACGAGGGGCCGCAGTTTCTCCAAATCGTCCACGAACGCGTACCGCTTGAGGACCTCGTCGAGGGGCTGCTTGTTGGCGCCGATGCCGCCGGGTCCGTCGGTCCAGGTCGTGGGTTCCGGCAGGCGGCCGTCGATGGTCTCGAAGATTTTGGCGGCCTGAGGGGCCGCATCGGGGCCGAACTCGGCCTCGGCCCAATCGCGGTAGAAGTCTGCCGTGGGCGAGAAGCGGTCGGCCTTCGGGCCCGCTGCCAAGGGCGGCCAGTCGGCCTGGTAATCCTTGTACGCCGGGCCGCCGCAGTTCACCTTCTTCTTGCCGCCGGGACCTTCAATCGCGATGGCGGCAATGCTGGGGAACTCGACCTCGTGCACGAAGTCGATGTCGAGCCAGCCGTTTCTGACCTCAACGTCGGGGTACGTGTAATCGAGGGCCTCGTTCTGGCCGACCTTCGCGAAAATATCGAGGCCCGAGATGACCTGCTTGCCCTGCACCTTGACGCCGAAGACCCGCCGCCCCGCCTCCTTGTAGTGCGGCTCGCAGAACTTGAGGACCACCGTGTACTTGCCGTTGGGCAGGGCAAAGTGGTACGCCGACAAGTCGTACCGCACGGTCTGGTAGAGGGTCGGGTCGTCGGTGCCCGTGATCGTGTTATTGGGGAATGGGGCCGCCTGCCCGCCTTCGGGGCCTTCCTTCCGCGGAGGCTCCGGCGGCGCTGGGGGCTCGATGTTCCAGCCGCTCTGGTCCCACGACGCGTGAGCGAGGGCCGAGACGTTGGGGCCGAGGATGCGCGTCCGCCAGTGGATGCCCAGGAGGCCCGTGCAGCCGTATTTCAGGGCGTTGGCGGCGTCCTTGCGCATGCGGCCGACCCAGAGTTGCGGCGCCGCAAGGTTCGGGTCGTCTTCCATCCACGGGATGGCCCACTTCGGGCGGCCCGAGACCTTCGCAAAACCGGGCTCGACCGGGTCCTTGCCCACCTGGCGGTTGATGCAACTCATCGGCATTTCTTTGGGCAGCGTCTTGTCGAACAGTGCCCGGTCGCTCTGCGGCCCGAGGACCCAGCCGCACGTGGCCAGGGTGAACGGGGCGTTCACCTTCTTCGCCGCGGCTACGGCCGCCGCCAGGTCGTCCTGCGTGGCCTTGACCTGCTGCGGCGATGCACTGCCCCACGTCCAGCCTTCGGGCGTCCACATCCAGTAGTAGTCGCAAGGGTACGTGGCAACGATGCGGCGGAAGATACCCTCGTAGAGTTCCTGCGCGACGGCAGGGTCCTTGAGGTCCTTGCCGAGTTTCTTCAGACGTTCGCGCTCGGCCGCCGGCACGGTGAGCGGCGTCTCGGTGCCCACGCACGTCTTCACCCCCAAGAGGTGCGCGTGCGCGAACGCCTCGCCCAGCATTTCGCCGGTGCGGTTGAAGAGTTCGTTGCAGGCGTCGGGTGTGCCGGGCTGGGGGCACATGTCGATCATGACGTCGGCGCCGAAGGCGTCGCGCTCGAAAAGGTCGGCGGCGCCCAGACAGAAGTCGCTCGTGTTCTTCCGCTGGTATCCCCAGTTGCCGCGCAGAGTGTTCTGATAACTCGACAGGTAACTCGCCTTTACCTTGCCGCCGCCTGCCATCTCGTCGGGCATGCCGATCCATACGGTCGGCTCGGCGTTCGGCCCGCCTTCGGGATAGGTGTGCAGGCCGATGAAGTTCATCCGCAGTTTCACTAACTGCGAGATGACGGCCTTGTAGTCGTCGGCGTTCCACCAGTCGGGGCCTTCCGGGAAATCGTGGAACGGCTGGATGCCGCGCGTGTCGAAGAGGGGCCTGGCCCGCTCGTTGAGGTCGGGCACCTCCAGTTTCCGCCGCGCGTCGGGAATGACGTCGCCGTGCAGGTAGAACCTGACGCCCAGGTGCTCCGCGAACCGGTAAACGCCGTAGAGCGTGCCGGGGCCGTCTCCGCCGGCAATGAGAAGTGCGCGGCGACCGCCGGTCTGGACGGTCTTCAGCATGTACTCCTCGCGGCGGAGGGCGCCGGCCTCGCCTGCCGTTGCCGCACCGGCCGCCGCGGCAATGATGGGCCGGCCCTTGCAGGAGATGACGATCATCTCCTTCCACTCGGGCGAGATCGTGGAACTCAGGATCATCTGGAGGAGGTTGCCGGTGCGAAGGTAGACATACCTTCGGACCTCTTTGGCGGCCAGCAGTTCGGCGTACGAGGCCCCCTGGGGCGCGACGATGACCACGGCGGCCTCATCGGAGGCCGGGGCGGCGGCGGCACAGGCCGCCAGGCCGAGGACCGTTAGCGCTGAGGCGAGATAGGCAAGGGTGAGTCGCGACATCGGAGACCTCCTTGAAGGGCCAGCCATGTTTCATTTTCGATTTTAGATTTTTGATTTTCGATCTGAACGGCAACGGCAGCGCAGGCGGCGCTCTGCTGCCGTGTCTTTCAAATCCAAAATCAGAAATCTAAAATCGAAAACGGAATTCCGCTCAACCGCCCACTTCGACGATCATCTCCAGTTCCACCGGCGACCCCAGCGGAAGTTCGGCGGCGCCGAGGGCCGCGCGGCTGTGGCGGCCCGCGTCGCCGAAGACCTGGGCCAGAAGTTCGCTCGCGCCATTCAGCACCTTCGCCTGGTCCGTGAAACCCGGCGCCGAGGCGACGTGCCCCGTGATCCGCACGATGCGGCTGATCTTCGCCAGGCCGCCGATCTCCGCCGCCACGACGGCCAGTGCGTTGAGCGCCGCCTGCCGCGCGCACGCCTGGGCCTCGCCGAGCGTGACCTCGCGGCCCACGTGGCCCGTAGCCATGAGTCTCCCCTCCTTCATGGGCAACTGGCCGCTGACGAAGACGAGGTTGCCCGTTCGCACGGCGGGGATATACGCGCCGACGGGTTTCGGGGCAGGGGGGAGTTCGAGGCCCAGGGCACGGAGGCTCTCTTCGGGTGTCATGATGGCGCCCTTACAACGGCAACGGCGCGCCGGCTGCAAGCAGCCGGGCGAACCGCATCATTTTGCCGCCTTCTCTTTACGGGCCACAAGGATCATATCGCGGCTGGCGGCCGGGTCGAACGGCTTGGGTTCGTACCCGCCGTACCACTGGAGGCGGCCGAACCTGGCGGCCGTGACCATCGACTCAAGTTCCGACTGTTCGAGGGCCCAGGCCCGGACGTGGGTCTCAATCTTCTTCCACTCGCCCGCCTGCTTCTCCAGGACGATGATGTCGAGGTCGCACAGGCGGCGGACCTTGCGGAACACCTTCAGGAACAGGATCTCGCGGTCTTCGACTTCGCGGACGCGAGGCTCCTGGTACACGTTCGCGCCTTCGGGAATCGCCGCATAGTTGAGCGTGTGGAGCACCAGGACGCCGTTGGGCGCCATCACGTCGTGCATGCTCTTGATGGCCGCGCGGACGGCGTCGGCCGACCCGGCCAGCGGCAGACTGTTGCCCGTGCAGATGACGGCGTCGAAAGGCTGCGGAAAGTGCGCCGGCAGGTCGCAAAAGTCGATCACCTCGAACCGCAGGCGGGCGCCGGCCGCACGGGTGTCGCGCCGGGCCTGCTCGATCATCGAGGGCGAAACGTCGGTCCCGACCGCGTCGAGGCTCCACCGCGCAAAAAGGCGAACGTGGTGGCCGGTCCCGCACGCGCAATCGAGCACCCGCCGGGCCGAGACGTTAGAGAAGACCCGCTGGAAGAACGGGCCCTCGCGGCCGATCCTTGCTTCCCAGTCGACCAGGATATCGTAGTAGGGCTGAAACGCGTCGAACGCCGGTCCGCCGTCAGGCATGGCATATCTCCGTGGAATGGAAAGTCGAGCCGATTCTAGACCGCCGCGCGCGGCCTTGCAAGCCTTTCCGCGACCGCGGCGTGGCCGTGACATCCGGCTCAGGATTGAGGCATTGCGCTCGGGTCGCACGCTCTCGTCGCCGCCGGATTGACTTGGGCCGCATGCCGCAATAGGATGATGGCCTTGCCGGGCCGACGGGAGCGGCCGCGCACACCATGAAGCGCCTCATCATCAACGCCGATGATTTCGGTTGGTCCGAGACCGTGACCAGCGGCATCCTGCGGGCCCATCGCGAGGGCGTCCTGACGAGCACGACGCTCATGACCAACCTGGAGGGGGCCGAGGAGGCGTTGGCCCGGGCGCGGCAGGAGGCGCCGCGAGTGGCCGTCGGCATCCACCTCAATCTGACAGAGGGGCGGCCGGTCGGACCGAGCGAGGCCGTCGCGCCGCTTGTCGGCGAGGACGGCCGGTTCCGGTTCCCCCTGGCATCGCTCCTTCTGGCCGTCCGCCGCTCGGCCGGGGTCCGGCAGGCGGTCGCGGCCGAAATCGCCGCGCAGATGGCGTGGGCCGGGCAGCACGGCCTCGCGGCGTCGCATGTTGACGGCCACAAGCACGTGCATGTTCACCCGGCGGTGCTGCCCCTGGTGATTGTGGCGGCGCGGGCCTGCGGCATCCGGGCGATCCGCACCACCGCTGAGTGGCGGCTGCCGAGCATCCAACGGTTTCTCCCAAGGCAGTGGGTTCTCACCGACCGCGTCCGCCAGTTGCTGTTCGAGCGGCTTGCGCGGCGGTGGGGTGTGCAGGCCCAGGGGACGGTCCGCGGGGCGGGCATGGCGACGACCGACTGGTTCTTCGGCGTACGGGCCACCGGTGGCATCTCGGCCGAGTTGCTCGTCGAGGTGCTTCGCCGCGCGCCGGAAGGGACGGGCGAGATCATGGTGCATCCGGGCTTGGCCGAAGAGAAGCCTGCCCGGCGGACCCGCCTCGACGACAGCCGGCCGAGAGAGCTGGCGGCCCTCTGCGACCCGCGCGTCCGCGCCGCTGCCGAGGAGTCGGGATGGACATGGGCCACGTACAAGGATCTGAACCATGACACAGGCCGCTGAACGCGAGGCCCACGGGGCTCGCCCGGCGTACTCCGTGGTCGTGCCCTTCTACAACGAGGCCGATAGCGTCGAGGAACTGTACCGGCGGATTGTCGCCGTCATGGACGGCATCGGGAAGCCCTACGAGATGATCTTCATCGACGACGGCTCCAGCGACGACACGCCCAAGGTCCTCAAGCGCATCGTGCAAGGCGACTCGCGCGTCACCTTCATCGAACTCCGGAGGAACTTCGGACAGACGCCTGCCTTGGCCGCCGGCTTCGACCACGCCACCGGCGATATCGTCATTGCCATGGATGGCGACCTCCAGCACGCCCCGGAAGACATCCCGGCGCTCCTGAAGCCGCTCGACGACGGCTACGACCTGGTGAGCGGGTGGCGGAAGCGGCGGGTCGACAACTTCTTCATCCGGCGGCTGCCGTCGGCCGTCGCCAACGGCCTCATGGGGATGCTGAGCGGCGTCAGAGTCCACGATTTCGGCACGACCTTCAAGGTGTATCGGCGAGACCTCTTGCAGCACATCCGCCTGTACGGCGAACTGCACCGGTTCATCCCGGCCCTCGCATCGGCTGTGGGGGCCAGGATCTGCGAGGTGCCCATCCAGAACATCGTCCGCCCCAAGGGCAAGTCGAAGTACGGCCTGGGCCGGACAATCCGGGTGCTCATGGACCTGGTGACCGTGCGGTTCCTCCTGAAATACTTCACGCGGCCGCTGCACTTTATGGGGCGCGTCGGCCTGATGTTCTTTCTGATCGGCGCAGGCATCGAGACCGTGCTGGTCATTGAGAAGGCAACGGCGCGAGAAGGTTGGGCGCACTTTCACATGATGCAGGTCCGCGGACCGTGGGTGACCATCGGGTTCTTCCTGATGACGGTCAGCGTCTTGTGCGTGCTGAGCGGCCTGATGGGCGAAGTCATCGTGCGCACGTACTATGAATCGCAGAACAAGCACATCTACTACGTGCGGCACATCCATCGCAAGGACGGGGGGTCATGACGTCTGCCCTTGCAGATGAAGGTGCCGGCGCCGTCGGCTCGGCCGCCCATCGCGGATTCGTGTGGGACGTTCTGGGCCTTGCGGCCCTAACGGCCTGTCTGGTCGGCGTGCACTTCGCGCACGCAGCCCTGCTTGATCCCGACGAACCGCGCAGCGCCATCGTCTCGCGGCTGATGGTGGAACGGGGCGACTGGCTCGTGCCGCGGCTGCCGGCGGTTTTCCACCATGACTACCCCAACAACCCCCTCGAGGGCGACACGTTCGTGTACTGGGACAAGCCGCCGCTGTTCTTCTGGCTTGGTGCCGCCGCGATGAAGGCGTTGGGGCCTGCGCCGGCGGCCATACGTCTGCCGTCGGCCCTGGCGCACATCGGCACGGTGCTCCTGGCCTATGCAGCGGCGAGGATGCTGTGGAACCGGAAAGCCGGGCTGACTGCCGGGGCCGTCATGGCCTGCGCGCCCGTGGCGCTGGCTCTGGCCCACGTCGCCCGCATGGAGTCGCTGCTCGCGGCCCTTACGACGCTCATGCTCCTGGCCGTGCTCAAGTTGTGGTCCGGAGTTGGACGGCCCTGGTTCTGGACGGCAGTCTTGTATGTTGCGGCCGGACTGGGCGTGCTGACCAAGGGGCCTGTGGCAGTGGTTCTTCCCGCGGGCGCAATTGTCGTCACGCTGCTCCTCGTGCGGCGATGGGGCGATGGCCGGCGCCTGCGCCTCCTGGTCGGTGTTGTCATCATGCTGGCGGTCGCCGCCCCGTGGTATGTCTACATGCACCTGCATTATCCGCCCGGCTCTGAAGGAGGGGGCTTCAGCCACGCGTTCTTCGTCTCGCAACACGTCGCGCGGGCCACGAGCGAGATGTACGGCCACTCGAACCGCCTTCCTGGATACCTGCTGGGTGTGGTGCTCCTTGGTTTCGCTCCGTGGTCCGTCTTTCTGCCGCACGCGTGCGTGCGATTGCTTCGCGAGGGCTGGCGCGGGCGCCGTGGAAACCCCGCGGTGATTCTTCTCTTTGCATGGGCCGCCGTCATGCTCGTTGCGTACAGTTTCAGCAAGACCCAGATGCCGCATTACGTGGTGCCGGCCATCCCGCCCCTGGCGATTCTGCTGGGCGGCTACATGGCAGAGCGCATCGCCTGCGGCGGGCGGAACCGCCTGTTCGCGGTCGGCATGGCCATGACGGTTGTCATCGGATGGGGTACGCTGGCCGCCGTCCTGATCGGTCTCTGGCAAGGGGGTCTGTGGCGTCACGCCTACGCCGTCATTGCGTTGGCGATGGCTGGGGTCCTCGTGGCAGGGACCGTGGTGCTCGTGAAACGCCGATGGCAGGCCTGCGTCGGGCTACTTGCGGCCGGGACGTGCCTGTCGGCGATTTTCATCTTCCTCGCCGATCCCCTGGGCATCTACGAGCGCCTTACGACTCGACACCAGGCCCATTTGGTTGAGCGGGCGGTGCGGCCGGGGGACCGCGTGTTGGCATATCCTTACGTTCCGTACTCCTTCGCGTGGTATCTCTGGCCGCGCGAGATCGGCATCCCCGCCAACGAGAACGCCCTGGCAACCGAGATGAACCGCCCCGCGCGGACCTTCTGCATTATCATGAAAAAGGACGCGGTGCCGAGACTTCTGGCGAAGGCCCGCCAACCGACCGAAGTGCTGTCTCCGCCGCACCGCCCGGCCGTCGTAGTCACGAACCCCGGACCTGCCGGCGCGCAACAGTAGGCGCCGCGCCCCGCCGCCGAAGCGGCACGAGTTCCCGCACACCGAAGACACCCGGGCCACGAAACGGCCACGACAGGCGCTTGACAATCCCCCGTTCCTGCGCTATTCTTTTGGAGGATGCTCGGGTGGTGGAATTGGCAGACACACTAGCTTGAGGTGCTAGCGGCCACACAAACGGCCATGCAGGTTCAAATCCTGTCCCGAGCACCATCCTCATGCAACCCGCCAGCCCCGTGCCGTGGCACGGGGTTGAGTTTTTTGGCGAACACCGCAGGCTGCGCGGTGGGAGATACGCCCTGCCGCGCGGCGGCACTATGGGCGCTCGACTAACTGACAGGTGGCCAGTGAAACGCATGACGATGCGCGAGCGGATGCTGGCGGTGGTCCAGCGGCGGCCGCACGACCGCGTCCCCTTCGTGATGTACTCCGGCCAGGTGCCGCACGAGGAGGCCTACGCCCTCGTCGGACGCGGCAATATCGGCCTCCTGCCGTGGACCGGCGTCGTCAGGATGGAGTCGCCGAACTGCCGGATCGAGACCGAGAAGTTAGCGCGCGGCGGCCTCAAGGGGGTCCGCGCGACGCTCCACACGCCCGAGGGCACGCTGACGCAGGAACGGTTCTACACACCCGCATTCGGCGAGTCGGCGGCGCCGGCGCCGCGCAAACAGTTCGTCACGGAGCCGAAAGACTACCGGGTGCTCCAGGCATACTTCCGCGATGTGCAGGTGTACCCGGACTACGAGAACCTCGACAAGACGCTGCGCGACCTCGGCGACGCCGGGATTCCGCACGTGGCCGTCGGCCGGACACCCTACCAGGCGCTCTGGGTCGAGTGGGTCCTGCTGGAGGACCTGGCCTATCACCTGGCCGATGCCCCGGGCGTGGTGGAAGAGACGATGGCGCTGATGGGCGACATCATCGGCCGCCAGTGCAGGATTGCCGCCGCCTCGGTCGCGCCGTATGTCGTTTTCCCCGACAACATCACCGCTCCGCCCATCGGCGTGCGGAACTTCGAGAAGCACGCCGTGCCGTACTACAACAGATTGGCCGCCATGCTGGACGGGCGGCCGGTGTACGTCCACATGGACGGCGACCTGAAGCCGCTGTGGGAAGCCATCGGCCGGTCGGGCGTCCGGGGCCTCGACTCGATGTCGCCGCCGCCCGATAACGACACCTGCGTGGCCGACGCCCTGAGGCTGTGGCCCGAGATGCGCGTGGCCATCAACTTCCCGTCGTCGGTCCATCTCGGAACGCCGAGGCAGGTCTATGGTGCGGCCCGCGAGATCCTCGAGCAGGGCGGCCGCAGCGGCAGGCTCCAGATCCAGATTTCCGAGAACATGCCGCCGGGAGCGTGGCGGAAGAGTTTTCCCCAGATCGCGAGAGCCGTTGAGGAATTCGCAGCACCGTAGCACATCGTTATTGTCAATTTGATGGGCGGCATGGCCATGCGCTGTTGCGTGGCCATGAGGCTGATGGCAGCGGGGGCTTCATGGCCACGCAGAATCACGTGGCCATGTCACCCGGAAATCCATCACTTCATGTGGCGCTTCAGCGTGCTCGTGGGCAAGTGATCCGACGCCGGGCTATGGGGCGGCCGCCGGGGGACCGGCTGCGCCGACGCGCTTCATGCGGAAGACGCCCTTGTCGAACCTGGACTCGTACGTCGAGTAGAATTCCTGGCCGTCCGTGTACCCCTCGTAGGTGTACACCCCACCCGCCAAGAGGCCGAGGTCCTTCTGGCCGCTGAACCTCCAGAGGCGACCGTCGACCTTCACTGTGAGGGTCACGGCGGACCTGAACGTGAAGATCTTCCCGAAGACGGCATCGAACACGGCGCCGTACTGGCCGTCGGCCGCCTTGACGGCCGTGCATCGCAGGCTGCCGCTCATGCCATTGCTGGTGCTGGACCACGTGCCTTCCCACTTTCCGGCGAGGAGGTCCGGCGTCGCGCCCGCCTGGCCCTCGAGCGCGGGCAGCGGGAGCGCGGCGCGTTCGACTTCGGCGGCCGCGCCCTGTCCGGGCGGGGCCGCCAGGGCCGCGCCAGCCAGTCCTGCGACAGCCGCAAGCGTCACGACGACACGGAGCACGCTTCACCTCCCAGCCCGCGGAATGAGCCGACGCCTACCTCGCCCCAACCCACTCGAGGAACTTCCGCCGCAGGTCACGCAGCGGCGCCCCGAACGCCCGGTGGAGGCCCAGGAACCACGGCCGGCGGTGACTCGCCTCGCGCTCTTCGGGCGTCATCAGGTCAGGCCGGTACAGGCGCTTTAGTTTGCGGACGTGGTAGCGGTCGGCCTCCTGGAACAGCCCCAGGAGCCGGCGTTTGACGGCCCCGAGCGGCCAGGGCGACGGGCGCGGCGCCCAGGAAATCTGGAAGTCGATCAGCGCCGGCCGCCCGTCGGCGCCCACCAGGACGTTATCTGGCTTATTCATATCCACATAGGCCATGCCATGCGCATGCAGCCTCCCCAGGAGCGCATCGAGGCGGTGGAAGAAATCGTCGGGCAGGCGGTCCTTCCGGTCCAGGAGGTCGGTGCCCTCGACCCACGCGTGGGCAAACGCGCTCTTGCCGACGCGGCCGAGCAGCCGCGGCACGTTCGGCAGGTCCTGGAGCAGCCGGTAATGGCGCACCTCGCGGTCGGCCATCAGGCGGCCCGCCCAGTCGAGCGGCCAGCCAAGCCACGGTTCCGTGTGATAGTGCTTCAGGCAGATGGGGTCGCCGCCAGGCCCGCGATACCGCCCGGTGACCGCGAAGAAATCGTGCTTGAGCACCTTCTCCAGGCGGTACGTGCGGCCGTTCAATGCAAACGATTCGCGCGCAGGGCCGCCCCGCAGGATGCGTTTCGGGATTCGTCCCT
>Ga0315294_10007625_pt1 | contig 11873 bp, 10 predicted proteins | sample YL17G13_40_MG_FD_203626 | JGI IMG/M metagenome (GOLD analysis project Ga0315294, IMG submission 203626) | Sediment microbial communities from Yellowstone Lake, YNP, Wyoming, USA - YL17G13_40 | ecosystem: Environmental > Aquatic > Freshwater > Lake > Sediment | place: USA: Wyoming | collected...
CGAGGAGATGAGCAGGAAGGCGGCCACCATCGGCCCCAGGCGAATGTCAAAGACCGTGCGCGTCACCGTCGACGTTGCTGTTCCCGGTGGGCCGGAGCTGTTGAGGAACGTGGTCCGCAGGGGGAAAGTGATGCTGCTGCTCAGGGCGAGCATGGTCAGGCCCTGCAGCAGGTGCAGGCCGCCCATAGCGGCGTTGAAAAGGCGAAGCCTTTCGTAGACTCGGTCCCCTGACTCGGGCATCTTTCACCTCCTTGCGTATGGAGCGCCCGGCTCAGTTGGAGAACTTCGCTTGGTGGAAGTTGCGCTCCCACCGCTCCAGGTCGAACGAATGAGGGATCTCCACTCGCCCGCGTGCCACCTTGCCGAGCGGAGTCTGTGGCAGGGGTGTGTCGGAAACCACGAGCTCGCTGACGCGCTCATGCAAGTCGAGCCTGGCGTCGAGCTGACGGAGTCTTTCCTTCAGGACAGTGCGAATGCAGTCCTCGTTCAGAGGCAAACCCTTCTCTCGACAAGCTTCGTTCGTCCCGTTGAAGTCCGGGTGGATGATCGCGCTCACGACAGTCTTGCGGCCCACCCGTAGCGGCACCACGCAGATGCTCTCGATCAGGGGGTCGGGAGTGACGAGGTCTTCGATTCTGTCGGGGATCACCTTCTTCCCGGACTCGAGGACGATAACTGACTTAACCCGCCCCGTGATCCACACGTTGCGCTCCGAATCGATCCGGCCGAGATCGCCGGTTCGAAACCAGTCGTCAACCTTCGCCTCTCGGGTCAGGTCCGGCTCTTTGTAGTAGCCGAGGAAGACGTTCGGCCCCCGGACCAGGAGCTCTCCTTCGCCATGAGATGAGATGCGCGGGCTACCCCCAGCATCGTCCAAGACAGCGACTTCGACTCCGGGCAGCGGCGGGCCCACCGACCCTGCCCGTTTCTCATAGTGGCGCGTGAAGAGGAACTTGGCGGCGTTCCACCGCTGCACGCTTACGACCGGGGCTGTCTCCGTCAGCCCCCATCCCTGGACGATGGGCAACCCAAGGCGCAAGTAGTCGCGGGCAACCTCCTGGTCGAGCGCCGCGCCGCCGCTCACGATGAAACGCAGATGACCGCCAAAGCGCTGGTGCAGTGGCCTGAACACAAGCGGCGCGATATTGAGCCCCGTCACGCACTTCACGCGGTCCACGATCTGAACGGCGCGCTGGAATTGTCCAAGCTTCCCTTCCGCCTCCAGCTGGCGGACTATGGCCCGATACATGAGCTTGAAGAGGGCGGGCACGCCGCCGAACAGAGTCGGCTTTGTCTCCTGCATTCGGTCTCGCAGTCTGGTGAGATCGTTTTCCAACGTCGTCTCAACGCCAAGGCTTGTGAACGCCAGCAGACCGACAGTGAAGGGCAGGGCGTGATGGAGCGGAAGGACCAGAAGCATTCGGTCGCTACTCCGGATTGGAAGGGCGCGCCGCACGGATTCGACATTGGAGGCGAAGTTGCGATGTGTGAGCATGACGCCTTTCGCGCTCCCCATCGTGCCGGATGTGTACACGATGGCCGCTAGGTCACTGCTGCTCACGTCTGTCGACCGCAGCATTCGACGGCTCTCTTGGGTCGCTGCCGTAGCGACGGCGTCGAAACTGACGGTGCCGCCGGCCGGAATCGTAGCGCCGCCTTCGCCGTCTCCCCCCACGACGATGACAGATTCGACTCCCGGCAGGCGGTCGGGCAGCCTATTCAGGACGGCGGACGATGCGATGACGTATCGGGCGTCTGATCTGCGGACGAGGTCTTCGATCTCGGCGCCTCTCAGCTCGCTGTAGAGGGGCACCCCCACGCAACCTGCCATCGAAAGGCCGAAGTAGCCGACAATCCAGTCGAGGCTGTTTTCAGAGATGATCGCAACGGCGTCACCCTTTCGCATGCCCATCGCCAGCAGGCCGGCGCCAAAGTCCCGCGAACGCTGCGCCATCTCTCTGAAGGTCAGGCGCTGGAAGCCCGATCCAGCCTTCATCTGATAGGCGACCTTGGCGCCGAACCGGCGGGCCGACTCTTCGACCAGCTCGGGGATGGTTGACGGCGCGTTCATTGCTCAACGGGTGGGTCGCTCGACGGCGACGCGGTTCGTTTGCGGCGAAACCAGGGGACGAAGGCGCTCGTGCTCTCGATGTAGTCGCGATACTTGGGCCTTGTGTCGACCTGAGCCTTTTCAAGCAAAGCCACCCCGGAGACCCTCAGCAGCATGAAGGTGAGGAGGATTGGGCTGAATACGGTCCAGAACCCCCAGCGCGTGCCGGCGGCGATCAGGTAAAGCCCCCACCACATCGTCGCCTCGCCGAAGTAGTTCGGGTGGCGCGTGTAGGCCCAGAGGCCGCTCCGCATCACCTTACCCTTGTTCGCGGAGTCCGCCCTGAAGCGGGCCAGTTGCCAGTCGCCGACAGCCTCAAAGAAGAACCCGACGCACCAGACAGCGGCCCCAAGGATGTCGAGGGGCGCGAAATGCTGGGGTCTGGCGTTCGACTCGGCCGCCATCAGCGACATGGCGATGATCCACATCAGCAGGCCCTGGAGCATGAAGACCTGGAAGAAGCTTACCCACCAGTAGCTCTTGCCCCATCTTTGCCGGAACGCCTGATAGCGGTAGTCTTCGCCCTTACCCCAGTTGCGGACCACGATGTAGCCGGCGAGACGAAAGCCCCATATCCCGACTAGGGCGGCGACGAGCGCCTTTCTGCCGACGAATCCGTCCCCGGTGGTGGCGAAGACCGCGGCGAGGAGCACGAAACCGAGGCCCCAGAAGGTGTCGACGGTGCTGGCGTCCCGACGGATGGCACTGATGATCCAGCCGCAGGTCATATAGACCACGGTCACCAGAAGGCTCAGGCCGGCGACCTCCAACTGTGTCACGGCCGGATCCTCGATGTGAGTGCTCGATTCTCAGAATCGGCGACCGGCACCCCGTGGCGGGTTGAGGACGATCATAGCGCCGGTACCAGCGCTCGACAAGCACCTGCTCCTCTATGAGCGTGTCGAAGATCTCCAGGTTCAGCAGGTCGTCGAGCAACTTCCGGACTTAGAGTCCGGTGCTCGGCCACCTTGCGGCGGGGGGCAAATGACCCTCGCCAATGCCTGCTGAGTGCTGCGTTCGCCCAATCTTCGCTGCACACACTAAGGAGGGTTTAGCAGGTGGCTTCTCGGGAGGCCGAAGTCGCTCGTTGGGTTGGGCCCGCCTCAATACTTGGAGACGTTCAGTTCCTCTACCTTGCCCTCCACCAGGTACACCACCCGCTCGCAGATGTTCGTCGCGCGGTCGGCGATGCGCTCCAGGTTGTGGGCGACCCAGGTGAGGTGCGTGGCGCGGTGGATGGTGCGGGGGTCCTGGAGCATGAACGTTAGGAGCTCCCGGTAGACCTGATCATAGAGGGCGTCGACCTCGTCGTCTTCGTCGCAAATCGACCTGGCCCGGTCTGCGTCGCGGGTCTTGAAGGCCTCCAGACTGCCCATCAGCATGCCGATGGCCACCTGGGCCATGCGGGGGATATCGATATAGGGCTTGAGAGGCGGCTCATCGGCCAGTATGAGGGCGATCTTGGCGATGCCCTCGGCGTGGTCGCCCATGCGCTCCAGGTCAACGATGATGTAGAGCACGGCGACGATGGTGCGGAGGTCGCTGGCCAGGGGCTGCTGGGTAGCCATGAGCTCGAGGCACTTCTCCTCAGTCTCGTAGCGCTTGCGGTTTATCTTGAGGTCGTCGGCGATGATCTGGCGGGCCAGTTCTCCGTCACGATTCCGCAGGGCCTGGATGCCCCGCTCGATGGCGCTCTCCACCATGCTGGCCAGGACCAGCATGTCCTGCTGGATTTCAGCGAGCTGGTGCTCTAGGACGGTGCGGGGCATGGCATAGGTTCCCTCTAGCCGAAGCGGCCCGTGATGTAGTCCTCGGTGCGCTTGTCCTTGGGGTAGGTGAACACCTCACGCGTCGGGCCGAACTCTATCATCTCGCCCGCGCGGTCTTCTGCCATCATCATCACCGCCGTGTAGTCTGACACACGGGCGGCCTGCTGCATGTTATGGGTGACGATGACGATGGTGTACTCTCGCGCCAGCTCTCGCATCAGGTCCTCTATCTTGAGTGTGGCCACCGGGTCCAGGGCGCTGCAGGGCTCGTCCATGAGGAGGACCTCTGGCTCCACCGCCAGGGCGCGGGCGATACACAAGCGCTGCTGCTGGCCGCCCGAAAGCTCCGTGGCCGGCCGGTTAGGCTTGTCATTTACCTCGTCCCACAGGGCGGCTTGCCGCAGGCTGCGCTCTACAGCGTCCACCAGATCGCTGCGCCGCACAAGAAAGCCGTTCAGGCGCAGTCCGGCCGCCACGTTGTCGAAGATGGACATCGTAGGGAAGGGGTTGGGCTTCTGGAAGACCATGCCAACGCGTCGCCGGACCAGCACCGGGTCAGTGCCGGGCGCGTAAACGTCCTCTCCCCTCAGGAGCACCTGGCCGCTGACCCGGGCGCTAGGCGCCACCTCATGCATTCTGTTGAAGCAGCGTATTAGAGTGGATTTGCCGCAGCCGGAAGGACCGATGATGGCGGTGATGCGTTTTGGCGCTGCCAGCACGCCGACCTCGCGCAGCGCCTGGAATGATCCGTACCAGGCGTTCAGATCGCGGACAACCATACCTCCGGCCAAAGCCTCGGCTTCGGAGACCGGGGCCTGCGGTTCGTGCTCGATGCGCATCTCATAAGCCATTATACCGGCGTCCAGTCGCTGCCGAGAAGCAACGGTCATCTCTGGCTCCTTATCTTCTTCTCAAGAGCAGGCGAGCTGTCAGACTGATAACGAAGACTGCCAGGACCAGCACGAGCGAAGCAGCCCAGGCCTGCTGGTGCTGCTCGGAGTATGGCCCAGTGGCGTAGCGGTAGATGCGGAGCGGAAGCGCGTCGACAGGCCCACCGGTCACGGTCAGGCTCAGGAAACGGTTGCCCAGGGTGGTGAATAGCAGGGGCGCCGTCTCACCAGCAGCGCGGGCAATAGCCAGTAGGCCGCCTGTGAGGAGGCCTCGTTGGGCCGCGGGGACCACCACGCTGATGATCGTCCGCCAGCGGGAGATTCCGAGGGCAAGAGCGGCCTCTCGCTGTGAATGAGGGACCAGCCTCAGCATCTCCTCGCTGGAGCGGGCCACGATTGGCAGCATGATGATGGCCAGGGCGATCCCGGCGGCGAGAGCGGAGAAGTTGCCCATTCTCAGGACCACGAGCCCGTAGACGAAGATGCCGATCACGATGGAAGGAACGCCGGTCAGGACGTCGGCGGTGAAGCGGATAACGCCCCCAAGGCGGTCGCCGGCGTATTCGGAGAGGAAAATGCCGGCGCCAATCCCGACGGGGATGCCTATAACGGCCGCGAGGCCGATGATGATCAGGGAGCCGACCATGGAGTTGGCAACGCCACCCCCCGGCTCGCCCTCGGGAACGGGCATCCTTGTGAACAAGTCGATATTGAGCGAGCTGATGCCTTTGGCCAGCACAAACCCCAGGATCAGGACCAGCACGCCCACCGCAAGGAAGGCGAAGACGGCGCAAAGGCCCAGCATAAGGGCGTTGGTCGCCCTGCGGCGTTGGTACGTTGCGATGCTCATTCTCGAATGACCCCCGGCGAGCGAGCGATCCGCCAGACCAGCAGCCGGGCGACGACGTTCACCAAAAGAGTTATCGCGAGCAGGATCAACGCCAGCTCGACGAGAGCTGAGATATAGAGGTCGTAGGTGGCCTCGTTAAACTCACTGGCGACGGTGCTGGCGGCGGTGCTGGCCGGCTGGAAAAGAGAGGCCGTGATGTTATACCCCCTGCCGATGACCATGGTGACGGCCATCGTTTCGCCTAGAGCGCGGCCCAGTCCCAGGATGACTGCCCCTACCAGGCCCGACCGGCAGTAGGGCAGGACAGCGCCGAAGATGACCTCCCACCTGGTGGCCCCCAGAGCCAGCATGGCCTCCCGCTGGCTGCCCGGGACGGCTAGCATCAGGTCCCGGGAGATCGCGGTGATAATGGGCAGGACCATGATTGCGAGGATCAGCCCGGCCGCCAGCATGCCGAAGCCGAACGGAGGGCCGTCAAAGAGGGGGATGAAGCTCAGGTGGCTCCCCAGCGATTTCTCCACCGCGTCGCGAACCCAGGGGACGAGGATGTAGATGCCCCAGATCCCTAATACCACGCTGGGTAATGCGGCCAGCATCTCCACCAGGAAGGAGAGCGGGTTCCGCAGCCGGGATGGCGCTAACTCCGCGAGGAATATAGCGGCACCGATGCTCACGGGCACCGCGAGTATGAGGGCGATGAGCGAACTGATAAGCGTGCCGTAGATGGCGGGCGCCGCACCGAACTTCCGAGCCACTGGGTCCCATGTGGTGCTCGTGATGAACCCCAGGCCGAACTCGGTGATCGACTGCCAGGACTTACCGATGAGTTCGTAGATGAGAAGGCCGGCCAGGGCGAGCACAGAGAGCCCAAGGCCCACGGCGATGACACGCGCTATTGCGTCTCCCGCAATGCCGGTTCGCCACGGCCGCCTCATGGCCAGCGCCGCGGTGGCCTCGCGGCGTCCTCTGCTGCCCCTCATCCCCATTCATCCTCCTTACTGGCAGTCCGCCCAGCCGGGATCTCTTACGCAGTGAGAAGGACCCCTCTTGTGAGAGCCACGGGGCCCTTCTCTGCTGTCAGAGGCGTGATCGTTTATGGAGTCTGCAGCAAGGGTTGTCCTTGATAGCTGATCGACTTGATCTCCGCCTCCGCGTTCTTGACCGCCTCCGGCGATAAGGGCGCGTATAGGAGGTCCTTCGTGAAGCTCTGGCCGTCGTGGATGCTCCACCAGAGATAGTATGCGAGCGTCTGGCCTTTCGCCTTGTCCGGCTGATTCCGATAGGCCAGCACCCAGGTGAAGCCGACGATAGGGTAGGCGCTGACGTTATCCGAGTCCGTCAGGAGGACCTTCATGTCGGCGGGCAGAGAAACGCCTACAGCCGCCGCGGTGGTGGCCTCCAGGCCGGGCTCCACAAAACTGCCGCTCTTGTTGCGAACCGCCGCCCAGGGCAGGTTATTCTGGACGGCGTAGGCCAACTCCACGTAGCCGATGGCGCCGGGAATCTGGGCCACCTGGGCGGCGACGCCTGCGCTCTTCTCGCCACCGATGTCTCCCGGCCAGTTCACCGAGGTACCGGAGCCCACCCCCGCCTTCCAATCCGGGCTGACCTTGCTCAGGTAGTCGGTGAAGATGAAGGTTGTGCCAGACCCGTCAGACCGGTGAACGACGGCGATGTCCGTACTCGGCAGGTTGACATCCGAGTTCTCGGCCGCTATGCGGGGATCGTCCCACTTGGTGATCTTCTTGAGGTAGATGCCCGCCAGGACATCGGGGGCGAGTTTGAGCTGGCCGCTCTGGATGCCGGGCAGGTTGAACACCACGGCCACCGCGCCGCTGGTCATGGGGATGTGGAGAATGGGCCCGCCGGCGGCCGCGGCGGCGGCTGTTTGCTCGTCATTCATGATGCCGTCGCTAGCGCCGAAGTCCACCGTCTTCTCGGTGATCTGCTTGATGCCACCCCCGGAGCCGATAGCCTGGTAATTGATCTTGACGTCACAAAGCTTGCCGAACGCGTCTGTCCATTTCGAGTAGAGAGGACCGGGGAACGTCGCGCCGGCGCCGGTCAGGTCGGTCGCCGCACCCGCGGGCGGGCAGGATGTCGCCGCTTGGGCGGTCGGCGATGCCTGGCTGCCCGTGGACCGCGTTGCTGTGGGGCTGCTCGAGCCGCCGTTATCGCCGCCGCCGCAGGCAACCAGCAAAAAGGCCGCGAGTACCGCGGCCAGGACACCAGCAAGAAGCAGAAGTGGCCTACGAAAACGTCTCACCGCAGCCACTTCACGTGCACTTTCGGTCAAGTCAGACCTCCTTTGCGATGATGCTCACCGCTACTTGTTCGGTTGTCACGATAGCGAACGCTGGTTAACGGATTGTTAACGGCCATGAACGGCGGGTAAAAGTTGGGGCGCCCGGTTGGCGAACCGCGGAGTTAGCGCTCCGAGGTCACTGGCGCAGCGGGGATCGAGAAGATGAAGGTGGAGCCGTGGCCCAGCTCGCTCTCGACGCTCACCTGGCCGCCGTGGGCTTCCACCGTGTGCTTGACCACAGCCAGTCCCAGGCCGGTGCCGCCGACTGGACGGGCGCCCGTCCGGGCACGGGCGCGGTCGGCCTTATAGAACCGTTCGAAGATGCGCGGCAGGTCCTCCCGGGCGATGCCTATGCCTGTGTCGCTCACGTTGACGGTCACGGCGCCATCCTCAAGATGCGCCGAGACGCGGACCGAGCCGCCGCCGGGGGTGAACTTGATGGCGTTGTGAAGGAGGTTCACGGCCGCCTGCTCCAAGCGTTCGGCGTCGCCGATGACGGAAGGCAGGTCAGGAGGCACCTCCAGAGTTAGGCTGACGCCCTCCTTCTCTGCCTGAGGCCGCATTCGTCCCACAGCCTTCTCGAGGACTTGGCCCATCTCCACCTGTTGCCGTTCGAGCGGAACGCGCTCGGATTCAACATGGGACAGCTCCAGGAGCTCCTCGACCATCTGCACCAGCCGGTCCACCTCCGCATCTGCACGCGAGAGGAAGTCCTGGGCCGCCGCCCGATCATCGAGGGCCCCGGACTGCAGCGTCTCGATGACCGACTTGATGGAGGCGAGCGGCGTGCGAAGCTCATGGGAGACGTTCGCCACGAAGTCGCGACGCACCTGCTCAACCTGCTTGATGTCGGTCAGGTCATGGAAAACAACCAGGCTTGCCCACTCGCCGCCTTCAACGATGGGTGTTGCGATGATCTCCAGGTATCGGCGGTTCGGCTGGTCAAGAAGGCGCGTCTCGCGGGACCCGTTCTTGCGGCTGGTCTTCAGTGCCTCTAGCACCTGCTCATTGGGCATTACCCAGCCAAAGGGGTTGCCAAGCAGCTCCTGCTGAGAGCGTGAGAACAGGCGCTCCGCAGCCACGTTGGCGAAAATGATGCGGTCATCAGTGTCGACGGCTACCACGGCATCGATGCTGCTGTTGAGAGCGGCTGTGAGGCGGCTGCGCTCCTGAGAGGCGGACAGGAGGAGGTCTTCAACGCTGGCGGCCATCTGGTTGAAGGCATCGCTCAGGTCCCCTAGCTCACCAGAAGGCCGCGGGCTCACCCGCTCGCTCAGGTTGCCCGCGGCGATGCCGCGAGCCGCCTTCGCGAGCCTGCTGAGTGGCCGCGTGATGGCGCTGCCTACCAGCAGGCTCAGGGCAGCGGCCGCCGCTGTGGTGGCGACCACGCCGATCAAGATCGAGCGGGTGATGTCGGACAGTGAGGAATCGACCGCCGCCGTCGGCCGCGCTACGCGCACGACGCCGACGACATTACCATCGGCGGTGACACTGGTGGCGACATAGGTGAAGTTGATCCCCAGGGTGCTGCTGGGCCGATCGCTCTTCCCCTGCCCTGTGCGGACCGCTTCCTGGACCTCCGGCCGACTGAGGTGGTTTTCCATGGTCGCGGGGTCGGCCTCGGAGTCACCCAGCACCGTGCCGTCGGGAGCGATAATGGTGACGCGGGTATCGGTCTGGGCGCCCAGTTGCTTCGCGAGTTGGTCGAAGGCCGACGGCGGAGCTCCCTGTTGCACAAGAGGTCCCACAAGGTTCTTTGCCATCTGAGCCTGGGATGCCAAGTCCGCCTCGATGCTCTTTCGAAAGTCACCCTCGACTTTGCCCAGGATGTACAGCCCGAGGCCCGCGAAGGCGGCCACTATGAGCAGGACGTAGGCGGCGGCGGTGCGAAAGCGGAGGCTCCCCAGCATCCCTAACCGTCGAATCGATATCCCACGCCGCGGACAGTGATGAGCCGCGACGGCTTGGCGGGCACGTCCTCTGTCTTCTGGCGTAACCATCGGATGTGGACGTCCACTGTGCGCGTGTCACCCACGAAGTCATAACCCCAGATCTGGTTCAGGAGCTGGTCGCGCGTGAAGGCGCGGCCGCGGTTGCGGAGGAAGAAGACCAGCAAATCAAACTCCTTGGGTCTCAGCGGCAGCGCCTGGCCGCCCCGCGACGCTTCCCTCCTCCGCAGGTCCACCTGAAGCTCGCCGGCTACCAGGACTTCCGTCTCGGCCGCCGGCGCTGTCTCAGCGCGACGCAGGAGGGCGCGTACACGGGCCAGAAGCTCGCGCATGCTGAACGGCTTCGTGACGTAGTCGTCGGCGCCCAGCTCCAGCCCCACAACTTTGTCTATCTCGTCGGTCTTGGCCGTCAACATCAGGATGGGCGTGGCCATCTCGCGGCGTAGGATACGGCAGACCTCGAGGCCGTCCATCACCGGTAGCAGAAGGTCAAGGAGTATGAGGTCGGGGCGGTTCGCGCGGGCAGCGGAGAGGCCCGCCTCGCCGTCCGAAGCGGTGACCACGTCGAATCCTTCCCTCTCCAGGTTGTACTGGAGGGTAGCCACGAGTGTAGGCTCGTCGTCGACGACCAAGATCTTCTTCACTGAATCCCTGTCCCAATTATAGGGCGTTGATGCCCCTTCTCGTCACCAGTGGGATTCCTGCGAGGGCCGAACAACTTCGTGGGAGGACACTCCTCAGTCTGCGGGAGGCGCCCAGTCCGAACGGGCCGATCCTACGGGTTCGACAAACCTCTGCTCATTGATGGGCCCAATCCGATTGGCACAAGTCAGGTTGGCCGACGCGACAGTCACGGGCGATGGACCTGGGCTCACGCGCCTAGTCCGTCCGCCGGACTGAATCTCTTGTGAGCGGCGGTCGCCCTTTCCACTTCCGCCGCTTTCACGTAACGCCGAATCATCTCTGGCGAGCGCCATCCCATCAGCACTCGTAGGTCCTCGGCCTGGCCTCCCAGACGAAGGTACTCGATGCCCGACGCGCGCCGGAAGGCGTGGATGCCCTTGAATTCGACCCCCGCCAACTCAAAGGAACGCCGCAGGGCCAGCTTCAAGGCATTCCTGGTGAGCCTGCCCCCGTCAAGAGCCGCAAAGAGCCACGAGGAGTCGCCTTGCCGGAGACGCAGGTAGGACATTAAGGAACGCATCGCCGCTGTACCGAGGGAGACCACGCGCTGGTTGCCGCCCTTGGTCTCCCGCACGACGATAGTCTGGGCGTCCCAGTTAACCTCCTCCAGCCTCAAAGTGCACAGCTCGGAGGCCCTCAGGCCGGTGTCGAAGAGGACTAGAAGAATGGTGCGGGTCCGGGCGGCGTCGAGGCCTCGAAGCCGGCGAGAGCGCAGTGACTTGAGAACGAGCTGCAGTTCCTCTGGCGTGTAGTAAGGCTGGACCGTCTCCGGGACGCGGGGCGGCTCGATACGCTCCAAGGGATTCTCCCGCACCTCGCCTTCCGTGCGGAGCCATTTGTAGAAGGCGTACGCGCCCCGATAGCGCGTGTTCACTGTGGCGGGCTTGTTGCCACGCTGGCGTAGCGCGTTGAGCCACTCCCGGATGTGTTCCGCTGTAGCCTGGGCCAGCGAGGGGAAGCCACCCTCTTGCAGGAAGGAGGCCAACTGGCGCACCGAGTCCGCGTAGCCTTCCAGAGTGCGGGGCGACTTCCCGTCCCCCCGTAGGACGAGAAGCCACTCTTTCAGGATCAAAGGATCGGGGGATCGAACCGAAACTAGATTTAGGTAATTAGGGGGTCTGTGATGCTGGCTGCTAATAATCGAGCGCACGGCCCGCCTCCTCTGAGCTGGAGTTTTGCCCAGATTCTGAACTAGAGCCGTGCGCCTAATTGACTACTGGAGCGGAAGACGAGGTTCGAACTCGCGACCCCCTCCTTGGCAAGGAGGTGCTCTACCGCTGAGCTACTTCCGCACGAGGCAGGTTGGCGACGCTCAC
>Ga0315294_10007626_pt1 | contig 11873 bp, 8 predicted proteins | sample YL17G13_40_MG_FD_203626 | JGI IMG/M metagenome (GOLD analysis project Ga0315294, IMG submission 203626) | Sediment microbial communities from Yellowstone Lake, YNP, Wyoming, USA - YL17G13_40 | ecosystem: Environmental > Aquatic > Freshwater > Lake > Sediment | place: USA: Wyoming | collected...
ATGCGTTGTGGATAATCGGCGTCTCACCCGCGCACAGGTGGAGCGTATCCTCTCAAGGATGCTTAAAGACAAAAACGGTTCCCCCGAATTTATCGAGCGCCTTCGGCTGGTTTATACCCAGAACATCATAAAGGAATGGCTGGAAAGAAATCTCCTTGCCGCAGAGGCGGAGCGGGAGGGTATCAGTGTCACCAATGAGGAGGTTGCAAAGCAGGAACAGGCGCTTAAGCAGACCGCCAGAATCAACGTGGATATTAACAGCACCCTGACGAAGATTGGTGAGAGTAAGGAAGAATATTTAAGGCAGATGCGCGATGCTATAATGGGGGAAAAACTAATCAAGCATCATATCAGCACATATTATACCGAGGATACCCTGCGCGCAATTTACGAGAAAACCCCCGCCGACTTTCAGAGACCGCCGCGCGTACGTGTCAGCCATGTCTTTTGTCCCAAAACCGGCAATGAAACTTCGGCGGAGAAAAAGGCGCGCCGGGCTTTCATGGAAATGGCGAAGAAGGAGGCAAGAATGGGGGCTGATTTGAGCAAGGTGGCTGAATCGGCAGACCCCTCCTTTAACGCCATCGGCGGCGATATGGGTTGGTTCTATCCCGATAACCACCTCCCCAGACCCATCAACGAGCTCGTCTTCAAGCTCCGCAAGGTCGGCGCAGTGAGCGATGTGGAGGAAACGGAATATGGTTATTATGTGATTCGTCTTGAAGAAAAACAACCTCTCATGGGAAAGACATACGAAGAGGCGAGAGAGGTGGTCATGGACACCGTTTTTGAGGAAGTCAGACAAAAGGTGCTTGACTCCTCCATGAAGAACCACAAGGTTTTTATCAACATCATAGGCGTTCCGGCAGATAGATTGAAATAATGTCGGGGGCGGTTATTAATGTCTCTGACTGAATGGCAGGCAAAGGAAATCCTGTGTGAGATTGGACGGCGCATCTGGGTGAGAAACTATGTAGCCGCCAATGAGGGCAATTTTTCCTACCGCCTTGCCGATGATGTAGTCCTCTGCACACCCACACTCCAGAGCAAGGGATTCCTCAAGACTGAAGATATTGTCACTGTGGATATGACAGGTCGCAAGGTCGGGGGAATCAAAGAGGTCACCTCGGAAATCCGCATTCATCTTGAAATTTACAAACAGCGCAATGACATGCGTGCCGTCATCCATGCACATCCGCCATTTGCCACCGCCTTTGCCGTGGCAAAGCATCCTCTCCCGCGGTGCGTCCTGCCGGAGGTTGAAATCTTTCTCGGTGAGATTCCCATTGTGGATTACGCCACACCGGGGACGCAGGAGGTTGCCGATGTGGTGCGTCCCTTCCTGAGCGACTTCACAGCCTTCCTCCTTGCCAATCATGGCGCACTCACCATCGGCAAGGACCCCGAGGATGCCTATTTCAAGATGGAGATTGTTGAAGAGTACTGTCGCATCCTTTTATACACGCGTCTCTTAGATGGTTACACACAGATAAGTGAAGAAAACCTGTCGGAGCTCTTGGAAATCAAGAAGCAATTGGGTATCCCTGACCGTCGTTTGAGACCGGGGGTTGACCGCTCCTGCGCCACGCCGGCGCCTGCCCCAGGCACACCGGATACTCCTCCCGCCATCGACCGCCCTGCAATAGATGCCCTTGTCCGCCAGATTCTTCGTGAAAAAGGACTCGTTTAAGCCGCCGCAGGCTATGATTTGAGATTTCTGAAATATTGGTATTTCTTTCTTTTTCTGCGAACTCTACGAGAGATTGATTTTATTTTATTTCACGCAGAGCACGCAGTGAACGCAGAGGGTAAATCTGCATTATTTCAGTTTTCTCGATTTATCCATACTTGTCTCTCAACTTCATCTTGACCCCCGCATTGATGTAAATTAAATCATATATAAAAATATGACGTTATACTACAGGCAGGATGAAATGAAATACCGTTTGAGAGACCTGAGGTATCAGAGTAAATTCCGCTCACCGCAAATGCTTATCAGGCATTTGAACACCTTTTCCCTCGCCCTCAAATTCTCCGTTGGCATCTGGTATTTCACGCCGACCGGAGGACGCTTTCATGAACGTTACATCCCCGAGGCGGATGTTGCGCGCCGCATTGAGATGGCGGCGGGACTGGCTGAATATGGCGTTACCGGCATCGAGGCGCACTATCCCGCCGAGGTCAATTTTGAAAACATCCACCTTTATAAGAGACTGGAAAAAGAGACCGGCATCCGCCTTATCACCATCCCCTTCTCGCACTTCTTTGAGAAGGATTTTGAGTTTGGCAGTCTCTCCAATCCCGCCCCCGTGGTGCGCATGAAGGCTCTGAAGATTGCGGTTGAAGGGCTGAAACTTGTGAAGACCATCGGCGCCAACTGCGCCATCTCCTGGCCCGGTATTGATGGCTACCTCTATTCACTGGGGACAATTTTCCCATATATGTGGGACTGGTTTGAGGGTAGTATGGCAGAGGCGATGGATGAGGTTCCAGGCGTGCGCGTTGCGATAGAGCCGAAGCCATACGAGCCTGCGCCGAATAATATTTACCGCACCACGGCGGAGGGCATCCTCGCTGCACAGCGTATTGAGAAACGGCTGAAAAATCCCGAAAACCGAAAACTCCTCAAGGCGGGTCATGCCTTAGTCGGACTCAATCCCGAGGTGGGGCATGTCCGCATGGGATATGAGGACTGCGCCGCCGCCTTCAGCCTCGTCGGACTGGAGGGACGCCTCGCCCACACCCACTGGAACAGCCAGCCCCTGGGAAACTACGACCAGGACCTCAATGTTGGCGTTGTGGAATGGAGCCAGGCGGAGGCGCTCCTCTTCGCCCTCAAGGTGATGGGCTATAAAGAATACTTTGGCATCGATATCAATCCGGAACGCATGCCGCTTGAAAAGGCGGTCGAAATTAACACCACCGTTCTGCGCATCATGAATGAGCGCGTGAACAGCCTCCCCAATGAGCGGATTGTGGAATGCTATCTGCATCCCGGCAAACACAGGGGAGATATGGAACTCATCCTCGCCGGCATGATGCGAAGATAAGAGGGGATGGTATATGAAGATTTACCTTTCGCAGATAAACACAATCGTTGGCGATGTGGAGCACAATTACCGGCGCGTCCTGAAGGAGATGGAGCGGGCGCGGGGCGCCGGTGCAGAACTCATTGTCTTTCCCGAACTCACACTCCTCGGCTATCCGCCACGCGACCTCGTGCTCCGGAAAGACCTGATTGACGATAATCTTGCCGTCCTTGAAAGAATCTCGGCGCAAACTCAGGGCATTGGTGTTATTGTGGGCTATGTGGACAGAAACCCGGCAACGGAGGGCAAGGGACTCTTCAATGCGGCGGCGCTTTGCGCCGACGGGAGGGTTTTATCCCGCCATTACAAAACCCTGCTCCCGACATATGACGTCTTTGATGAGGCGCGATATTTTGACCCGGCGCCCTCCATTCATACTGCGCTTTTCAGGGGTAAGAAAATCGGCATCACCATCTGCGAGGATATCTGGAACGTTCCCCCTCTTGGCGCCAACCATCGCCTTTATAAAATTGACCCTGTGAAGGAACTGGCATCCCAGATGCCCGACCTCATCATAAATATCTCCGCCTGTCCATTCACCCTCGACAAACGGAAGATAAGGGAAGATGTAGTCAGAGAGACCGCCCTGCGCGCCGGCGCGCCCGTCTTGCATGTCAATCTCGTCGGAGGTAATGACAGCATCATTTTTGATGGCTGGAGTGCGGTCTTTGACAGTGAGGGACGCCTCGTTGCCAATTCGCGTGATTTTGAGGAGGATGCGATTCTTTACGATATGGAGCGTGGCGAGGGCGAAAGACGACCCACAACGGCAATTGGGGCGGAGAGGCTGTTTACGGCGTTAAAACTTGGTCTTGCGGATTATGTGAGAAAGTGCGGATTTAAAAAAACCCTGCTCGGTCTTTCCGGCGGGATTGATTCCGCCCTTGTGGCGGTCATCGCCGCGCGCGCACTGGGTCAGGACCAGGTCGTGGGCGTCTTCATGCCGTCTCGCTTTTCCTCGCAAGGTAGCGGGGATGACGCTGCCGAGTTGACGCGCCGCCTCGGCATTGAATATATCTCACTTCCGATTGAGGGACCCTTTGAGGCATTTCTGGAATTGCTCAAGCCGCAGTTTCAGGGAACGCCGTTCAACGTGGCAGAGGAGAACATTCAGGCGCGCATCCGCGGGCAGCTCCTGATGGCGCTCTCAAATAAATTCGGCTGGCTGGTGCTCTCCACCGGCAACAAATCCGAGCTCGCCATGGGTTACTGCACACTTTACGGCGACATGTCAGGCGGTCTTGCCGTCATTTCAGATGTCCCGAAAACGCTTGTGTATGAGCTTGCGGCTTATATCAATCGTGAAAAAGAGGTAATCCCTCGCGCCATTATGGAAAAAGCGCCTTCGGCGGAACTGCGTCCCAACCAGAAGGATACGGACTCCCTTCCGCCTTACGAAATTCTTGACCCCATAATCAGAGAATATGTGGAGGAACGCAAGAGCGCCGAGGAGATTGCGACGGCGCTGGGGCATGATTTGAAATTTGTCAGGGGTATTCTGCAAACCATTTATAGAAATGAATACAAGAGGCGGCAGGCGGCGCCGGGGCTCAAGGTCACGAGTCGCGCCTTCGGCGAGGGCTGGCGTATGCCCATCGCCTCCACGTGGGGGAAGTGAATTTGAGAATCGGTGAATCGGAGAGTGGGAGAATCGGAGAATGGTAGAAGATTATTTTAATTCCGCTTTTTCTGTCAGCCCCGGCGTTTTTCTATATGTACTGCGTGTCAGATATTGAATCACTCTTGTTATATCGCCGATTTCATACATGGATTCATCCGAGGCGCGTGAATACAGCGATGCCCTGACGATCCGAATCAGGATACCCATTTTGAGATGCTTGAATATCTCAAAAATGAAATTGAGAGCACTGAAATATTGGCATTTTCCTCTTTTTCTGTGAACTCTGTACCTCTGTGTGAGATTGATTTTATTTTATTTCACGCAGAGCACGCAGAGGGAAAATACGCAGTATTTCAGCACTCTCAAATTGTAAATTATGTGAAATATCATGACAGAAACCACAATCTGCCATAGAGGAAATTTGCAAACTAATGTAAAATACACAAACATAATCGTGTTTAATGTCCCGATATTGAAAGAATCAAGCAGGCGTCCCAAGTCTTTTGCCTTAAAGGCGGTTTCAATATGAGCCACCACAAAGGTTGCCAGGCCCCACCAGAATGCCACCATAAAGTTGGTTTCCAATACGGATCGGAACAACCAGTATATCAGCACTAATTCATACCTGTCCCGCATTACCCGCATTACTCGCATTACAGATTTTCTCGGTGGGCGGTTTCCGCTGGGCGCAATCGGCGTCGTAAGAAAAATGAATACAGAGAGCTTTTCTGAGACCCTTGAGACCAAGGGCGGGAAGCGGGTATCTATATGCCGGGTATTCCGCAGACAGGTCAACGCCGGGGGCGGGCGTCATATCCCCAAACTCGCTCATGAAATGGATTTTCAATATCACAGTGAGAGCAATAATAAGGCGGAGATAGTAAATCACCCACATCATCATCGGAATCACAAGAAGCCACACAACCCCCGCAGTCAACGACAGTGCCTGGCCCAAAATGATCAATCCCAGTGGGACAATGAAAAAGCGAAGGAATCCTTTCGCCGAGGCAATGCGAGTCAAGGGTGGAGCTGCGCTGTGGTAAACATGCGCATAGACCGCTTGCGCCATCTTGCCCAACGAACAGGCGCTCCCATTCTCAAGGCTGGCGATATCCCCAATAGCCTGGCCCTGTATGTCGGGATCGGCAGATCCTGCAGTGCTTGCGAATCTTATCGGGAGCAATTGTACAGCCGCATCCGCGTTCCAGGCCAATAGCATGCTGATGGGGATAGATAATACGATAATTGAAATTGAAGCGATGCTCTCTCCTCTTACCAATCCCTTAATTCCCGCGATGGTCAGGATAAACATGACAAAACCGATTACAACAACGGCACAGCCGGGCAATAGCCTCGGAGAATCCCATTGCGCGACCGAATCCGAGAGGAATCTGAGCCACTCGTCCATCTCAAGACCGCGCTTGATGGCATTGACATATACGGCGCTGAAAACGCCGATCATGCGGAACATGATCCCGGCCCACGGCGATGCCATCGGCTGACCGAGCGCCGACCTGCTGACGAAATCCCGATACTCGAAGTCTGCTACCCTTGCCATTGCTTCTTGTGCATCTCGGCGGACTAAATCTTCTCTGTGTCCCAGCAAACTGTAATAGAAAATGTAATACAAAGGGACATACGACACGAAAGCGAAGAAAAAAATGACAACGCGATCGATAAGGCCACCTAGAACCACGCCGACTATGAGCGCCCCGATGAGAGCTCGGATTCGTGCCTGCATGGCAATACGCCAGCGAATCCTCCGCAGGTCTCTCAAAACATCCCTCGAAGTGGCCTCACCGATAGGCTTTTGGGGAATGTCAAACTTCAGTCCGTCCAGATTTAAAGCATGCGCGGCGGCGGGGGCAATATCGGGCGGCGGAAGCGATGCAGTCGCCGGCGACGGCTGGATCGGCGGCTGCGGTTCAGGTTGCGGCTCCGCCTGTAGTGATTTGCAGTAGGGACAATCTGTCAACTTTTTCTGATACCGAAGGGAACACACCCGGCAGGGTATATGGCTGCTGTCGAAAAAATCCTCCCCCCGTGCCTTGTTTATATTACTTCTATATTTAATCCTCCTGACGATAAAGATAATCAGCAAGATAAACCCGACAATGCCTGTAAGAATACCGCCCATAGTAATGAAAGTCTCATAGCCCCTGATGTCCATATCAAGGAGGGAATTGGCGTAATCGCTCAGGATGCCGGTGAATTGCTCGGCGACCAACAAACCGGCTATGAGAAAAAGTATCAAGGCAAGAATAATGGGGAATATGCCCGGTTTTCGGGAGAGGGCCTCATCAATCTTTTCCTTGATGGTCTGTTCACATCGGGCGCGGGCCAATATTAGATTCTCATTCTCGGGCTGCCATTCAATGGCTGTCTTGTAAAGGTAGCTGGCCGTTTGAATGTTATCTTCTTTTTCATAGCAATAGGCCAGGGTCACCACGACTTCAGATTTTTTTTCTCCTTCCCTTAAAAGATTTTCCAGCTTTTCCCTTCCATCCCGGGGCAGACCCTTATCAGCCAAACTGATCGCCTGGGCAATGTTATCCTGGTTCATCGGCGGCTCCATTAATTCGTTTTATGCTGTTCGAGTGGAAATTAGAATTTTATCCCATCTGTCTTTTTCTTGAAACGATATTTTTAATTTGCAAATATACACACTGTCAAGAAAAAAGCATGGTCGGGGAAATTATATTTGATGAAACACTTTTTTATTTGATTCAAGACGGAGAGAAGGAATAGGGGATTTACAGATTGGGCGCAAAAGATATGGTCTCATGGCCAACGAAACGGTTCGCGAAATAAAGGGCTTATTCCGGCGGCACCTGACGCCTGCCGTTGGATGGATATTTTTCATCAATGTCGGAATCCTCATTTCTCAATTTACCCTTTTGCTGGCGCTGGGCTGGGAGGGAAAATTCCTTTTCTTCTTCAGCCAGATACCCTATTACGCCGTGCGGCGTTTGCAGGTCTGGCGGTTTGTGACCTATATGTTTCTCCATGCCGGCGGGCTTCATCTGTTTTTCAACATGATGGCGCTTTGGTTTTTCGCCCCTCGGCTTGAGATGCGCTGGGGCGGTGTGAGATTTCTGAGATTTTATTTCCTCTGCGGGATTGGGGCGGCAATCGTCCACACCATCTTTACATTTCTCTTTGGCAATAAAGTCATCCTTGAAACAGGTGGGGCAACACGCGGTCTGGAGATGATGATGGGAGCATCGGGCGCCATCTACGGCATACTCTTTGCCTATGCCTTTTACTGGCCTGATGAGACGGTGCTTTTGAATTTCTTCATTCCCATGAAGGTCAAATATATGGTGCTCCTATTTGGGACACTTGAATTCGTGAACACAATTGGAGGCTCAGGGAGCAATGTCTCACACATCACACATCTGGGCGGGCTTTTAACGGCGTTTTTATACTTGGGCGGCTGGCGCATGTTCCGCGGCGGCGGGGGATTCTTCGGGCGCAGACCGCGTCGCATGGTCAAACGCTACTACCGCGATGCCGACGGGCATATATATATGGAAATGGAGGAGGAATGAGGCGATTGGTGTTCTTTGTGCCTTGGTGGTTAAAAAATTGATTTATTTTTTGATTTCCCATACTTGTTTCAAAATTCTCCAAATAAAACTTGAATTCCGTCCGTTGAGATGTATTTTTGGAATCCAGTTTAAATATAATTATCTATAAAAGGAGGATAATTATGCGTTATGTATTCACCGTAATGATGCTGATGATTGCCTTAACATCGAGTGCCGTGGTTTCCCCCGGCAAGGAGAAGACGGAGGAGGAATGGGGTATCCCGCCCGTTTCACGGGAATTCCGCGCCGCATGGGTCGCAACGGTCGCCAATATTGACTGGCCCTCCAAACCCGGACTCCCCGTGGAACAGCAGAAGGCGGAACTCATCGCCATTCTCGATAAGGCGGTGGAGCTCAATTTAAATGCCCTCATCCTGCAGGTTCGACCCCAGTGTGATGCCCTGTATGATTCGAAGATTGAACCATGGTCATATTATCTGACAGGCAAGATGGGGAAGGCTCCGGAGCCTTATTATGACCCGCTCGCATTTGCCGTGGAGGAGGCTCACAAGCGTGGTATAGAACTCCACACCTGGTTCAATCCTTATCGCGCCCACCTTCTCAGGACGAATGTTCCAGTCTCGGACAATCATATCTCCAAGACCAAACCTGATATTGTCAAAAAATACGGCTCTTATCTCTGGTGCGACCCGGGCGAGAAGGAAACTCAGGACCAGACCATGAATGTCGTCCTTGATGTGGTGAAACGCTATGATGTGGATGGCGTCCATCTTGACGACTATTTCTATCCATACAAGGAGAAGGGACCGGATGGAAAGATACTTGATTTCCCGGATGAACCCAGCTGGAAAAAATATAAGGACTCTGGAGGAACGCTCATCCGCGATGACTGGAGGCGCGACAATGTGAATACCTTAGTCAAGCGGTATTACACCGAAGTCAAGGCGGTGAAACCCTGGGTCAAGGTCGGCATCAGCCCGTTTGGAATCTGGCGCGGCGGCTTCCCTGCAGAGGTGGCAAAAAACGCATTTGACCAGTATTCGGAGCTTTATGCCGATGCGAAGCTCTGGCTGGAAAAGGGATGGGTGGATTATTGGACACCGCAGATTTACTGGGAAATATCATCTCAGCGCACGCCCTACAAGCCCATCCTGAAGTGGTGGGTGGAGCAAAACAAGGAGAAACGCCACATCTGGCCCGGTAACTACACAGGCAGATGGAGTGCGGATGAAATCACTTCTCAGGTTCTTGCCACGCGGCAGCAGCCGGGCGCAAGTGGCAATGTCCATTTCAGCATGAAGGTGTTTATGGGAAGCCGCAGGGGGATTGCCGACAAGATGAAGAAAGGCGTGTATAGAGAGCAGGCGCTTGTGCCTGCATCGCCCTGGCTTGCTTCAAAGCCCTTTGATGAGAAGCCCGGTCTCGATGTTATCGAGAACAAAGATGGGACAATTGTCCTTGATTATTATCTTCCATCCAGAGCGCCTGTCTGGCAATGGGTTCTTTGTATCCGCAAGGGAGGGAACTGGACGTATAAGATTCTTCCCGGAAACAGGCAGAGGTTTATGCTGAATGAAGAGGGCGAAAAGACGCCGGCGGAGGTGGTTGCGATTTCCGCCATTGACCGCTTTGGGCAGGAAAGCCCCCGTGTGGTGCACGACCTCACAAAAAAATAACCTCTGTTGTTATGCTTAAAAAGATTGACAGAGCAGGGGCGCAGGGTCTATGGTATAATTGTTTTAAATGATTCATAAGACCCGATGATTCTACGATATTTGTGGGGGTATGGCTCAGCTGGGAGAGCACTTGGCTGGCAGCCAAGGGGTCAGGGGTTCGAATCCCCTTACCTCCACCAGATATGAGGGGGACGGAAAATAACCGTTCCCCTCGTTTATTTTTTCCCTTCTGAAAAGCCTGCATAGCGCTGGAAAGACTTAGCCAAGGATATTTGATCCGCCTTAGGCAGATTGACATGATTAACATGATTAACAGGAATTATGTTCTTTCTCATCTTGTAAATCCTGTAAATCTTGTCTAATAAATCTGAGAAATAAATTCTCAGATTATAATAATTAAAAATCTAAAACTCAAATCCCGCAATAGTCCCGCGAATACGCAGGCTCTGCGTGGTACTCATCGGAAAGATGGCAACCACCTTGGGAGCGGGAAATCTCAAGCCCGACCTGAATGAGTAAGTCCAGTTCTGCAGACTTGTGGCAAGACGGGCGTCAATCTGAAATTTGATATGCTGGATCAACTGAGATGACGTGTCATCGGTGATTGTCCAGAGTGTCCCCATATCGGCAGATGTGATGTATATGTCTGTGATGACAAAGGTCTTGTTCGTGGGAACGGTGTAAATCACCTTCGATGTCCCATTGGACGTGATGTCAAAGTAAATGGACTGGATGGTGTTGGAGCGCCCCTCATTTTCCGGTGCGACTGATTCCCTTCCCAGCTTCCCCATCGGGATGCTTGAGTTATCGATATCTTTGCCATTCAGCGAACCTGCGCGAAAGGCAAAAGGGACGGACACTAGCCACGCATCGGGAGACAGAAGGTCAATGCTTCCCGTGGAGGTCTTTTGAAACCACACCCGCAGATTGACCGTCTTGTTCTGTTGGAACAAACTTACCGGCATGACGGTCATATTGGTAATGGAAGAATCCCCCAGCATGACATCGAAAAGACCCCGCGAGACTGTCAGTGAAACACCTTTCACCGGGATATTGTCCGCCGTTTTTCCGACCTGCGAGCCGTCATTTGACCAGAGGATAAGGGGTAGGGGAGATGTATTATCGGTGATGGCGAAGCGGAAGATGCCCGCGCCCTCATAGCGGATGTTCCCCTCGCGGAGTTGCCCCTGATAATGGAAGGCGTTCGGGACGGAATCCGTCTGGCAAAAAGCCGATGCCGCAAGGATGGAAATTATTGCAGACAGGATGACAATTCTTTTCATATTCACACCTCCTGCGCTGTTAATCTTTCAAAACCGATTAACCTTCTGCGCAATAATTATTGCAAGACTTTTATTGACTTTCGGGGAAAGACCGGCGGGTATCCACGATTTCCAGTTGACCTGATAATTATCAGGTTGACGAGGGCGGTTAATGGGCATTATCTGAGTTCATGGTGAGGTGGAAAAGAATGGCAAGGTTCATCAGGTTGATTGTTGTGCTGTGCATTATGGCTGTCTGGATGGGAGCGCCGGCACAGGAAGCGATGAGCGTCCAGACTCGCGACGGGCGGACGCTGTCTCTCACAATACGCCTTTTGAAAAACTCCCCCCATGTCTCGCTTGCGGAATTAAGGCGGTTCATGAGTGAGGCAAAGGTCGGGATTGAGATTGAGTGGGACGAGACATTCGGTCTCTTACGCATCACGCGGGGCGCGGAAAATAACGCCCTCTTTCTTGATAAAACCAACATCCTTGTCAATAATGAGGTCATCCGCGGGACAGAGCCGATGCGGCTCGTTGGGGGTGAGATTTTCATCCCCATTTCATCGCTCAAGGTTCTAAGTAGCGTCGGGAATGAGTTTATCTTTGGAGACGTCAGGACGGGCTCGCCTGCGGACATGGCACCCGCAATATTGCCAACCCCGCCACCCTCT
>Ga0315294_10007627_pt1 | contig 11873 bp, 12 predicted proteins | sample YL17G13_40_MG_FD_203626 | JGI IMG/M metagenome (GOLD analysis project Ga0315294, IMG submission 203626) | Sediment microbial communities from Yellowstone Lake, YNP, Wyoming, USA - YL17G13_40 | ecosystem: Environmental > Aquatic > Freshwater > Lake > Sediment | place: USA: Wyoming | collected...
CAGCGATGTGACGCTCCGCCTGAAGGAGATTCTTGCCAAAGAGATCGAAGCAAAAGGCCTCGACGAGCTCTTCTACAAAGTCGAGATGCCGCTAGTCGAGGTGCTGGCGGCGATGGAGATCGATGGTGTTTCGATCGATACGGAGTATCTCAAGACGCTCTCCGGCCAGATGGAGAAGAAGCTTGAAGGGCTGACGAAGCGGATATACGAGATCGCAGGCGAAGAGTTCAATATCAATTCGCCGAAGCAGCTATCGGTGATCCTCTTTGAGAGACTGAAATTGCCTGTCATTAAGCGGACGAAGACGGGCGTCTCGACGGATGAAGAGGTGTTGAGGAAGCTGGCGCCGAAACATAGGCTGCCTGAGGCGCTTCTCGAATACCGGGAGCTTTCAAAGCTGAAGTCGACCTACGTCGATGCCCTCCCGGAGCTTATCAACGCGAAGACGCATAAGATACATACGTCGTTCAACCAGACGGTGACGGCGACGGGGAGGCTCTCATCGAGCGGGCCGAACCTGCAGAATATCCCGATCAAGACTGAAGAGGGGCGCAAGATCAGGAAGGCGTTCGTGCCGTCCGGAAGCGGCCGGTTCCTCGTGTCGGCCGACTACTCGCAGATAGAATTGAGGATACTTGCCCATTTTTCCGGCGATCCGCAGCTTCTCAAGGCGTTCAAGGAAGGGCTTGATATCCACGCGTATACCGCCAGTCTCGTCTTTGGCATACAAGAGAGGGACGTGGCGCCGGATATGCGCGCCATGGCAAAGACCGTCAACTTCGGCATCATCTACGGAATGAGCCCGTACGGCTTATCGCAAAGCCTCAATATCGAGGTCGACAAGGCAAAGGAGTTCATCGACGCCTATTTCCAGCGCTATCCGAAGATCAAGGCCTATCTTGACAGCCTGGTCGAAGAAGCAAAAAGGCAAGGGTATGTCACGACGCTTTTAGGAAGGCGCCGGTATATCCCCGAGATCAAGAGCGCCGATATGAGGATACGGCAGTTCGCGGAACGGACCGCCATCAATACGCCGATCCAGGGCTCTGCCGCGGATATCATAAAAGTGGCGATGATCGAAATAGGGGAGCGATTGAAGAAGGAAAAGCTTGGCGCGAGGATGATCATGCAGGTCCACGATGAGCTCGTATTTGACGTCCCCAGGAAAGAGAAGGATGATGCGTGCCATATCGTGAAGAGCGGCATGGAAGGCGTGATGAAACTGAAAGTACCTATCGAGGCGCATCTCGAGGCCGGAGAGAACTGGCTTGAGATGGAAGAGATTAAATAAATTAGATGAAGTATCCCGCAAGATGGTTTTGATGTCAAAAGGCACGTTTTATGATGTATCTTGCGGGATTTAATTCGGCCAGATACGCAATCAACGGTAACAACTTATGCCGCCATTCTGCCGGGCATAAGCTGTGGCCTCATTAAAGGAGGAGCGATGGAGAAGAAGTTGAAAGTGCTCTTAGCGTCGAGTGAAGTGGTGCCGTTCGCGAAGACCGGCGGCCTTGCCGATGTGGCGGGAAGCCTTCCGATTGCCCTCGAAGAGCTGGGCGTGGACGTCCGCGTCATCATGCCGAAGTACGCTTCCGTCAAATCGGCTGCGGATGAAGCGAGGCTCGGCAAAAAGACGAAAGTCTATTTTGTGAAGAACGACGGCTACTTCGACCGGAAAGAGCTCTACGGCGATAAGTTCGGCGATTTCAAGGATAACCTCGATAGGTTCGCCTACTTTTCGCGCGAAGCGCTTGAGCGGTGTAGACAGGAAGGTTTTGCGCCCGGCATCATCCATTGTAACGATTGGCAATCCGCGCTCATTCCCGTTTATCTTAACACCATCTACCACGACGACCCGTTCTTCGCAAAGACGAGGACGCTCTACACGATCCATAACCTCGCCTATCAGGGGCTTTTTCCCAAAGAGGAGTATCCGAAGATAGGCCTCGACTGGTCGCTCTTTTCGATCGACTTCTTCGAGTTTTATGACAAGGTCAATCTCATGAAGGCAGGTATCGTGTATTCAAATGCCGTGAGCACCGTGAGCCAGACCTATTCGCGCGAGATGCTCACCGAAGAGTTCGGCTGCGGCCTCGAGGGGGTCCTGAGGACCAGAGAGAAAGACCTCTACGGCATCGTGAACGGCATCGATTACGAGATGTGGGATCCCGCCAAGGACACGAAGATCTATACGCAGTACTCATCTAAGTCCGTCGAGGATAAGTACGTGAACAAGGAGAAGCTTCAGAAGGAGATGGGCCTGAAGATCGACAGGCATATCCCGATGATCGGCCTCATATCGCGCCTTGCCGATCAGAAGGGTCTCGACCTCATCGCCGAGATCATCGACAAGCTCCTCAACATGAAGGTCCAGTTCATCCTCCTCGGCACCGGTGACAACAAATACCACGTCCTTTTCGAGCGGATCGCGGCAAAATATAAACATAACGCCTCGATCCACCTGAAGTTCGACGCGACGCTCGCCCAGAAGATCTATGCCGCGAGCGACCTCTTTCTCATCCCGTCGAGATATGAGCCGTGCGGGCTGGGGCAGATGATAAGCTTCAAGTACGGCACGATCCCCATCGTCCGGCAGACGGGCGGGCTCAAGGACACGGTGAAAGAATTCGAGCCGACGACGGGCCAGGGCAACGGCTTTACCTTCACGGACTATAACTCGGAAGATTTTTTTGACGCGATCAAGAAGGCGCTCATCCTGTATAAGGAGACGCAGATGTGGACGAGGCTTGTGAAGAAGGTGATGGAGCTCGACTACTCCTGGAAGGCGTCCGCGAAAGAGTATATAAAACTCTACCAGAAGATCCTCAAAAAATGATCGTCGGAGTGACAGGTTCTTTCGGCACGGGAAAGACGTACGTCGCGTCGCTCCTCAGGGCGCGGGGTGCTACGGTGCTCGACGCCGACCGGATCGCCCACGGGGTGATAAGGAAAGGGTCTGCCGAATACCGGAAGATCCTCCGCGCGTTTGGCCGACGGGTGATAGACAAAAAAGGAGAGATCGGCAGGACGAAGCTTGGAAAGGTAGTGTTTGGCAATAGACGGTCTCTGCGGACGTTGAACGCGATCGTCCATCCCGCGGTCATCGCTATCATCAGGAGCCGTGCGCGGCGTCTGCCGAAAGGGAAGGTTCTCGTCATCGACGCGCCGCTTCTCATCGAGGCGGGCCTTGCCGGCATGGTCGACGTGCTGGTCGTGGTGACGGCATCGCGCCGGCGTCAGATCGAGCGATGCAAGAGAAGGTCTCATATAGGAGAGGGTGCGGTCACAAAGCGCATCCGCGCGCAAATTCCGCTCGCGACAAAAATGAAGAAAGCGGATTTTATCATAGATAACGACGGAAGCAGGACTGCAACAAGACAACAGGTAAAGGAGATGTGGGGGCTCTTATGGAGATAGCGGCGCTTAAAGGTATGAGTATTTCCGAGCTGACGAAGCTTGCGAAAGAGTTGAACGTCAACGGCACGAGCGGATTGAAGAAACAGGACCTGATCTTCAGGATCCTCCAGGCCAAGACGGAGAAGGAGGGGCTCATCTTTGGCGAAGGGGTCCTCGAGATCCTGCCGGACGGGTTCGGGTTTTTGCGCAGCCCCGATTACAACTATCTGCCCGGTCCCGACGACATCTATGTATCGCCTTCGCAGATCAGGAAATTCAACCTTCTGACCGGCGATACGGTCAGTGGCCAGGTGCGGCCGCCGAAGGAAGGGGAGCGGTACTTTGCGCTCCTCAAGGTCGAGGCGGTCAACCTCTCAAACCCTGACGAGACGAAGGATAAGACGCTCTTCGATAACCTCACCCCGCTTTATCCGAACGAGCGGTTCAAGCTCGAGACGAGCTCGGAAGAGGTGTCGACGAGGATCATGGACCTCCTCACGCCTGTCGGGAAGGGCCAGCGCGGCATGATCGTCGCGCCCCCCTATAGCGGCAAGACGGTCCTTTTGCAGAAGTTCGCGAACTCCATCACGACCAATTATCCGGAGGCGGTATTGATAGTCCTGCTCATCGACGAGCGCCCGGAGGAAGTGACCGACATGCAACGGTCGGTGAAGGGCGAGGTCATCAGTTCGACCTTCGACGAGCCGGCAGAACGGCACATCCAGGTCGCGGAGGTCGTCCTCGAAAAGGCAAAGCGCCTCGTCGAGAACAAAAAGGATGTCGTCATCCTGCTCGATTCGATCACCAGGCTGGCGCGCGCGTACAACTCGACCGTGCCGCATTCGGGGAAGATCCTCTCGGGAGGCGTCGATTCGAACGCGCTCCAGAAGCCGAAGCGTTTCCTGGGCGCCGCGCGCAATATCGAAGAAGGGGGCTCACTCACCATCATCGCGACCGCGCTTGTTGATACCGGTTCGCGCATGGATGAAGTCATTTTCGAGGAGTTTAAGGGCACGGGCAATATGGAGATCCAGCTCGACCGGACCCTCTTCCAGAAGAGGATATATCCGGCGATCGATATCAAGCGTTCGAATACGAGAAAGGAAGAGCTCCTGGTCAAGGATGCGGAGCTCAAGCGGATATGGCTTATGCGGAAGGTCCTCAATGAATTGAGTACCGATGAAGCGATGCAGTTATTGATCGAGAAGCTCCTGAAGACGAAGACGAACGCGGAGTTCCTCGCAAATATGAGCCAGCAGTAGAAAAGGTTACCTAAAGTTACATAAGGTTACATTACGTTACATAGGGTTACAGAAATAAAACCCTTCTATAGCGGCAATAGCGGCAACCTTATGTAACCTTTGGCAACCTTATGTAACCTGATGTAACATTACAAGGAGGTAGTGTATGAAGGACAAGACCCACCCGGAGTACAAAGAGACGGCGATCACGTGCGTCTGCGGGGAGACGATCCATACCCGCTCGACGAAACAGGGTATCCACGTCGATATCTGTTCGAAGTGCCACCCGTTCTTTACGGGAAAACAGAAGCTTGTGGACTCGGCAGGTATGGTCGACCGGTTCACGAAGAGGTTCGGCGGCAAGAAGGCCGAGAAGAAAGTAAAGAAGGCGCCAATACCTCCACCGGCGCCTAAGCCATCGCCGGAGAGCGCGAAGGCTCCCGAGGCGCCTCCTACGGACAATGTTGCTTAATAAAGCGATAGAAGAGCGAAAAAAGCGGCATGGAGAGCTCCAGAGGCTCCTTGCGGACCCGAAAGTCATCGCGAATACGGCAGAATATCAGGCGTACGCAAAAGAGCTTTCGACCCTGACGCCGATCGTCGATGAACATGCGCGCTACCTTAAGACGCGGGAAGACCTCAATGGCATAGAGGAGGTCCTGAAAGACAAGACCCACGACAAGGATTTTTATGTCCTGGCGGAGGAGGAGCGGCATAAGCTCGCGGCACGGTTAAAGGAGTCGGAAGACCGGATTGAAGAGCTCATCCTTGCAAAAGAGGAGGGGCTCGACAAGGATATTATCATGGAGATCAGGGCGGGCACCGGCGGGATCGAGGCGAGCCTCTTTGCGGGTGACCTCCTGCGGATGTATTCGAAGTACGCTGCGAAGAGGGGATGGAAGGTCGAGCTGATCGATTCCAACATGACGGAGAAGGGCGGCTATAAGGAAGTGATCATTTCCATCTCCGGCAAGAATGTCTACGGTGACCTGAGGTTCGAGAGCGGCACCCACAGGGTCCAGCGGGTGCCGGATACCGAAGCAAGCGGTAGGATCCATACGTCGGCGGCGACCGTCGCCGTATTGCCCGAGGCGGAGGACGTCGATATCGAGATCAGACAAGAAGATTTGAGGATAGACGTCTTCAGGGCGGGCGGCGCGGGCGGCCAGGGGGTCAACAGGACCGACTCTGCGGTGCGGCTGACCCATATCCCGACAGGCATGGTCGTGACCTGCCAGGATGAAAGGTCTCAATTGAAAAATAAAGCAAAGGCGCTCAAGGTCCTGCGGGCGCGCCTTTTCGACATCAGAAAGACGGCGCAAGACAAGAAGATATCCCAGACGCGCCGTGAGCAGGTCGGCAGCGGTGACCGTTCAGAAAAGATACGGACGTACAACTTTCCTGACCGCCGGGTGACGGACCACAGGATAGGCCTTACCGTCCATAACCTTGAAGAGATCCTCGAAGGCGCGATCGATGAGATCGTCGCCGCGCTCAAGGCTGAGGACAGGAAGCTGAGGATCATTTCGGCGCAATGACCATAAAGACGATATCACCGCATACGCCGGTCCAGTACGTGATGGGACAGACAAAGTTCTGCGGGCTCGATCTTTTTGTAGATGAGAACGTGTTTATACCGCGGCCGGAGACGGAGACATTAGTTCAGGCGGCGTTAGAGATGATCGGGTCACGGGTCTCGGGTAACGGGTCTCGGGTAACGGGTAATGGGGTACGCATTCTCGATCTGTGCACAGGTTCCGGATGCATAGCGGTTTCTCTTGCGAGTAAACTCTGGACAAACGGCAGGCCGGATTGTACAATAGTCGCTTGCGATATATCCGACGGGGCGCTCATGATCGCACAGCAGAACGCTTTGCGGCACGGCGTGTCGGACAGGATCCGGTTCTTGAGGAGCGATCTTTTTGAGTCAGTAGATGGTACGTTCGATCTGATAGTAACGAACCCGCCCTATGTGGCAGGGTATGAATTTGTCGAACTCCAGGAAGAGGTCTTGAAGGAGCCTCGGATAGCACTTGACGGCGGCAGCGATGGCCTTGCGTTCTATCGCAGAATCATCCCGCAGGCGGCGGGTAGGTTGAGACCGGAAGGGTATCTTGTCATGGAGATCGGTTACGATCAGGCCGATCAGATCGAGGCGATCATCGGCGATACGGAAAATATAGCGTTGATCGAAGTAAGGCCTGATCAATACGGCATAGAGAGGGTCGTGGTAGCGAAGGAATTTTATACCAAGAATGGATAAACTCGTCATAGAAGGCGGCAAGAGGCTCGAGGGCAGCGTCACGGTAAGCGGCGCGAAGAACGCATGCCTTCCTATCCTTGCGGCGGCGCTCCTTTCCGATGAAGAATCGGTCATTTCAAATATACCCAAGTTGCGCGACATGGGGACGATGCTCAAGATCCTGCGCAACCTCGATGTGAAAGTCGAGCAAGACGGCCCCACCATCACCGTCGAGCCAAAAGGGTATAAGAAGTACGTGGCACCGTACGATCTCGTGAGCACGATGCGCGCGTCGATCTGCGTGATGGGGCCGCTTTTGGCAAAGCATAAGCGCGCGGAGGTTTCATTCCCCGGCGGATGCGTTATCGGCCCGCGGCCGATCGACCTGCACCTCAAGGGATTGCGCGCGCTGGGCGTCAAGATCAAGGTCGAGCGCGGGTACATACTTGCGGACGGAAGAAATTTGCGCGGCGCGAACGTCTATCTCGGCGGCCATTTCGGCTCGAGCGTCCTCGCGACCGATAATGTGATGATGGCGGCGACGCTCGCCAAAGGCGTGACCGTCATAGAAGGCGCGGCGTGCGAACCCGAAGTGGTCGATCTCGCGAACTTCCTTATCAAAATGGGCGCCAGGATCAAGGGACAGGGCACGCACCAGATCATCGTCGAGGGGGTCAAGCATCTCCATGGCGCTGAGCATCAGGTGATCCCGGACCGTATCGAAGCGGGGACGTACATGCTCGCGGCGGCTATCACCAAAGGCGATGTGACATTGAAGAACGCCAGGATGGAACATCTTGTTGCGGTCATCGACAAGTTGTCGGAGGTGGGGTTCGGCGTGACGAAGGTGCCGAACGGTTTCAGGGCACGGTACACGAAAGCATTGAAGCCGCTCGACGTGACGACGCTTGCGTATCCCGGATTTCCCACGGATATGCAGGCGCAGTTCATGAGCCTGATGACAGTGACCGACGGGATCAGCGTGATCACCGAAAAGATCTATCCCGAAAGGTTCATTCATATAAGCGAACTGAACAGGATGGGCGCCGAGATACAACTCGAAGGCGCGAGCGCGATTGTGAAGGGCGTGCCGCGTCTGAGCGGAGCGCCGGTCATGGCGTCGGATTTGAGGGCATCAGCAGCCCTGGTGCTTGCGGGGCTCGTGGCAAAGGGAAGGACCGATGTCCAGAGGATCTATCATCTGGACCGGGGCTATGAGAATATCGAAGAGAAACTTGTGAAGCTCGGTGCGAGGGTGTGGAGGGAGAAAGAGAAGTAGATCATTACAAAGCGCAGAAAGGTACGTTAATGACAAATGTCAAATTTCCAATGACGAATGAATTCCTAATGACAAATAATCAAATTGGACATTGGTTCATTGGACATTCATTAGACATTTGACATTAGACATTGGATATTTAACATAGGAGAAAAATATGGCAGTCGTGATTAGACTCAAAAGGATGGGAACGCTAAAAAAGCCCGCGCACAGGATCGTGGTTACGGACAAGCGCCGTCCGAGGGACGGAAGGCCGCTTGAGACGATCGGTTCTTATGACCCTAAGACAGAACCGTCAAAGATCACAGTGAATAAAGAGCGCGCGGAATATTGGCTCAGCGTCGGCGCAATCCCATCGGGGCCGGTCAAGATCCTGTTGAAGAAGCAGGGTGTGAAAGTCGCGTAGCTATAAAAACGATTGCACAGATGATCACAGATTTAAAAGCACAGATGATCACAGATTTGACTATCTGCGATCATCTGCGATATCGTGTCTATGCCACGAGATCTGTGATAATCTGTGTATGATAAAATTATTCATTGGCTCTCATGAAAATAGATATTCTCACGCTCTTTCCCAAGATGCTGGAAGCCCCCTTGAGCGAGTCGATGATGAAGCGCGCTCGAGTGAAAGGGCTTGTCGACATAGCAGTGCATGACCTCAGGAACTGGACATCCGATGCGCACCGGTCGGCCGATGATAAGCCGTTTGGCGGCGGCCCGGGCATGGTGATGAAAGTGGAGCCGGTGTGGCGGGCGTTAAAGGACTTGGTTGGCCAGTCGGCCAGTCGGCCAGTTGGCCAGTTAAACCGGCAAACCGGCAAACCGGCAAACCGGCGAACTGGCAAAGCAAAGATCGTGCTGCTGACTCCGCAAGGAAAGCGCCTGGAGCAGAAGACCGTTAAGAGATTATCGAAAGAGAAGCGCCTCGTTCTCATCTGCGGGCATTATGAAGGAGTGGATGAACGGGTAAGGGCGCTGGTCGATGAAGAGATATCGATCGGCGATTATGTGCTTACGTGCGGAGAGATACCAGCGCTCGCGCTTATAGATGCGGTGGTAAGGCTCGTCCCGGGTGTCTTGGGCGATGCGGAATCCCTGAAGTCTGAATCGTTCGAGGATGACATGCTCGAATACCCGCATTACACGAGGCCCGCGGAGTTCGAAGGGATGAAAGTCCCCCAGATTTTGTTGAGCGGAGACCATAAGGCGATAGAGAAGTGGCGGAAGGCCCAGTCGGTTGAGAGGACGGAAAAGCGGCGGCCTGATTTGATCAGAAAATAGGGTATAGGGTGTAGGGAATAGGGAATAGGGAATAGTTTCTAACCCCCAATCCCTAAACTCTAATCCTACAACAACGCGAAAGGATACAAAGCTATGGAGGACTTCATTAAATTGACCGAAGCGGCGAATATCAAAAAGGATATTCCCGATTTCAGTATCGGCGACACCGTCGACGTGCAGCTCAAGATCGTCGAGGAGGGCAAGGCGCGCATACAAACCTTTGAAGGGATCGTCATTGCACGGCGCGGCTCAGGGCTTCGCGAGACCTTCACCGTGCGGAAGATCTCGTACGGCGAGGGCGTCGAGAGGATCTTCCCGCTCCATTCGCCGTCGATCGATAAGATAGAGGTGGTCAAGAAAGGTGACGTGAAGCGCGCGAAGCTCTATTATCTCAAGAGGAAGGTCGGCAAGGAGACGAAGGTCGACGAAAAGGTGACGTTAAGCGAAGGCGGCCATGAAACGGCTGAAGGTGCGCACGGCGCGGGCGGAGAAACTCCTCCTCCACGAGAAAAAGCTTAGGAAAAAAGGTTTTGCGTATATCGCGGGTGTTGATGAGGCCGGACGGGGCCCGCTTGCCGGCCCCGTAGTCGCGAGCGCCGTGATATTGAAAGAGTTTACGTTCGAGAACCGCATCGATGATTCAAAGAAGCTCTCACCCCCCCAAAGAGAAAAGGCCTACCGGGAGATCCTCACAAAAGCAGTGGTCGGTATCGGTATCGTCAGCGAGAAGGCCATAGACGATATCAATATCTATCAAGCGACGCGCCGGGCAATGGAAGAGGCCGTTGCAGGGCTGGCAGTCCCCCCGGACTATATCATCGTCGACGGTAAGATGCCGCTCAGGAGCGCATGCACCGTGCAATGCATCATAAGAGGCGACTCGCAGAGCTTGTCTATCGCTGCTGCCTCGATCGTCGCAAAAGTGACAAGAGACCGCATTATGCTCCGCTATGACAAAAAATACCCTCACTATGGTTTTTGTCAACACAAAGGATATCCGACGCGCCGTCACAAGGCTGCACTGTGTCGTCATGGTGCTTCACCGATCCACCGGATGAGTTTTCGTCCGGTACGGGAACTGCAAGAAGCGTAAAATCACATCGATATGCCGCACACTATAATAGAGAAAGTATTGAAGACGGTCCGGTCGTATGAGATGCTGAAGCCCGGCCAGGCGGTCATGGTGGCGGTATCGGGAGGGCCTGATTCCGTCTTCCTGCTTCACGCGCTCCTTGCGCTCAGGAGAAAACTTGCGCTGAAAGAGGTTGTCGTCTGTAATCTCGATCACGGATTGCGCGGTGAAGCATCAAAGGCAGACTCTTCATTTGTCGCGGAGACGGCAAAAGCGCTCGGGGTCGAATACGTGCACAAAAAGATCGATCTGAGCAAAGAGAAGTCGAAGAAGTTATCGACGGAAGAGGTGGCGCGCGAGGCGCGCTACGCGTTCTTTCAGGAAGCGGCTGCGCAAACGGGCGCTCGCGTGATCGCAACGGGTCACACGCTCGATGACCAGGCCGAGACGGTCCTCATGCGGTTCATTAAGGGCGCCTCGCTGAAGGGTATCGTCGGGATATCGCCGGTAAGGAACGAAGGTGCCGTCACCTACATTCGTCCGTTACTTCAGATCGAGAAGTCGGAGATAGAGGCGTTCCTGAAGCATGAAGATATCGCGTATAAGGTCGATCGTACAAATCTTGAGGGGATATATTTCAGGAACGTGGTCAGAAGCGAGATCATCCCGTTCCTGGAGAAATATAATCCGCGCCTCAAAAGGTCGCTCTTCAATCTCGCCGAACATGTGCGCGAGGACTATGAGTTTATCGAGGAGAGCAAGAAGGCCCATCGCGTTGCATGCGATACGGACGGAGATGTCGCCCTGGCGCTCAAGGATATCATCGTGCAGCCCCGGGCAATGCAGAAAGAGATCCTGCGCGACGCGCTCGAAACGGCCGGCGGCGAGGTGAAGCGCCTGTCGTTCCGCCATTGGAAAGAAGTCGAGCAGCTCATCCGCACCAAGAGGACCGGCAACGCCGTCGATCTTCCCGGCGGCATGCGCATCCTCCGCACCCCCACCCAGCTCCTCTTCGTTCGATTGAAGTAGGGCAGCACCAACCCTCCGTCCATAGGCTGTTTCACTAAATTTTTCGGGTCCTGTTGCTCCCTCGTCTTTTGTCTTTCAGTGCGGCCGAATGGGGTTCACTATAGAGCGTCTATATGACTTTGTGTCTGTATGCCGGCTAGGATTACCGATCCATCCGACTCCTTACGATAGCTATCGCTTTTTTCAGTCGTAATCCTAATAAGCCGGCACCCCCATCCCACGCTCGCTTTGTGCGCGCCGAAGGCTTGGGCCTGGCGTCTCACCAAAATTTCCTCTGTGAAATTTTGGTATGCAAGTCAATAGCCTAGTCCCGAATTTTTCCTTTAT
>Ga0315294_10007630_pt1 | contig 11870 bp, 8 predicted proteins | sample YL17G13_40_MG_FD_203626 | JGI IMG/M metagenome (GOLD analysis project Ga0315294, IMG submission 203626) | Sediment microbial communities from Yellowstone Lake, YNP, Wyoming, USA - YL17G13_40 | ecosystem: Environmental > Aquatic > Freshwater > Lake > Sediment | place: USA: Wyoming | collected...
ATTTTTGAGCCTACCCCTAAAGATTTGGTTCGTATAACTGTGGGTTACGGATTTAATCGGGGAAAAATGAAAGATGCCTATGCCATACTAACTGGTCGTGATTTTACAACAAAAATAGTTTCAACTACATTGAGAAAAGAACAGTTCGATAAATTCAAAGAAACGCAATTTAGAGTCTTGGATAATACAAATTGGCATGGTTTCTTAAAAACTATTATGGGGCTGGGTTTTAAGAGTAAGGATTTGATTTCATCATCAAATAATATTGCTAATGCGTATATTCTTTATTTAATGGCGAAAGAGAAATTTGGATTAAGCCACAAGGAATTAGAAAAAAATATAGGAAGATGGTTTTTCTTTTCCTCTGTTACAAGCCGTTATACATATTCGCCAGAAACACAAATGGAGTCAGATTTAAACTATATTAAAAATGCAAAAGGCAAAGACGATTTTATTAAATTGATAAATTCGGCGATAGAGAGCGAATTAACAAGCGATTTTTGGGAAATTACGGTTCCCAATAAGTTGTTAGTATCATCATCAAAAAGGAATGCCATTAGAAACGCATATTTTGCCGGTCTTATTCGAAAAGGATCTAATGTTCTTTTTTCAAACAGAAAAGTAGGCGATTTATTTGACCCGGCAATGAAGCCAAGAAAGAAACTTTTAGAAAAACACCACTTATATCCAAGAAACTATTTAATAGAAAAATATAATATGGATCGACGCCAAATAAACCAAGTGGCGAATTTTACTTATCTTGAATTTGAAGATAACATAGAAATCGACGATCATGCACCTAAAGAATATTTTCTTGATATTAGAAATAGGTATTATAAAGACAATGAAATAGAGCTTGAAAAAGTGCTAAAAGATCATTGTTTGCCGGAAAATTTTTATGATATGGATTATAATGAGTTCTTGAAACAGAGGAGAAAATTAATGGCAAATATGGTTAGAACAGTTTTTGAATCTTTATGATGGTCTGCTCATTTAACTGTGTAAATCAGTGTTAATCTTCCTTCGTCCCTTAGGGACTACGGGGAATAATGGGGCCAGCACCGTTTTTTCCCGTCCTTCGCTTCGCGACAAAATTGACTCCGGTCATTTTCTTTCCGCCGGAGGCGGATATTAAAAAGCATTCCCTTCGTAAACAACACACCCCGAAGCGGGCTTCGGGGCTAACCATCGGCGGGGTAATCCACCTGCGGCGGATAAAACCCCGCCCTACAAAATCCGTTCACTCCGGCGCAAATTTTCGACCCCCGCCGTCCCTAAGGGACGAGTCGCGGGGGCAAATTTTTGTTCACTCAGAACAAAATATTTGCATGAAAAAACAGGGGGGAAGCGAAAGAATAAATCAGACAACTCGGACCAGTAGGACAAGTAGGACGAACGAGATTGCCACGGCCTTCGGCCTCGCAATGACAAACCCCCACCACGCGGGGTGGGGGCTAAATCGTAACGCCTAAAAGGCATTCAAGAGGAAAGTGCGCCGCCGTGCCGGCGGCGGCTAAACTCGCCAAAAGGTGAGTGTCCCTTCTTTTTCCCGCCTACGGCGGGTAAACTTTGTGGTAACTCACTAAATTACAAGCACTTACGACAAGCACAAGTATTTCTTCTGAAAAAGTTAGATTTTCCTTGACTTGCAGGCATTATTTGGTAAAATACTAACTTGCTGGGCCGGCAGCACTGCCGGATCGGCACAAGGTATCAGCCCAAGATAGGGCAGTAGTAGCGCAGAAGCGCAAGCATTTCGCCCCAGTAGGGGCAAGTTTCACGCCAAGATAAGGCCCGGCCCGCCTATGGCGGGTAAACTTCGCCTTCGGCTATGCCGAGGCGAGCAAGTTCCAATTTCGGATTTAATAAGAAACTGGATTCCCGCTTGCGCGGGAATGACCCTCCTTCGTTAAAACTACGGAGGGCGGGCAAATTAAAACCCCGCCACTCGCCAAGGGCGAAGATGGCAGGGTTAACTACGGAAGCTGGGCCCCAGATAAAACCATTCTGGGGTCTTCGCAAGGCTACGAGAGGAGAGGATTATGAAGGTTAATTTAACAATTGGGATGCCGGAATGGTTGGACTGTATTTTTGTGTGGCCGGTGATGCTTTATCGGCTGTTGAAATACGGTTACACATATCGGCGGATTTACTTAGGCGAAAGCAAATGGGTGATTCTGGACCAGAAGGATTACTATCGGCTGAGCGGATTCAAGTGGTACGTCAATGGAAACGGAGTTAATTTTTACGCCTTTAGGAATATGGTCGTGGGGCCGGGACTGACAAGAATGAAGAGTATGCACAGAGACATTATGAACGCACCAAAGGGAATACTTGTTGACCACAGGAACCACGACACATTAGACAACAGAAGTTCAAACCTGCGATTGGCGACACACAGCCAAAACACCTGCAATAAACAAAACAAAAGGGCAGGATGCAGCTCGCAGTATCGCGGGGTATCGTTTGACAGAAAGAGGAAGTATTGGAATGTGCAGGTTGTACTCGAAGGGAAATATGTGTTTTTCGGCAGATACAAGAGCGAGAGCGAGGCAGCGAGGGCTTATGATGAGGCGGCGAGGAAATACCATGGGGAGTTTGCACGACTCAATTTCCCAGAACCACAGATCACACCCTTCTTCGCCGAAGCGGCTACGCAGGGCAGGCAGATTTTCACGGATTATTTTTAACCACCCGCCTCGTCCCTTAGGGACGGGCGAGGTCTCGCCCCTCGGCTCGAAGGCCGCGAGGCCTGCGGCAAAGGCGGACAAAGAACATCCGTCAATAGACGATGTCCAAACACCTTGTGAATTCGAGCAGATAAAATTGTCAAAAACCCCTTAACTTTGAATACCAACCACCATTGTTTTACGGTACCACAGAGGGTATCATTACAGAGCAAAGGTGTTTTCTTGAAAGGATTGACCATGAGAACAAAATCAGCCATCGGCGGGGATGGATTCAGTCGAAGGGATTTTCTCAAATCATCAACTGCCGTCGGTCTGGCAACACTGGCGGCGGTTTCGCCGCGGATTTACGCGGGGGGGACCGACAAACTACGCATAGGACTGATAGGATGCGGCCAGCGAGGCAGGCATGACTCGAAAAATTGTCTCAGAGGCAGTGAAAACGTTGAGATAACCGCGATGGGCGACCTTTTCAAAGACCAGTTAGGCGGAGCAATCACCGAAATTTCCAAAGAATTTCCCGACAAAATCAAGGTTACGCCCGATACGTGCTTTGTCGGCTTTGACGCATACAAAAAAGTCCTCAATTGCGATATCGATATGGTGATGCTGACGGAAATACCCCATTTTCGTCCCGCACACTTCAAGGCGGCGGTCGAGGCAGGAAAGCACGTTTTTATGGAGAAACCCGTAGCGGTTGACCCGGCGGGGGTTCGGTCGGTTATTGGTTCGTCGGATATTGCTGATAGCAAGGGTCTGAAGATTGTAGCGGGAACACAGATGCGCAGGATTGCCCATCTTGTTGCGGGAATCGAACGCATCCATAACGGTCAAATCGGCGACATTGTGGGTGGGCACTGCATCCGACACGGCGACGGATTGATGAACTGGGGTGTCAGGCAGCGCAAAGCGGAATGGTCGGATATGGAATGGCAGCTTCGGCGGTGGCTTTTTATGACGTGGCTGTCGGGCGATTTCATAGCCGAACAGCACATCCACAACCTCGACATAATTAATTGGGCGCTCAAATCGCATCCCGTCCAGTGTTTCGGCAGCGGCGGCAGACAGGTCCGCACGGCGCCGGAATATGGCGACGTTTATGACCACTTCGCGATAGAATACGAATACCCCAATGACGTGCGGATTCAATATATGGGAGAGCAGATAGACGGATGCAGCGACCGCAACGACCAGTGGCTGAGCGGAACAAAGGGGACGGCCTATCTTGACTTTGGCGTGGCAGTGATAAAAGGGCAAAACCCCTGGAAAAACGATGGTGAATCACCGAATCCGGAGATAAGGCAGCACGCCGACCACATAGCCGCGATTCGAGAAGGAAAGCCGCTGAACGAGGGCCGGCGTGTCGCGGAAAGCACGTTGACTGCGATAATGGGGCGGATGAGCGCATATACGGGCCGGGCCTTGAAATGGGACTGGGTTATGAATGCCTCCAAACTGGATTTGACGCCTGCGAGCTATGAGTTTGGAGAATTGCCGATGCCTGTGGTTGCTATGCCTGGAAAAACCAAACCAATATAAGCCGTGCTGTTGGCACATGGGATAAAAGTTATGGATAACGAACAACTCTGTCGTCGAAGCTTTCTCAAACTTGCCGCTGCCGTTGGATTTGGCACGGTTCTGACTAATAAGACCGGACTGAGCGCCGAAAATCAAAAGGGAGCCAGATTCTACAAGGCGTTAAAAATCGGTATGCTGCCCGGACATCTGTCCGACGCCGACAAATTCAAACTTGCCGGGAGGTGCGGATTCGAGGGGATAGACGCCGAACCGCTCGGCTCGCTGGAGGCGATGCGTGAACAGGGAGCTTTGGCTAAAGAGGCGGGGGTTCCCATTCACGGGCTGGTCTTCGGCGGGTGGGACACGCCTTTTTCATCTTCAGACGCAAAAGTAATCGCAAAGGGTATTGCCGGTATGGAAAAGGCGATGCGCTGCGCAAACGCAATCGGGGCAAGCACTATCCTTCTTGTGCCCGGGATTGTAACCGAAGAGGTTGGATACGCCGATGCATACAAGCGTTCGCAGGACAATATCCGGAAACTGCTTCCCGCCGCACGGGAGCTGAACGTCATTATCGCCGTGGAAAACGTATGGAACAAATTTCTGCTCAGTCCGCTTGAATTCGCGCGATACATAGACGAATTTGAGAGTCCCAGCGTTCGGGCATATTTTGACGTCGGTAACGTCATTATCAACGGCTACTCACAGGACTGGATAAGGACGCTGGGAAAGCGAATCGTAAAACTCGACGTTAAGGATTTCAAACGGGACGGACACAACTGGACCAATCTTCTTGACGGCGACGTCAATTGGCGGCAGGTCCGTCGCGCACTGGATGAAATCGGTTACGCCGGGTTTATGACCGCCGAACTTGACGGCGGCGATGAAACATATCTGGCCGAGGTCGCTAAACGTATGGACCGTATAATCGCGATGTAAACCGCCGGGATGTATCTTGAAAAAAGGGCATGTGAGAAACGCATCCCATAAGGGCAGGGTTTGCCTTCCGTTTTTGCAATCCGCAATTTTACCCGCCGTAGTTTTAACGAAGGCGGGCTGCAATCTAAAATCCGAAATTATGAAAATACTTGTTTTCTTTCCAGTTTAACAATATACTGCAAAAAAAGAGACCCTCCTTTGCCAAGGGCTACGGAGGGCAGGTTCGCACCTTTGCCCGTCAACTTTGCCGCCCGTTTAGTTTTGTAATGGAAATAAGTTTGCTGTTGCCAGACTTTTGTTAGGTGGTAAGATTTAATAAAAATTCTCTAAGGACTGGGGAAATTAGGATGGCAAAGGTGAGAGTCGACGTTCTTGCTAGCATTATGCGAGAATTACGCAAGAAGATTACGATTGTTCCGTTCGATACCTATGTCTCAGAGGAATCGGTCGACTTGATGACTCAAAAATATGTTGACCCCAGCAAATGGGGAGTTGCCACTATCGAGGGGTGGTCCAAATCTTGTAACCGCACGGTATCACCCAAAAGCATTTGGGATGAAATGATTTATTTCCTAGGGGATAAATCTGGTGGTATTGACGTATCTTTTGGGTACTTTTTGGATGGGATTCAGAGGACCACACCTATTGGTAAAATTCAACTGAAAAAGAGTTCTTTTGAGAGTGTGCCGATTCATTTTGGTCAAATAGGGGTTGCCCTACTGAAACGTGAGTGTGGAATTTTAAAAAGAGAAGATGAAGAAGTTAAATTGTTGATTGAGTATCCAAATAGTTTTGTGATGTCTACGACGAATAGAGAAGAACTAAAAGACGATCTTCTTGAAAATATTAAACAGGCAACAGGCGGGAACATTCAGGATGTTGATACATCGTATAGGGTTGCGAGGCTCAAAGATACCGAAAAAGATACATTTCAGGATGTGAGAGAACTTGATGGTATTAAGTACCCTAGACTAGAGGATAACATATTATGGGGCTGGTGTGCAGATCCTGTGCAATTTCGAGGCCAAGCTCGCAGGTGGACGACACGATATCGCGACATCGTTGAGCAAAAAGTATATGATAAGGCCATTGAGCGGTTAGGTACGGATGGAATTGTTGGTGAAAAATACAATTTCATCGTTAAAGACGGGCCGCTCACCCATGTTCGCGGCGAATTTACAAAAGCCGCTCTCGGTGTCGTAAAAAGTTTTAGGATTATATTTCTCGATAGATCCCAGATGACTAAGGTGTTTAGTTTGCCTTATGGGTATCGTAGCCCAGTTTTTACTATAACTCGAGCGCATGGCAATCCAGAAGAATCTGAAATCTACGATATTGATTCAGAAGATAAAAGAAACAGGCTTGTTTCATGGTATGTGAGGATTAGAGCAGTCGGAAGGCACGATGCTGCGTGGGGGCTACTTAGAATAGAAATGCATGTTGCCGCTTTGCCCTGTCAAGGACATGCTGGGAGATGGACTGAACACGACACTGCTATTGTAGATGAGATAAGTCATCAACTGTCTCGTGAGGCCAGTCCATCAAGTCATCCAGATCCTCGCTGGCATAATCTTATTTATCCAATTAGATGTTGTGAGAGTTTTCTTAGGTCAAGGATTGTTCCTCATATAACTGCGCGTTACCTTTTGGGGGGTTCGTAACATGTCGAATTATTTTGGTCGAATATGTGCAATAGAACGAGTTCCTTCAACGGTTGATGAATTCAACTTTTGGTTGGCTAGAGGGTGTGCAGATAAAGTAGAAGTCGGTTATATCGTGACTGCTGAGAATACTGAAAATGGCGAGAAAGTTTTCGGACTGGTTACAGATATTAAGTTTTTTACCGACGCTGAATCAATCTTAGTTGACTATTTCAGTCATGAATTTGGTAGTCCTACTGCGCAGTCGCCTACAGAACGACAGGAGATTCACGTCGCTACGGCATCTGTGATCGGTTCATCTCCTTACAGGGCAAGACCGATGTCTTCAGGAATGGTTCGACTTGCTACGCCTGATGAGATACATCAAGCATATGGAATGGATCAGATAAATAATAAAATATTTTGTGGCGTGATTGTAAATGGTCCCAGTCCTGAAAACTGGACACCTGCATTCATGGATGAAAAATTCTTATTGGGGCCAGAAGGTGCTCACCTTAATATTTCTGGTGCTTCTGGATTAGCCACCAAGACATCCGCTGCAATTTTTTTAATATCTAGCATCTTGAGTGCCGCGGAGCAATATAAAAGGCGGTATGCTGTTTTGGCTTTCAATGTTAAAGGGGGGGACTTATTGAGACTTGGTGCAGGCGGGGAAGATGGCGAATATCCCCAGGATGAACTAATCAAATTGATAAAGTCGAATGGTAATATAGAGGCGAGAAAAATTTTATCATTGGCTGAAGAAAACCGTGTGAACATTTGTTTTAGCAAAACGAAACTCAAGATGTTTGCACCTGCAAAAGCGGGGGCTGTATCCAAGCCAAACTCTCTTTTGCCGGAGTCAGTAAAACCGTTCCATTGGGCTCTGAAGGATGTGATGAAGGATGATGCTCCGGTTCGCCTCTGTGATTTGTTTGAGGGGGATGATGTCGACGATAAAGCAATGGGTGTTTTGGCCAAAGTAGAAGAATTGCTTGATGATGGTAATATGTGGAAGGACAGGGTCACTAGTTTCAAAGAACTGGTCCGAGAAATGTCGACGTCTATTGGAAAAAAGAATTTTTGGGATCCCCATCATCACTCAACTGTTTCCAAAGTTTTGCGGCAGGTCAAATCAAATTGCGAAGGCATTTTGAACGGTCTTTTTGCATACGATGAGGAACAGGGAAATGATATCAAAATTGAAAATATTGCACCGGGCGAGGTTTGGGTCGTTGATATTGAGGCTATAAATGATAGAGCAAAACGTTTGGTTTTCCATAATCTGACTACACGTTTGGCAAATTTAATGGAAATTGAATCACTTAAACCTAAAGACGAACGCCGCTTACATGGAATAATAGTGTTTGTTGACGAGTTGAATAAGTTTGCACCGAGTGGGGCTGTAGGTAACTATAGGATAAAACAGCAAATTGTTGAGTTGGCGGCTAGAGGACGAAGTTTGGGAATAATTCTTTTCGGTGCTGAGCAGTTTGCGTCGAGAGTTGATAAGGAGGTCATAGGAAATGCTTCGAGCCATTTTTTGGGTAGAACTGAGATGGTTGAACTTGAAGACCGTGTTTATGGATGGATACCTAAAAACCTCCGTTTTGTTGTTGGTAATCTTGAAAAGGGTCGTCTGTTGCTGCGACATGCTACTTACGGGCGGCCTGTTTTTATAAAGTTTCCGCAGCCACTATATAACTATCCTACAACTGCGATTGAGGAAATGCTAGTAAGACAGACCCCTCAGAATGTACGTTCTGTTTCTGTTCCTGATGTCTCTGTAAAAAAATTCGAGATGCTTCAAATGCTTCTTAAGGGACAAAAGGGAATTCATCCAATTAAAATTTACTCTGAAGTTAGTAAAATCAAAGGTCTCGGTATTAACCAAGATACTTTTAGTGATTGGTTTCGCAGTTGGGTAAGTCAACAAAAGTTTCGGGGACGTGGTACGACGGAGAAAAAAGCATTAGACTTAGTAATAGAACATTATGAATCTCATAAGGCATAGATGAAATTGATTCCAAGACGAAACGATAGTGAAATATTCAACGAACCGATAGACGAAAAATCCCCGACCACGACCCGTCTTCGTCATTGACTACCCGGCTTCATTAAGAAACTACGCCGAGGTAAACGCCGAGGCAGGCAGTGGAAATATGTCCGCCAAAAGGCGGAGAAATGTTAATTTGGGTAATTCAATCAAACGCTTACGCGCGAGGGCCAAGAAAAATCCGGGAATTTTTGAAAAAATTTTTACTCCTTATGGCGCAAGGACTTATCGACGTTGGGCAGAAAAATAATGTTTTGTAACTGCTTAAAATACACGTAATTTCACCTTATATATAGAGGGACGTTGTTCCTCTGCTGGGCCGGCAGCACTGCCGGATCGGCAAGGTTTACCCGCCGCAGGCGCAGCATCCCTTACGGGAGGCGGGTATCAGCCCAAGATAGGGCAGTAGTAGCGCAGAAGCGCAAGTTTACCCGCCGTAGGCGGGCATATCGCCCCAGTAGGGGCAAGTTTCACGCCAAGTAAGGCAAGTTCCAGTTTCGGATTGTAATTAAACCAGAAAAACTCTGTGAACTCTGTGGCCTCTGTGGCTAAAAAAATGCTTGCTCTGTGGCAAGAGAGGAGAGGACATTATGTCAACTATCACAATCAAAGTTCAAAACTGGTTAGACCTTATCTTTGTAGGTCCTTTACTGCTTTTTCGCCTGCTCCGCTTCGGCTGCGCCTATCGCCGGCTTTACTTGGGCGAAGGCAAATGGACACTCCTCGACGTTAAGGATTATTATCGTCTCAGAATTTTCAAATGGATTGTCTATGGCAACGGCAGTAACTTATATGCCATCCGACTCCGGTTAAACGACTCCAATAAGACAAGCACCGTATATATGCATAGGGAAATAATGAATCCGCCTGCTGACCTTGTTATTGACCATAGGAATTGTGATGGCCTCGATAATCGCAGGTCAAATCTCCGCTTTGCGACTCACGCCCAAAACACCCGCAACAGGCGAAAGAAAAAGAACGGCTCTTCCCAGTTTCTCGGCGTGTATTTTAACAAAGAAAAATCCACGTGGGACAGCCAAATCATGCACAATGGCAAAAAAATATGGGTTGGCAGATTCGACAACGAAATCGAGGCAGCCCATGCTTATGACGCCGCGGCGAGGAAATACCATGGTGAATTCGCACGCTTAAACTTTCCAGAGACACGGACAGACACGGACTTAAAAAAACACTGACTGACACCGACGCGAAACGCCGGAAGATGGAAAAACGTCCAAAATCTGTGTCAGTCCGTGTTTTAGTCAGTGTTTTTCAGTGTTGCCTGGCGGCAGAGAAAATACGAATCAGGCATATTGACAGTTGCAGGGCGGACTCGTATAGTAAACCGTCTATACAAACTATTGTGATTCCGCCAAACTGACCGGCGGATAAAGGTCGGATTCGCCACACTGACGGGCGGATAAATCCGCCAAACTAATCGGCGGATAAATCTTGAAAGGGAAAGATATGAAACTCGACCGCAAGTTGAGGATGGGAATGGTTGGGGGCGGGCCGGGGGCGTTTATTGGGGATGTGCATCGCAAGGCATCACGGCTGGACGGGGAAATCAAGCTTGTTGCGGGGGCATTCGATATCAATCCTGAAAAATCCGAGCAGATGGGCAGGGAGCTTGCGCTCGACCAGGCAAGGGTTTACGGCACTTATACCGAAATGATAAAATCGGAGTCGAAGCTGCCCGAAAGCGAGCGAATTGATTTCGTCTCGATAACGACGCCTAATAACTGGCACTTTCCCATAGCGAGGGATTTCCTCAAGGCGGGATTCCACGTTATGTGCGAAAAGCCGATGACGATTACGAGCAAGGAAGCCAAACAGCTTGCGGCGCTGGTGAAAAGCACGTGCAAGGTTTTCGGCCTGATGCACAATTACACCGGCTACCCGATGGTGAAATTAGCGAAGGATATGGTAAAGAAGGACGACATCGGCGCTATACGCAAGGTCGTTGTGCAGTATCCGCAGGGGTGGCTTGCGACGGCTTTGGAACGGACCGGCAGTATGCAGGCGGGCTGGCGAACAGACCCCAAGCAGAGCGGCGCGGGCGGCTGCGTCGGCGATATCGGTACTCACGCTGCCAACTTGGCTGAATACATTACCGGATTGAAAATCACGCATATCTGCGCGGAGCTGACGACGTTTGTCGAGGGACGCAAACTCGACGATGACGTCAACTGCCTGCTCAAGTTCGATAACGGGGCAAAGGGCGTTTTGCACGCGAGCCAGATTTCGATTGGCGAAGAAAATAACCTTGCCATCTGGGTCCACGGCGAAAAGGGGAGTTTGGAGTGGCATCAGGAACATCCCAATTACTTATATACAAGGGCGATGAACGCCCCGGAGCAGGTCTGGAAACGCGGCAATGGCTACGTAGGCGAATACAGCGCAGCGGCTGGTCGCGGGACCAGATTGCCATTCGGGCATCCGGAGGCGTTTTTTGAGGCCTTCGCGAATAATTACCGCAATTTCGCGGAGACGGTCAAGTGCGCGATTGCGGGCGACAAGCCCAGTGAGCTTGAGAAGGATTTTCCGGGCGTCAATGAGGGCGTTCGCGGCATATTGTTTATCGAGACGGTTGTCGCAAGCGCAAAAAGCTCGAAAAAGTGGACGCCGATGAAGAAGTAGAAGACGGATAACGGATGACAGACGACGGAAAACTGAAAAAAGTCGGTGTCAGTCAGTGTTTAAGTCAGTGTGAGTCAGTGTTTTAAGGAGAAGGAAAAATGGCAAGACCGGTAACGTTATTCACGGGACAATGGGCGGACCTGCCTCTTGAGGTTCTGGCGGAGAAGGCGGCGAGCTGGGGATACGATGGGCTGGAGTTGGCCTGCTGGGGCGACCACTTTGACGTTGACCAGGCGCTGGCGGACGAGAAGTATTGTGAAACAAAGCGCAAATTGCTGAAAAAGCACGGGCTTGAGGTTTACGCGATATCGACGCACTTAGTCGGCCAGGCGGTTTGCGACAATATCGACGGGCGTCACAAGTCGATTTTGCCCCCGGACGTTTGGGGCG
>Ga0315294_10007631_pt1 | contig 11870 bp, 15 predicted proteins | sample YL17G13_40_MG_FD_203626 | JGI IMG/M metagenome (GOLD analysis project Ga0315294, IMG submission 203626) | Sediment microbial communities from Yellowstone Lake, YNP, Wyoming, USA - YL17G13_40 | ecosystem: Environmental > Aquatic > Freshwater > Lake > Sediment | place: USA: Wyoming | collected...
TCACGGCCGTGCCGATTGGCCCGCGCTTAAGCATCCCGGTCGGCGAATCGCCAAAATCTCAAGAAAGCAAAAAACTCCGCTTTACGATACTGGGACTCTTATGCGTTCCATCCATTCCGAGGTCGAGGAAACTCAAGCCGTGATTGGCAGTGGTGTCAAATATGCCCCGACTCACGAATTCGGCACCGAGCGAGCCGGGAGGACTCGTTCAATTCGTATTCCCAAACGTCCCTATCTTACTCCCGCCGTCGAGGAAAACATGCGTCAAATCAAAGAAATCTTCATCAAACGACTACGAGGACAATGAAACCAATCATTAATTTTTGGTTTGTAGGGGTTCGATTTATCGAACCCGCCTTCCTCTTCTATTGACATGTTTGAAGCTGCTGAAAGATCCTTAATGCGAGAAATCGGAAACATTCTCAAAATCCCAATGATAATCGGCGTTCCTGACCCGAACTGGGTCAAATCCAAAGGATATCCCCAGGGCGCGGTCATGCTTTCTAGTGTCAAGATTCTCGATTGGATTGAAGACGGTTTGCCCGAAGATTCTTATGAGGAAGGCGACAAAGTTATCGAAAATTATGCGCTGGCTGAAGCCGAGATGATTTTTGCCTTTCATCTTTTCAGTGATAAAAAAATCGTTCTCGACCAGTTGACTCTAAAACTTCTCTATGAATTTTCTAAAAAGAATCTTATATCCTCTCCCTCGATGGGAGAGGATAAAGGTGAGGGTGAATATTCAATTGGTCCTCTTTCTTTTCGTGATGAACTCCCCGAACCCGAAGCACCCCGAATCTTCGAACGAATTTTTGCAATTCCCCTGACCGGTGACATTCTCGAAACCGTCATTGTTGAAAAAGGTTCGGCAGAATTTATTTTAGAAGTAGATAATGTTACAAGAAAATAAAATGGAGGTAGTTATGCATATAAAAGTCAAACTTCATGAATTTACCTATAAGGACAAAAATGGATATAGGACGATTGTTGGTGAGGGTGATGTGCCCGAAAATAATTCGACAGTTCAAGCCGCCCTCAAATCCAGGGTTTTAATTCCATTCCCTGAATCTAAACCAAAACCAGAATCTGCCGGCACCGAGGTTTCGGCCGGCAGGAAAGAGAAAAAAGAGAAAGAAAAATAAGGAGTCAATATGCCAATTTATATAATTCCCGATGTCTACACCGAAAGAATTCCGCCAACCGGTGCACCAGCTGCTCTGGTTGGTCGAGGAACAATAGCATTAGTCGGCAAATTTCCCAAAGGACCAAAGAATACTTTGGTTCGAGCTGGTAACTGGGAACAATTTTATCCGGAATTCGGCGGGCTCGTGATTGGTTCGGCTGCTTATGATGCTTACATGGCACTCAAGAATTTAGCCGCTGCGCTTTACATCGTTCGAGTCGAAGGTACTCATGCCACGGTTATGATTGTTGACCGTCAGACTCCGACCCCAGCCAATAAATTAAAACTGACCGCGCTAGTTGACGGCGAATTTGCCAATTATGCCGCCGGTCCGCCCAAAGTCGGCATCGAAGCCATCATTGCCGACGGCACTATCACTAATACCTTCAAACTTACCCTGAATTACTATTATGTCAAAAGGGATGTTCAGCAAACTTATACCGAAACCTTTGATAATCTCTCTCTAGACCCTGAAGCCACCCGTTATTTCCCAACGATTATCAATGCCTCAAGTTTTCTAGTCTCAGCCGAGGATTTAGCTCCAGCCAATAAGACACCACCCGGACATCTGCCCGCAACCGGCACTTATCCTTTAGCCGGCGGGGTCGAGCCGGATTATACCGGCACCAGTTCGCCTGAAGGAGTCGATATCTTTGAAAAAGAAGACGACATCAACATCGTCATTGCCGACAAACCCGGTTCGGTAATCAGGACTTTATTGATTGACCATTGTCAGAAAATGAAGGATCGTATTGCGGTTTTAAGTCCTGAGCAATATCTCGACGTTGACGAAGTCTGTGCCATCGGCGATGCCCTCGATGTCGAACGCTCGACCTTACCTTATCCCTGGTTTGAAATTTACGATCCGGTGATGGGAAAGACCCGTGACGTATGTTCAGCCGCTGGTGTAGCCGGCGTCATCGCTCGGATTGATCCTAATTTATCCGCTTGCAATCATCAGGTTTATGGTGTACTCGATTTAGAGCGAATCCTTTCCCGCGCCGATTTAGAAACCCTGATTACTTCTAAAATTTCACCAATTTACTGGTGGGGCACTCGTGGTATTCGATTACGGGAAAACCAGACTCTTTCTTCGGACCCGAATCGAAAAGAAGTATTCCGAATTCGGATGGAAGATTTCATTGCCGAAACGCTTGAAGATAATCTTGGCTGGGCAAATTCCCAACCAATTACCGAAGATTTTTGCAAAGCGGTTCTCGGTGTCGGACAGGTTACTTTACGCGACATGCAACTTTCTCAAATGATTGAGGATTTCTATGTTAAACGTGAAGAAGCTACTCCGCGTAAATTCATCGTTCGTTACGGCGTTAAACTCTACGACATCGCGAAATGGATTATCAATCGTATCGAAGTTGGTCCTGATGTTGTAATCACTCGAACCTAAGGAGAAAATATGAACCCAATTGTAGGAAGACAAGCCACTGCTCAAATCGTCGGGCCCAATGGTCCGATTGACTGCGGCAAATGGGACGAAGTCAATTTCGACAAAGACGCGGTTGAAACCGAAACCAATAAGCCGATTGACGGTTCAATCGAACACCTGGTTCTCGGCATCGATGCATTAGGCGGCACTTTATCCCGCGGCTATTATGATTCTAACATCGCCCAGATTATCTGGGATACGATGCATCCCGGCAATGTCGACCCGCCTCGGTTGATAGTACTCATCACGGAAAGATTCAATGACGGCACAACCAGACTCAGGATGTATAAGAATGTTCTTTTCACCAAATCCGGACAGCGAATCCCGCGCGGACGCGTAACCGAAACTATCGACTGGGTCGCCGAAGACATGGAATTTCTGACTTAATTATCGCAGTAATCGGCTTTTAATCATTATAATTAAGGAGGCATTATGCCGAAAGAAATCGACTTTATGATTTATATCTCCTCTCCCTTGATGGGAGAGGTAGGGAGAGGGTGAAATGAAAGAAATCGACTTCACTTTGCCTTCGGGCAAAAAAGTTCGCTTGCGTGAATGGACCGGGCTTGACCGGTTAATTTCATTGCGAAAATTTATCGGTAAGCCCGAAGAGGAAAAAAACGAATGGTTCATCCACGAACTAATCAGCCAATGCATTGTTTCGCTTGACGGTTTTGACAAACCCCCAAAAGGCTACGAGGAATTAATCAAACTATCCGGCAAAGACCTTTCGGTTTTGATTCTTGCTTTTACCGAGCTGAATACGCCGACTGCTGACGAGTTAAAGGAGATACGGGGTTTTTTTCCGACTACTTAGACCTCGTCAATTTATCCCATGTTTCCGGAATTCCTTTAGACGAGGTCAAGCGAATGACACAAAAGGAGCGCAATATACTTATTGAATTATTAAATGAGCGAATTCCCTCTTCTCGTCATTCCGAGCGGAGCGCGGAATCTAATGACTAACAACCAATTACTAACAACTAACCCGCCTGCAAATCAACGGGCAGGCAACTAATCTTATGTTTGGAATGAGAGAAGCCTTTACCGTTGGTGTCGTCCTTGCCGCCAAGGACATGTATTCCAATGTCCTTGCCAAAGCCCAGCGCGATATTCAAACCTTACGAAAAACTTCCGAAGCCGAAGCCGACAAGTTCACCAAATCCCTTGCCACCTATCAGAAGATTGCCGGTATTGGTGTAGCGATGACCTTAGCCGGCGCTAAGGTTGCTGCATTCTGGGAAGATGCAGTCGCTACCGCCGGTCGTAATCAGGCGAATATGGATAAGGTAATGATTGCGATGGGCGATTCCTCGGTTGTAATGAAGAATCGGCTCAAGGACGTATTTCACGATATCAAAATCACCTGGGGTATGACCGATGAGGCTATCTCCGAAGCCCTGCGTGATTTATCTGGTCGTCTTGGCGACAACAATGCCGCTCTTTCCGCCTCATCGATTGTCGCCGCTTTTGCCCGTGCCCGCAACATAGACTTAGCCAGTTCGGCTAAAATGCTTACCACGATTTACAATCAGTATGGCAGCCAGATGGATGCCAGTCTTTCGGTTCAGGGTAAATTCCTTCGTTCCGGCAATCAGCTCAATTATCTTTTAAAAGCCTTGGGTGGTGATTGGGAGACCTTAAATTTCTTTCTTGGCGGTTCCGGTCTTGAAGCCAAAGCCGCTGGTCAGAGTTTTGAAACGCTAGGTGCCGCGGTCAAGGTCGTTGGGATGGAAGGCGGCCGACTGCGTTCCGCCGGTGCTTCAATCAATTCGATGCTCGAGCAGATGATTAAAATTCGCAAGAAAATTGGTTGGGAAAAATTCTTTCCGACTTATCGTCAGACCGGCAATTTCATTGATTTAATTGGCGACATCAGAAAAACCTTTGAAAAACGCGGCTGGCTTGCCCCGGGTATCGAAAACCAGCAGAAACGGCTTGAGACTTTGCAAAAAGTTTTTGCCGGCAATGCCGCGATGGTTGACCTCTTCGTTTCAAAATACGACCAACTGAAAGAAGCCGAAACTAAATTAACAGCTCTTGGTAAGGAAACTGGCACTTCAACTACACTAATGAAAGCGGCTAATGCCCAGATGGAGACATGGGACGGCACGATGTTGAAATTCAACGCCCGGATGGAAGAGTTCAAGGAAATGCTGGGCGAAGGCGGCATTCCGGTCATCAAAGCCTTTCATAAAGCTATCGGCGGTCTAACCGAATTCCTCGGTAAGGATCCAGTTAGCCGATATATTTTAGGCACCACGGCAACGCTTGTTGGCTTAGGTGGCGAGGTTACCAAATTCGCCGGTCCAGCCATAACTATGTTATACCTTTATAAAGCATGGAGACTCCAAATTACCTTAGTTAAAGCGGCACAAGCATCGCTTGCCGCCACAACTGCTGCCACTACCGGAATCATCAATACCCAGGCAGTTAGTATTGGAGCTTTAAGTATGAAAAACTGGGGGTTGGTCGGTGCTTTATCTAAAGTCGCATTAATTGGAACAACCGCTTTTGCCGGCTGGGAAATCGGTCGTTGGATTGGTCAATTAAAAGTTGGCGAGAAAACCATTGATGAGATTCTACAAGGCTTACATAATATTAAAGACGAATTTGGTGGAGTGGGCGGTGAAAAAGTTGGTACGGAAGCTTTTTACAAAGAAAATCTTGCCAGGATTAAAATGTTCCAAAAAGCAACGGAAGGGATGAAAGAAACCGATATTGTGCCTGATTATATGGTTAGAGGCTGGCTGAAACAACAAGCATTACTTGGCTTAAGAAACGTTCCTTTTAATATTAAAGGAGTTCGCGAAGAACTTGCCCGGGCTTATGGAGTGCAAGCTAAACTTTTGGAATTGGCCCCAAAACAAAAATTCGGAGTATCAAAAAGTCCAGGCAAAGTATATGAATCAATACAATCCTTTGTTCCTCCGCCTAAATATCAATTCGGTGGTTATGTTCCACGATCAACTTTGGCTTTTCTCCACGCCGGCGAATTCGTCCTTCCAAAATCTCCAGTCGTTAAATCTATCGAATCTAAACAACATGGCGGTTACATCCCAAAACCGACTCTTGCTCTTTTACATCCCGGCGAATATGTTCTTCCCAAACGAAATGTCATTCTGAACGAAGTGAAGAATCTCTCTTCTCCCGTCATTGCGAGCGCAGCGAAGCAATCTCCTCCTATCATCAATATTTCTAATACTTTCAATCTCACTTCTACCGGCTCAGCCGCCATTGACGCCAAAACTCTTGCCCGCCAAGTCATGCGTGAACTCAACAAAGCCCTCAAATTCGAGGCTCGCCGCTATGCATAAAATGAAATCAGTTTTTAGTTTTTGGTTTTTAGTTTTTAGTAGGCACGATTTTAATCGTGCTTCTTATCTAACAACCCAACGCTTGGCGTGTATCGAGCGAAGCGAGATAAACAACTATCAACTAACAACTATTTTATGATTGTCAAACTTTCTGACTTTCAATTCCCTAAGCCTCCTGAGGACTTTTCTATTACCTCGCCTCAGAAGACCGCTCATATCGAGTTACCCGAAATCGAAGATGTGATTCAAGACTTTGGCCCTGGACCAAAGCAGTTCTCTTTAGCCGGTATTTTTTCTAAGAAAATTGGTGGTATTGGCTTAGCGCTTAGTCTCGACGAAATCAAAAACAAAGGCGAAGACGTTATCTTTTCGATTGACCGCTTATCCTGGACCGTTCATTTCCAGAACTTTACCTTCAGGGTTTTAAGAGGCGGTCATTGCCAATACACCGTCGAGTTAATCGAAACCAAACGTCCCGAACCCTTTATTTTTGTGCGCGAACCCGATACGCTCGGTCCGGATAAGATGGATTTTTATATTGCTCAGATTAAAGCCCAAGCCAAACTCTTCAGACTGCGTAATGCCTTAGCTCAAATCTACAATTCTATCGGCAAAATTGACGAATATCTTTCCAATGTTCGTTCTATCCTGCGTGATATCCGAACCCTTGCCGAATTACCGATGAATCTTTTGAATCGCTTAAAATTCGAACTCGGCATGATTCTCTTGCACTGTGAAATCATTATGGCAGAAACCAAACGGCTATTGACCGTTCCGGCTCGAACCTATTCGGCGTTTGAGACGATGCTCTCTTATGTCTACCAATATGTTCAAGGGATTTGGAAGGAAGCTGGTTTTATGTGGACCCGTGCCAATCTATTGCCGAAAAAAGAAAAGACCCATATCGTTACTGGTCAGGACACGCTCCAGTCTATTTCCAAACAATATTACAACACCTATTCCCGTTGGACCGACATCGCTTACGCCAATAAGATTACTGACCCTACTACCATCAAATCCGGCGATTCGCTAACCATACCGATATGATTGACATTAAAATTTTAGTTGACGATAAGACAATCATTCAACCCCGTCATCTTGGACTTCGTAAAACGGTTAATCCTGAAGCCGATTCTTTTGATTTTGAAATCGAAAATACCAGGGATCGTTATACCGATATATTTTATCAAACTACCGGCGAAAGAACTGCGATTGAACTTCAGGGGATTTTGCAATTTAAGGGACTTTGCGATTCTTGCGAATTCCATTATTTTCCCGAATCCATTATTTTTGCCCAAGGTCGCGATTATACTGGATTACTCATCGATGAAATTATTACGCCGACTTTATCCGCAAAATTCTCCGGCAAGACTGCCTCGCAAATCGTTGAAACCATCGCCAAACAATACGGCTTCAAATATGACATAACTCGTACTACCAAAACTGGATTCGATGAGCATCTTTATAGTCCCGGAACTCCGGTCTGGTCGGCTGTCGCCGAATTGGCTCAAAAGCATAATTTCGATGCTTATATAACCAAAGAAGGGATTCTGATTTTCAAGGAACGCAAATTATCGACTGAGGTCAAGCGGGTCTTTTCATTCGATAAAAAATTTGGCACCGTTCCCACATTTTTGCACTTTGCTCAGGATAAGACCGATTCTTTGGCTTTAAAACTTGAGGTTATCGGTTATGACCCAAAGGCTAAAAAACGGATTTCTTATCTAGCCGAATCGCCGTTAAGAAATCGCGACAATTATAAAATCCTTACTGAAACCAGGTTGGATTTGATTACGAAATCAGATCTTCGTTTATATGCCGAAGCCAGATTAAAGCAATATTCCAAGGATCTCGTTACCGGGCATTTACTAATTCCAGGCGACCCCGAATTGGAACCGTCGGATTGTATTGAATTTAAAGAGATGAAGATGTCTAATCGATATTATATTACCGAAGTTATCCATAATGTTTCGGTTAACGGTTTTACGACCGAACTGGATTTCGCTTCCAAAGAATTTACCGAAGCCCGGACTCAGGAATTGGAATTTCTCAAACCGCAAAAGCCCTTTAGTTTCCCATGATTGATTTAATCCGCCATGAAATTCAAAAAACCTTATCTCGTCTTACTTTCTTTGCCATTGGTGAAATCACCAAAATTGATTTCGGCAATTATCAGGCTCAAGCTAAGATTCTAACTTCCGGTATGAAAACCAACTGGCTTCGCATCGGCACCGATTATTCCGGTGATGGTTTTGGCGAAGTCAAATCACTCAATATCGGGGATGAAGTCTTGATTGTTTTCCTGGATGGCAATCCCGGCGCTCAAGGCATTATCATTTCCCGTCTCTTTGGTAAAGACGTGCCACCCGAATTAGCCGAAGACGAATATTTTCTACATCATAAATCCGGCACTAAAATCATGGTTCGTCAAAATGGCAATATCGAGGTAACGACCAAAAGCGACTTAAAGTTCTTCCTGGACGATGCGGCTAAGAAAATTACCCTTGATTCTACTTCGGATAAGATTTTCATGGATTCCGCCGGTATAAAAATCGGTTCCGAATCATCCGGTCAGGCTTTAGTTCTCGGTTACAAACTTTTAGTCTGGCTTGCTTCACATACTCATGTCAGTGCCCCGCCTGGTTCGCCAACTTCGCCGCCCGCGCCATCCCCCGACCAATCATTATTATCCCAACGTCACAAAACCCAATGACAAAAATAGAAAGATATGTAGGGGTTCGATTTATCGAACCCGAAAGGAGGTTTTATGCCAATGATTGAAGAAGCAGTAAAGCAGCAGGTTTGTGCTTGCTTAGGGATTGAGTATCCCAGTATGAAAAAGACGATTATGAAGAAAGAATTTGACCCTGAAACGGGCGAACTAATCGGCGAAACTCCGATTGACATTGATGCCGCACCATTGGTTAATGCGATTAGTAGTCTAATTCCTTACATTCAAGGCAATGCGATGGTTCCGCCTGGCATTGCTTTAGTGGCTGGAACTCTCGCCGGGGCAACCACCGCCACTGGACAGGTTGTATGATTTTTATTTTCTTATGGAGTGCAATGCGTCCCGCATTGCTAAATTTGATATTTAATTTTTGATATTTGATATGCGTTATTATCTTGGCACCGATTTAAAGCTCGACGAAGCGAACGATTTAGCGATTGCCGATGGCGATATTGACATTATTTCTGATCTTGATTGTTCAATCGCCAACCTTACCGACCGTATTCTTTGTGATGAAGGCGAACTCGTTTTGCATCCCGATTTCGGCGCCGGATTAACTGCTAAAGTCAGTCAACCCATGACACCGGAGAAACTCGATTCCTTGATTATCGAACTGCGTCACGAATTACTGCAAGACCCCCGAGTCGAGCAAGTCATATCGCTAGAGGATACTCAACTTGACCGCTATTTATACATCCATGCGACGATTGAAACCATTGACCACCAGATTATCAGTAATCTTGTCTTTCCCTTTGAATTGGAACAATTGTGATTACAGCGATGAAGCATTCGATTACAGCGATTTTTCTCTATCGTCGTAATCATTCTTCAATCGCCGTAATCATTTACCGAAGGTAGGTAAAATGAAATTTGTTAATGACATTTATCAAACAATCCGCGATAAATTCCTAACCCTCAACCAATCTATTACCAACTTCAATGTCGGTTCTCGAATCCGTTCTTTATTCGAAGCGGTCAGTCTTGCCATCGAAGAACTCTGGTTCCGTCTCGATGCGATGTATCAGGGCTTATTCGCCTCTACGGCTAAAGACGAAGATTTAGATTGGCGCGGACTCGAACTTGGTATTATTCGCAAGCCCGCTAAAAAATCTACCGGCTATGTTCGGTTCTATGGTGATGAAGATACTCCAATTCCGCTTGGTACGGTTGTATCCACCAATCCCAATATCGAGCCAACCATCGAATTTATCACGCTCGCGGCCGGCACAATCCCGGCTATCGGCTATATTGACATCCAAGTCGAATCTAAAGAAACCGGCAAAAAGACCAATGTCGAAGCTAACAAAGTGATTTATCTTCCCGAATCAATTCCTGGTGTAACTGAAATTAAAAACATCGCGGCTATTTCTGGTGGTGAAGATATCGAAGATGACGAATCGTTCCGAAAGCGGGTCGTCTTGCGCTGGTATCAGAGCTGTGCCGGCGGCACCGAAGAATTTTTCCGCTCCACTGTCTTACAGGTCAACGGCGTAGTTGAAGTCAGAGTTATCGCTTGTGGTCGTGGTCCAGGCACAGTTATTATCTATCCCTGGTCAAAAGATGCCGAAGGCAAATTAATTCCAGCATCTGATTCGTTAATTGCCGATATCGAGGAATATCTCGAAGACAAGCGACCACTCTGTATCCAGCTGTTCATTCAGAAACCGCTCGGTATCCTTCAGGATATCTTTTTATATCTAAAAGTTGAAGACGGCTATGCTTTTCCTACCGTTGCCGATTCAGTGCGTGGCGCGATTGCCTCTCATTTTACTACACTCTTACCCGGCGAAACTCTTCTTATTGCCCGGCTTTACGATGTCGTTATGGACGTTGAGGGCGTTTACGACATCAAGGTCGAAATTCCCAAAATGAACATCGAACCGGCTTTAACTGAAACCGTCATTCTCGGTCGCTGTCAAATCCAGCCCTTCGAAGCCCTAGTCGAGGTCACATGGTAATCCTTGCGAATTTTGAATTCCGAATTTTGAATTTCGAAATTAAGTCATTAGAAATTGATTGGAAATTAGAAATTAGTAATTAGAAATTATGGATTCAAGAATCTGGCTTTTTCTCCCCAACAAAGTTGCAGGCACGGATTTATCCGTGCTCTATCATATCATCCAAGCTATCGGTCATGCATTAGACGAGGTTCTCGATGCCGGCAGACTTCTCAAAGCCCGTGGTTCAGCTAATCGTATTCCCGGTTTTAATGGCTATTATACCTCTGATGATCGCAAGCTTGATTTAGCCCGGCTCGGTGTTTCCCGTTTTCTTTTCAAACGTGATTTAGAAGTTTGGGATGATTTCGAAATCCGGCTCCAGCAATTTCCAATTGACGTTCTCGATTTTGGCACCAGTCCAGGATTAAAGCGTGAAATTGAGCGTACCGGTTTATCCTGCGATATCGTCGAGGAACTAGTGAATGATATTTATCGCTGGATTATTCTGGTATTGGACGATCAGATTGGTGAGGAAGCCAATCTTTCCCATCTTTTTGCTTTGGGCGACGAAGACCCCGACGTGCGCGGCACCCGGCTTTATTCTTTGACCGACAGCGAGATTTTTTCCTTTGTCGTTTATTTATCCGGGGACACTGCCTATTCCAAATTTGAAGTCAAGGAAATCATCAAATTTGTCAAACCGGCTTATACCAAATGCTATTGTATCTTTCCCGAGGCGGAATACGCCGAGGTGATAATATGAAGAAAGTTTTTAGTTTTTGGTTGTCTGCCTGTGCCAACGGCACAGGTAGACGCAGACAGGTCTGCCTGTGTCCGCCAAAGGCGGGCAGACAGGTTAGTTTTTGGTAGCCGCCCGATTCGGGCGTTCTTAAATCTAACAACTAACAACTATCAACTAACAACTACATGGAGGTTTTAAATGAAACGAACCAATTTATTTTCCGGCATTAAGCCGGCTTTGGAAGACTGGAATTTCGAACGCGACGCCGATGAACTTCACATCAAAAAACGAATCATAGATTTAACCGGTTCTGGTACTGGTGTCTTAAGAAAAATCGCCGATGAGATTCAGGTTTATATTGAAGACCCTAATCAATTCTTGATTGCCAAAGTCAAAACCGGCGAAGCCTATATCCAGGGCGAGAAAATCGAAATCGACGAAGTCCAATCCGTCAGCCTGGATGATGCCGAAAATTATGCCAATATCGTTTACCTCAAATATAAATTAATTGAT
>Ga0315294_10007632_pt1 | contig 11870 bp, 23 predicted proteins | sample YL17G13_40_MG_FD_203626 | JGI IMG/M metagenome (GOLD analysis project Ga0315294, IMG submission 203626) | Sediment microbial communities from Yellowstone Lake, YNP, Wyoming, USA - YL17G13_40 | ecosystem: Environmental > Aquatic > Freshwater > Lake > Sediment | place: USA: Wyoming | collected...
CGGGAAGGCGCTCATGGACACCTATGAGCGCAACGTCAAGTCCATGGTCAAACCCAAGCCCTATATTCCTTTGCCATGATGCACAAAGCACCGTTTTTAACTTGAAGGACCAGAGTCCTCCCGTATAACTATGAATGGGAGGAAGATCAAATGTCTATTGAAGAGCAAGTCCAATCACAGATCGAGATGTGTTCTCGTTGCTGTTTGCATCCGAATGACCTTGTACGCGAGAACATGGTCAAGAAGGTCCTTGCCTGGTGGGACTCCGCTGGGGAGTACGCCGACGGAACAGAAAGAAGTGGTTATGTCCTTTTCGAAACCGATGACGGGAAATTCGCCGTCTTTGAAGACGGCGAGGACTATACTGGTCATGGATGTCAATGCGACTCCACCTTGACGGTCTTCGATACCTATGCCGACGCCCTCGTTCTTGGCTTGACTGAGGCTCAGGCCGAATGCCTCAAGCTTGAAAAAAGGCGTTCAAAAGCCCTGGCAGCAAGGGAAGGTCACGAAAATTAAGCGATGACCCCACTCGAAATCCTTTCCCCGTTGGTCCCTCTCGAGTCTTTGAAGATAAGGCATGATCATGTCTTCTCGGAGATTCTCGGGGATAATTACGCGATCATTGGATTCAAGGGAGAGGATGTCAAGGACGCAGAAGTCATTGACATCGGAGCCAATGTAGGGATGTTCACGATGCTCTGCCATGCTCATGGAGCAAAAACGATCATTCCAATTGAGGCTAACCCTCATACCTACAATGAACTAATCTCCAACCTGATCAATATTCCCACTGTAAAGTATAGCCTCAACATGGCGATCTTCGACGGGTGTCTCATGTTTATCAACTTTACCGATAGCGGGACCGAGTCCCGTATCGAATCTGATGGCAAAATCAAAGTCCCATGTATGTCACTAGAGGAAGCGCTTAGCCGCTGCCAGGGAGAAGATATAGTCATGAAGATGGACATCGAGGGGGCGGAATACGATGTCATACCTGCCTGCTCTAAATCGGCGCTCCGCAGATGCAAGAGGATCTTCCTGGAAACCCATGTGATGAGGGACAATGGCAACGACAAGCCTGGACATACCTCAGTCTTTTTGAAAGAATACCTTAGCCTCTGTGGGTTCAAAGTAGCTCATTACTCTCCGATCTTCCAATGGATTTGGGACAATGGAAAGGTCAAGAGTTGTACGCCGATCCCAAATTTTGAGATGTTGAAAATGGAAAGAGTCTGACAAAATGAGTCACACCAGGGAGTCTTCGCCTCTATAACACTTCCCCTCTGGAAGGGCAGCAGGCTGTTCTGCTATAGTTGGAATCTTGTACCACTCGATGTCTGATTTTGTTAGCTTATAGACTTTCAATGTTTTCTTGAGGTAATTCTCAATAGCTTCCTGTGAAATGCTTGTGCATCCGTTCGGATCTGATAGTATGTCACGAGCGCGGACAACCGCTCGTCCCAAAAGAGCCGTGTTGTTGATGTGTTTAAGGGCATTGCGTGCTGCCGAGAGCGTGTCCTCTTCCCTTTGGTCGAGTTCGTACCATCTCAGCGCCCGTTCTAGACGACCCTTGACGACGTCAAGGGTCAGATCTGGGCCACAGCGCTTTACATCGCCTTTAATGAACTCTAGGGCGACTGCGACAGCAGCCATGGTGTTGTTTTCGCGCATTGAAAGGGTGTCTATGATGCGCTTGCGGTGTTTAGCGGTCTTCTTTGCCATGATTAACTCCGTTCACCAAGCGCCAAAGTTCATCTGGCAATGGTATTTGTCGTAGCGTTTGCAGAACTTAAGCCTTTGCAGCATCTTCAATCTATTACGTCGAAGGCTCCACTTCTCAAACATCCTACTTCTCGTCGTATTTGAGGTAGTAATTTGCCTTCATCAAGACGGGATCGTTGACCACGTAGCCTTTGGCCGTACCTGCTTCCTCCAAGAAGACGAGCCACTCGCCTTCCTCGTACTCGAAGACCAGATCGCTGGCCACGCGGCCTTGGCCAGGGTCGTCCCCCAAGCCCCTGAAGATCACTTGATGGTAACGATTTTCGGGGGTTCCGATGCTGGGGGCGTTGCTCCAGAACATTTCCCATAGGTCAATGAACTTGTTGATCCCAGGGAAACGGAAATAAAGGTAGCCATTGACCCCGCCATGGGCATGAACTTGATCCTTGGACTGATCCTTTTGGAAACGAATCGTTCCCACTACGATGTCACTTCCCCTTTGAGCCGCTCCTTTTCGAACTGGCGTCTCCAGAAGAGTTTCGGTTTTTCCGCTCCCCATGGTCAAACTCCTTTTTCTTCGCCCGCCAGTTGAGCCCAAGCTTTAGCCAGGAACCCTCTGTTTGCGGACTCGATTACCTTCAAACGGCTGGTTTTGCTGTAGCAGGACTTCGGAACGATGATCCGTTCCCCGATGCTCTCTCTGTTGTTCCTCGTGACGCGCTTTCCGACTCCATCCTCGTATATCCGTTCGATTACATCGCCAGCGAGTTCACCCTTCTTCACAGTACGAGGATGCTCACGCCCACAATTTGGACAGACAAAGAGGAAGTTCCCGTCAATCTCAAGATTGAGATTGACGGTGAAGTATCCTGAACAGTCGTTGCAGTAGAACTCAATCAATTCACGCATCAGGCGCTCTTCCTGAATTCCAGGACCTTCCTCACGGTGGGTTCAACGTCGTCAAACTTGCCCTGTGGACACTTGTTACCGATGCTCCTAAGACCGAACTCGTCCGCCTGGGCCATCAATAGCCGCATGATGACGTGGTCGGTTGGAGGGAGAGCTTCATGGCCTTTGAACACGATGCAGATGGATTCAACAAACTTCATCTTGCCCGTGATGGTCTTGGCGAAAACCCTGATCGTACTTCCGTAGATCACGTAATGCAGGCCACTCGGCCCGACCACGGTCACGCTGCCCCTGCGCAAGTATCTGGCAAACGCATCGTTCCCAATCATCTCACGCAACAGGCCGCGAGCGCGGCCCTCTGGGGTGTTCTCGTTGAACCGTGGCAGAGCTTTGGAGGTCCTGGTGACGATCCCCAGACTCCTGATACGGTTGATGAACTCCTGACGTTTGACTTCTTCTGGGGTAGCTATCTTGACAGAACCATACAAGTAGGACGGATCAGTCGTGTCCCACATGATGGAGTCTCCATCAATGTAGATGCTCGGCGAGGCGGTGTTGAAGTTGCTATAGCCTGTAACGGCGTCGGTGAAGGTATCGATCCTGTACCTGATGCTTGTGTTGGTCACGTAAAGCGTTTTGTTGTCTTTTTTGTTGTCCAACTTAATGGTTGTTGGCCAGTAGTACGAACTCCCCCCGTCACTGGAGATGTTCGAAGGGATTGCTGATGAGTAGTACTGAGTTGCGCCTGACATTACGTAGATCGTAGCCGATGTGGCCGACGAGCCGTCAGCCCAAGAGGACATCGCTGCCATGAATCAGCCTCCCTGTACCATGCCACGGAAAATGATCTCTTCGGCGGAGGGGTCAAACTCGGTGAGCATCCTGGCTGGCTGTCCACCAGCGCCTGGAAGAAAGGCTGCGAAGCCTTTCTTTTTCAGTTCGTAAAACTTGTCGCGGGCCTGGTGAACCTGATCGAGAAACCGCTTATCCCATGCAAGGCGGTCGTCTCCGTTCTGGCTCAGAATTCTGAAGGAGATTTTCTGTTCCACGGTGTCTGTGGGCATGCTCAAGCCCTCCTCGGATTGCCAATATAATGGATGTCCATTGGCCGTCAAGAAGAAAATGTGCCTTGACTTGATTAATTTGTAAGGTATTCTTAGCTCAAGGAGACCTAACCATGGCGATATCAGGTACAAGAGAATGGGCATCGAAAACCGTGAACTGCGTTACGGGATGCTCCCACAACTGCCGCTATTGCTACGCCCGCTGGAACGCCGTGGATCGGTTCAAGCGTGTCAAAAGAGAAGACTGGATCACCGAAGTTGTGCGTGAGGCCGATGTAAAACGGCTCCGCCACAAAGTCGATGGAACAATTATGTTCCCCACAACTCACGATATTTCCCCAGCGATTCTTGAGCCCTGCATTGCGGTCCTTGGGAAGTTGCTATCGGTCGGGAACGACGTCTTGATCGTTTCCAAACCGCATCTCCCCTGCATCAAAGCCATCTGCGAAAAGTTCGCATCCTACAAGGGCAAGATCCTGTTCAGGTTTACCATCGGCGCATTGGACGACGCCATCCTTTCCTTCTGGGAGCCAGGAGCGCCGAAGTTTGCCGAGCGACTGGACTGCCTGAAGCTTGCCTACTGCTCTGGGTTTAAGACTAGCGTGAGCGCTGAGCCTCTGCTTGAGCCCTGGAGCGCAGTGAAGATGTACGAGACACTCGTTCCTTTCATAAACGATGCCCTGTGGATCGGAAAGTTGAACAAACCCGAACTCAGACTCAAGATGGAGACCGATAAGGAGCAGGCGATGCTCGCCAACCTCGTTTCCTGGCAGAAGGACGAAGAGGTCAAGAAGATCTACGAGTCCTTGAAAGACAAACCTCATATGAAGTGGAAGGAGTCGTATAAAGCCGTCGTCGGACTGAAGCTGTCTGACGAGGCTGGCCTGGACGAGTAATATTACCTAAACAGGAGGTCTGACATGAAACTCGCATTTGCCAAGGTTTTGCGACTCAGATGCGCTGTACAAGCCATTGAAGGGGAAAGGCGAGTAGAAGTATACGATGTTGTGACTCAAAATATGACAAGTCCTGAAGATGTAGCCGCATGGCTCGAGAAATCCTTACTGTCTAACAAGCTCAAGAATGCGACTGTTTTTGAGATTTCAACCATCGGTATTGGGGATGTACAAGGACCGCTTTACATCGTGTCTGAGTAATGGAGGTTTTCCAATGAGTTCGATTAGGCAGCTTGCGGCAGGGATACGAAAACTAAGAGGACAGAAGTTCATGTTGGAGAAGCGGGAGTCTGTTCTGTATCGAGAGTTGCAGAAGAAGTTATGTGACGGGTGTTTGCAGGGAGTTAGATGTTGGGAGACTGATGTGATGAACTGTCTTTGGAAAAGGGGCATCGTTAAAGGGCCTGAAATAACCGTGTTGTTAAAACGTGCGTTGCGACCCAAGCGTAAACCAAATATTCGTAAATGGGCAGAGCGATTGGCAAAAGACACGGATGTGAACGACTAGAGGCAAAAAGAAACAAAGGAAAAGGACCCCAAAAGTTAGTATAATATTGGAAAGCATCGCCCAACGGGCGATTGATACATAAACCCGCGCCATCTCGGGAGTCCATTCTTGGGCTTCCAAACCCAGAAACCTTCTGGGGTTGTAGAAAAGAGCGGGAAATAAACGACAAAAGAGTGCGAAAACCGTTGCAATGAGCGAGAAACTTCGTATAAGTTTCGCCCAGCGCATGGCTTTCACCGTTCTGTGAACGGAGACGTCATAAAACGTAGGACGGCCTCGGGCGTCCGAGACCGAAGATCACAATAGGAGGATAAAGGCATGCGCCCGATCTACACGATGGTAATGGCGCTCGTGTTTGTGTCCACGGCGGCGTTAGCAATGACCCCGTTCAATGGTGATGATTCGGCAGGTAAGTTCCTGTCCGCGCCTGAGCCAACGGTCAGAGCAGACGACGTAAAAACGCTCTACAACTCTTGTTTGAACTACGCCTCGGCAAAGGATCCAGATGGATCTCTTTTCCTGACGTTTTCAAACAAGCTGAGTAAGCGCGTTGACACAAGGATGAGTGACGCGAACGTCGCGCAAATGGACGCGTACCAACAGATCGCCTTGGAATGGCTGCAAGAAAACGAGGCGAAGTTGACGAATCGCGAGGAACAAACCATTCTTCATGCATGCTTCTACGTAAAAGCATTGCTGAAGGCCAAAGTAGGGCTTCCAGACGCAGCCTTGCATAGGATGACCAAAGTTGCTTGCTACAAGCTGGTCAAATGGCTCGATGCTAACGTGGCTGTTATCAACGGTGTTCAAATAGTCATGGCCATGGTCGAGTAGCGACGTCCTACAGTACGCGAAAAAGGGAGGCCGTGTGGCCTCCCTTTTTCGTTTTTAGACTTGACCATGATCTTAATCGTGCTATGCTTTGAAAAGGAGGACAAACCATGGCTTTTTTTGCTGTGACCATTGAGATGATCGAAGCCGTCAACCCGATTCCAAACGCGGATCGGATTCAAATGGCCACGCTCAAGGGGAAGGACTTCCAGTTCGTCATTGCGAAGGACACCTTCGCCTCTGGCGACCGCTGCCTATACTTTCCTGTGGACTCGCTAGTCCCAGCAGACCTCATCGAAAAGATGGGACTGACTGGCAAGCTGTCGGGCAAGGAAAAAAACCGTGTCAAGACCATCAAACTGCGTGGGCAGATCAGTCAAGGACTCGTGTCCAAAATGGACATCCTGCCAACGTCGGCGCAGACCTTGGCCCAGACGATGACTCCAGAGGCGTTCACCGAGTTGATTGGGGTGTCGAAATACGATCCACCAGAAACCCCCTGCAACGACTGTTTCATGAGGCCGCTGCCTAGCGGGCAGTCGATGTACGACATCGAAGGCGCAGACCGTTACACTGAAATCGCCGAAAGACTCATGACCGAGCCCGTATTCATTACGGAGAAGATGGAGGGTTCTAACTTCTCGGTACAGGCCAAGGTCGATGGAACCATCTACGTGAACAGCAGGCGCAACACGATCATCGAGAAGCCTGGTATTGAGAACATGTTCTGGAAGGTAGCCCGACGCCAACACCTCGACGAGTTCGCCAAAAAGCTTGTGGCAGAGAAGGGGAATGATGCTCTCGTGTACGGAGAAATCATTGGCCCCGGCATCCAGAACAACATCTACAAGCTAAAGGAGCATGAGGTCAGGATCTTCGACATCAAAGTCGGTGGGAAGTGGCTTGCCCCAAACGAAATGGTCAAGGCGATACTTGCGTTCTTCGACACAGAAGGGAAGCAGGACCAAAAATTGCCCTGCGTTCCATACCTCTTCACGGGTAACCTGCGTGACTTCCTGAAGGGACAAACGATCAAGCAGGCGTCCAACGGGACGTCTATGCTGGAGATCAACCAGAAGCGCGAGGGCATCGTGATCCGCCCAATGACTGAGGCGGACGTAGAAGGCTTCGGTCGCCTGATCCTTAAACAGCGGAGCCCCGAATACCTAGCTGAAAATGACACGTAAGGCCAATCGTCTCGCAAAGGAGTCCGAGCAATGGAGGAGATTACAGAATCATGTCCGTTCTGCGGAACGCCCTCCAAATGCGAGGACGGGGAACACGAACTGAATATGACGGTTGTTATAACAGGAACAGATCGCCCATATGCGGTCGGCTGCATCATGTGTGGGTCAAGGGGACCAGAGTCAAATACGGAGCAGGAAGCAATCGAAGAGTGGAACAGGAGGGCATAAAATGACCATGCCACATCTGATGAATTGCGTCCACTCCCCTGACGGCTGGTGTTTAAGCTGTGTAAAAAGGATGCATGAACGCATTGAGGACCTGGAGCTATTGACTACAGAACAGGGCATAGAAATTAAACGATTACGGGGCAAGAAATGTGCTCACCAGTTGGCTAGGGAGATGTCTCAAGACGCGATGCAAGACGCAGAAAGAAGCGAGGGATGACAATGCAGTTGGAACCCTGCTGTCCAGACTGCGAAGAACTTGAACGTGAGTGTAAATGCTCCGTTGCTGTTCGTTTTGGACGCCTTTGCGATAAGTACAAGCGTGAACGTGAAGAGAATATCAAGCTCGCCAAGACGTCGAAAGCAAGGATCAGACAATTGGAAGACTGCATCGAGATGCTTATTGACGAGGCGTCAAACGACGGAAAAAACATTTGGCTCGACGCCGACGTTTGGGCAGAGGCCACAATGGACGAAATGATTTTGTCGACTGCTCCAGAGGTTGAGGAGGATGAACGTGAGAGCTAGTTTGATCACACTCGCAACCTGCCTGATCTTTGGCTTGATCGGCGCTGTTTTGCAGTATCTCATATATCTATTGGCCCGTCCCGCTATTTCCTACCAGACTCTTTTGGCAATTCAGTTTGCCTCGTTCTGGGTACTAGAGGCAAACTCAAACTACAAAAACAAGCAGAAGTTGAATTCGTACATCGCGGCCTACGGATAGGAGTCTTAAAAATGGCCTGCTGCCTAGTTGCTGCCTGTCTCATGGTACCCAGGATTGTATTGTTCGTCATGTATTTCGCGACGGACTACTTCAGGGTCTATGAAACTTGGTACTGGCCCCTCCTCGGCTTCTTCTTCATGCCGTTCACGACGCTAGCGTACATGGCGGCAATGCTGAACAACAACAACGTCGTGAGCGGATGGTGGCTCGTTTTGGTGGTTGTCGCAGCGATTACCGACCTTTCTTCTAACGGGTCTGCAACCAGAGCCAAGAAAGAAACGGCGCAGCGGCAAAGGGTACGTTAATGATTTGGAAATTGAAAGAATTGCGACAAGGAGACTTGCCTCAGACCGAAAAAAACGGACTGTGGATTCCAGCTAGACCAGAAAACTGGAAGTATCGAAGTTGGCTGGAAAGGCTAAAAGAAGCATGGGCCGTTTTTACTGGGAGATGCGAGGCTTTCACATGGGAGGATGAGGCATGATGAATCCAATCCATACCGTCGAACATAACTCAGGGTTCATTGAGTTCGAAATCAAATGCAAGATGCGGTCGAGATGGGTTCCCCACTTTCTAGCCATGCTGAAGTACATGCAGCAACTAGGCTCACTGGGGGGATCACGTATCGTTTCTTTATATTCAGACGGGGATGGAGATTTCAGGCCGAAGTTCCAGTGGGACGAAAGCCTCCCGTCAGATGTAAAGCCATCTAACGACGATGGTGGAAACAAGACATTTGATGCTGGTTGAACGGCGCAGCGGCGGTAAATGGCGGACGCCCTAGGGAGCCAGGTTCGCAACTGGCCTGCGCCTTAATCAGGAGATAAGAACTGTGGATGAAGCAATGGAGCGATTTTGGCAGGATCGTCTAAAGGCTGCGCGAGGCGTCCTCCCTCCCAAGCAAGCGAGGGAGATCGCTGATAGAGCGGAGCATAAAACACAGAATTGGTATGATGCTAGTAGACGGGGAAGAGAAGCCAACGCATTGAGAAACTGCGAAATGTTTCTGGCTGCTGGTCAGGCTTCGATTCAGGATACTTGCCAATACGTGATCCTAACGGGAAGTCACAGCAAAGTGAAGACGACGAAGTAATGGCTTGGCGCTAGAACCCACTATGCGGTGTAGCATAGCGGATTTGCCTCTGGGCTGAAAGGCTTGCTTGTTCGTGACCTGGTAAAGACGGGAGGCTAGACAGGTCAATTTCTAGCGCCAAGTCTGACATTAAGGAGAATCACATGATCAAGGCCAGTCTCATCTACGACGGACGCGCATACCCAAACATCCCCGAGGAGATGGGGAAGCCCAAAGCTGGGCAGATGGAGGGAATGCCCGCAGAGCAGTTGACCGAACTGGCTGGGCGCATCTGCTACGATTCTTTGGGAAAGGGCAGGGGTAGCAAAGAGTATCACGAGCATATCCTTAAGGTAGGACACCTTTCCGTCTGCGAGCATTTCCACTTCACCGTAGATATGGAGGTCGTCCTTGGAAGGCAAGAGTTTGGCAGGATCAAACATGAGCCTCTCCTTTACCTGTATCAGGCCGTTGCCAACCGCCCTGGAACATACATCGTTCAAAACGGACATAACGGCATTCGCCTTACCGTGAATCTCAGGACCGTCTTGGACTGGAGCAAATACACGACAAGCTTCCTGCAAAACGACACTAACGGTGAAAAAGTCTCCAAGGCCATCGGCGATGGCCTTGAGAACATCGCCGCACAACTCGCCCCCGCCCTCGTAAAGCCCAAGAGAATCATTACATCATCATCTGCCGACGTGGGTTTTGGGATCAAGATGCCGATGCAGACCGTTGACCCAGTCGACGAACACGAAAAATGGGTCACCCTGTTCCTGTCTGGAAGCCGAGGCATGTCACATGAGCAAGTCAGACATGGCGACTGGACGGCGATCAGCCAGCGCAGTACAAGGTTCGTCGATGAGACCGACTCGCCATGGGTCGTCCATCCACTACTTGAGGCCTACTTCATCCAGTCCAACAACGAGGCTCTTAAGAGGAGACAGCTTGATCTAATCGAGCAGTCTCGGTCAGTTTACCGTGAGACCGTCGATTCTCTGGAGAAGTGGGCCACCGAGAGGGGAATGGAGAATATCGGAGCAAGGAAGCAGGCCCGTGGAGCGGCTCGTGGTTACCTGGGCAACGGCCTCGTGACTGAGTTGGTCTTTAGCGCGTCCGTTTATCAGTGGAAACACATGCTCGTCCAGAGATGTTCCGCGCCAGCGGAAGCCGAGATCAGACAGATGTACTGCGACGTTTTGCAGGCATTAAAGAGAACATGCTACCACGACAGCTTCAAGGATTTGGTGATTGTGGACAGTCCAGACGGGATCGGTAGGTGTCTCAAGGAGAACTAAAATGCTTTTCATGGCATTTAACCAAGAAGGAAAGGCCTTTCTGCTTGGCCACTTCGGAAGTCTCAATGAGGCTAAAGAAGATGTACTGACATACGGCGAAGAAAAATACTACGGGTTGCTTCTAACGGATGTGATGATCGTAGGACTCGAAGGGCTGCTAATAAAAGTGAAACGCGAAGAGTACAGAGAAAGGCAGCAAAAGATTTCTCTTGAACGAGACGCCAAGTACAGGGAAGAAGAAAGGCTCGCTAAAGAGGCCAAGGAGCTCGAAGTGTACGAACGGCTTAGGGTCAAGTTCGAGAAAAAGGGGATACAATAGATGGAAAACTCAGATACTGACTTGATCGAGAGGAAGATCAATGCAATTCATCGATCAGAGCACATCATTGCGTTCCTGATATTTCTGAGCAAAGCAGACAGAGAAGAGATCGAGGATGCCGCGACCACTCTCAAACTCTTCGTCGCAGAAACAGACCCTGAATACCTTGTGATCTCTGAAACGGCCCATAAGGCGCTTCGGAGATGCCTTCGTCAGGCGTCCAAGTACTGAGGAGAAAAGAAATGATTGAGTTCATAGACGGACTCGGACCATGGCTTCTACGGGCGGAAGTGATTGGGGTATTTTTCGCTCTGGTTGTCATACTCTTAGCTGTCATTTTGAAAGGAACGGGCTGGATTTTTCCTGCCATAGGTAATTGTCTCCGCGCCATGGAGAAAGACGAAAAAGATGTCACGCGAGCCAGGACCTTGCTGGCTATTTACCGATCTACAGAAAGACCAGAGGCTCGAAAAGAGCGAGCAGAGGCCTTCGTCCGTCATGGAATCACCTTCATGAAAGGACCATTCAGAAGCGGGGTAAATTTCGGGCCTGAGCAGTTAAACCTGCTACCGACAAACGAGGAACTATCCGAAGCTGTTCAAAGGGGGATAAAGAGTGAACGTTAAACAACTGATAGAAGAGCTACAAAAACTGGAAAAAGACCATGGCGACTGCGCTATGACCGTCAACTGTTTTAGCAACTGCTTGCGCGGATCGAATGCAGAAGTAACCAATGTGGGTGTTGGTTTTGACTGGACGTCGGGCCAGGTCGTCCTGCGTACCAAACCGCAGCTTTATTACTATACGAAAGTAGTCCAAAAAGAGATCCAAAAGAAAGCAGTTAAGCAGCAAAAGAAGCGAAAGCTCAAAAAACGTGTACAGAAGTATTTTCACGACAACGGATACCCATACTACTAGTCGCGCCTGTATCTCACTTCGTGCCTGCATGTGGTATACTTATCGCAAAGGAGGGCAGAACATGCCCAATAAATGGTTTGACGTTGACAAGGAAGGTCTCGGAAAAGTCGCCTCTGTTCGCGGCAAAG
>Ga0315294_10007634_pt1 | contig 11869 bp, 9 predicted proteins | sample YL17G13_40_MG_FD_203626 | JGI IMG/M metagenome (GOLD analysis project Ga0315294, IMG submission 203626) | Sediment microbial communities from Yellowstone Lake, YNP, Wyoming, USA - YL17G13_40 | ecosystem: Environmental > Aquatic > Freshwater > Lake > Sediment | place: USA: Wyoming | collected...
CCTGGCAGGCGACGCGCGCGAAAGCGAGCGTTGACTTGGTCAATGATCTTTTCATGGTTGATTCCCCCTTGCCCTATATATCGGCAAGGAGGGTGGGGTTGACTTGATCATTTCACCATAGCAGGTCAGACCCCATTTTCAGCAGAGGCGGGGACGGCCGCTTTGGCGCAGCATGAGTGGTCTGCCGATGAGCCTTTCGACGATTTGTTTGAAGGCAGGACCGCCGATGGGATGGCCTTTTTGGGTGTTCAAGCGGATGCGTTCTAGGTCACGCATGTTCAGTGCTTCGCTGTGCAGCGTGCCGCTGTAGCCTTTTATGTTGCGGCCTTCAAAAAGGATTTCCGTGAGCACGTGGTCGATCCGCCCTTGCTCATGCGCCAGCGCGCTGGAGAATTGGTACGCGCACGGATCGGTTGCGAGTCCACCGCGCAGCGGGTTCTTATCAATGTATGCGGACACCCGCCACAGATCGTTGCCCTCCTCGACAGGGGCTGAAAAATAGCGAGATTGCCAGACGTGGCCTACGAATCCGGTCGTATCGTTGAGGTAGTGCTGGTAGGAGACGTTGACGCACTTCATCAGCCGCGCGAGGTTCTCTTTTTGCGGCGGCCTGACCAGGAGGTGAACGTGGTTGGGCATCAGACAGTACGCGCCAACTTTGCATTCGTGCTTGTTTGCGAAAAGACGAAGGAGTTCGCAGTACTTCTTGTAATCGGGCGCTTCGTGAAAAACCTGCTGCTTGTTATTTCCGCGCTGGACGAGGTGGTGATAGCCGCCGGGGACGACGATGCGCTCTTTGCGGGCCATGGTTTTCTCCTGAAAATCCGGAAAGTGCAAAAACCATCACACATGCAGCAGCCGCAATCGTCAAGCATAAATGGGGTCAGACCCCATTTTTTGAGGAGGGTGTGATATGAGCGAAACGCGGACGGGCATCGGCTATGATATTCACCGCCTTGTCGAGGGGCGGCCGCTGTTGCTGGGCGGCGTAAAGATGGAGTTTGAAAAGGGCTTGCTCGGATACTCCGACGGCGATGCCCTGCTTCACGCGATTTGCGACGCGCTGCTCGGCGCGGCGGGGCTTGGCGACATCGGCGGGCATTTCCCCGACACGGACCCTGCGTACAAGGGGATCGCCAGCATTGAACTGGTGAAGCAGGTGGCTCGGCTTCTGAAGAACGGCGGCTGGGAGATCGTGAACGTCGATTCCAACATAATCGCGGAGAAGCCGAAAATAGGGCCGTACCTCGCGGCGATGAAGAAGACCATCGGCGAGGCGCTTGGTGTTTCGCCGGACAGGATAAGCGTGAAGGGCCGCACGCGCGAGGGGCTTGGCGAGGTTGGCCGGGGCGAGGCAATCTCCGCGGAGGCCGTGGCGCTGATAAAGAGAAAGGAATAAATAGTGAGAATGACCGGAGTCCTCTTCGCCGCCCTTCTTCCGGCGGCGCTCATGGCCGCGGGCTGCAAAACGCCGCAGCCTGTGCCGCAAGCGCCTCCGTCGGTAACGCTGAGCGCCGACGAGAAAATCAAAATCACGCAGGAGAGCGCCGACGCGTTCGAGAACGCGTGCGGAGGGCTCTGCGCCGACGAAAATCTGCAAAAGTACGTCGACGGAATCGGCCAAAAACTCGTCATCACCATCCCGGAGAACCACCCGCGCAATTTCCCGTTCTCGTTCCGCGTGCTCAACTCGAAAACCGTGAACGCCTTCGCCACGCCGGGCGGATACGTTTACGTGACGCGGGGGCTTCTTTCGATACTTGACAACGAGGACGAACTCGCCGCGGTCCTTGCGCACCAGATGGCGCACGTTACGTTGAGCCATTTCGATAAGCGCCTGGGCGCGCTGCTGACCCTGAACGTGGGGTTGGAGAAGCCCGCGCCCGCCGAGGCGGTTGCGGAGCAATTCCCCGGGCCGCTGAGCCTGCCTGATTCGGCGGTGCTGGCGAGGAACCTGCGGGAGTTCAGGTTTTCCGCAGACGACGAGGCGGAAGCCGACGCGATTGCCATGCAGTACGCGGCGCGGACGAACAGGTACGACCCGCGCGCGGTCATGGACACGCAAGGAATACTCGATTCCCTGCAAACCCCGCCGGTGGCGGAAATGCGGTCATGGCGCTACACGCACCCCGCGCCGACCGAAAGAAAGCGGAGAATGCAGGACATCCTCAACATAAAATACCCGGAATTTTTGCGGGCGGTGAAGCCATTCCGGCCGCTTGGCGCGCAGGTCGCAAAAATAAAGAGCGCGAAGGAATGCTTCGACCTGTTTTACAAGGCGGAGGGACAGCGCGACCTCGGAGAAAGGATGCTGCGCTGCGGCTTCCCGAAGAACGCAAAGGAGCGGATGGAAAGCGCCGCGGCCCTGTACGACAAGGCGATAGCGTCCGCGAGGACGAACGGGCTGGAAATCTCCTCCTTCTACGCCGCGCGGGGGCTGGCGCATTACGCCATGTTCCAGAGCGCCCATGACGAGCAATACCTGAAGCGCGCGAGGGAGGATTTCGACGACGCGAAGCGGCTTGACGATAACAATTATACGGCGCGGCTGTTCCGCGGATATTTCTTCCTAACGGTGGACAAGTTTTACAAGAAGGCGGAAGAGGAACTCCTCCAGGCGGCGCAACTGGACGGCGGCGGCGAGCGCGGCGGGCTGGCGTATTTTTACCTGGCGAATTTGTACGAGAACCCGGACTTCGAGGGGCGCGACGAGCGGAAGGCGGCGCACTGCTACGAGGTATACCTCGCGCTTGAGCCGCTGGGCGAGGAGGCGGCGAGCGCGGCGGAACGGCTCGAGGCGCTCAAGCCGGATTCCGCGATCCTGAAGCAAAACAAGTAGCGTCCGCGTCCTGAAAAATTCGGAAGAAACGTCCGGCGGGCCGTTGCTGGACGTTTTTTTGTTTTCCGCCAGACGCGGGAACGGCGCGGGGAGTTTTGCTTTGAACGCCGCGCGCCGCCTGCTATAATCAGCCGGACTATTTTTCATGGAGAAAAACGTGGGAGAGATTGAACCGCGCCTCTTCAAGGGCACGCGCGACTTCCTGCCCGACATGATGATCCGCAAGCAGTACATGACGGACAAACTGCGCGCCATCTTCGAGCGATACGGCTTCGAGCCCGTCGAAACGCCCGCGATGGAATTTTACGACATCCTCGTCGGCAAGTACGGCGGCGAAAGCGAAAAACTCATCTACCCTCTGGCCTACCGTGACGGCAGGACGCTGGCACTGCGCTACGATCTCACGGTGCCGCTGGCGCGGCTGGTGGCGATGAACCCGGAGTTGCCGATGCCGTTCAAGCGCTACCAGATTCAGCCGGTGTGGCGCGCGGACAACCCGCAGTTGCGCCAGGGCCGCTTCCGCGAATTCGTCCAGTGCGACGTGGACACGGTCGGCGCGGCCTCCGTGCTCGCTGACGCGGAAATCATGGGCATGATAGACGTGTGCCTGATGGAACTCGGCGTGCGCGGGTTCGTGCTCAAAGTCAATAACCGAAAAATCCTTTTCGCGCTCGCAACGCACATGGGGCTGAGCGAGGAGAAGGGCGCGGAGATAATCCGCATCATGGACAAGCGCGACAGGGTGGGCCTCGAGGGCATGCAAAAGGAACTCGCGGAGGCCGGCTTCAAGAAAAAGGCCATCGACGCAGTCACGCGCTTCACGGAAATCAAAGGCTCCAACGCGGAAAAAATCGCCGCGACCGTTGAGGTCCTCGAAGGCGACTCGCGCGCGAAAGAAGGCGCGGAGGAAATCCGCGTCATCTTTGCCTCGCTCGCCGAGCAGGGAATCGACGAGGCGCGCTACGATTTCGACCCGGCGCTCGCGCGCGGACTTGACTATTACACCGGGCCGATTTTCGAGGCGGTTCTGCCTGACCAGCCGCACATCGGGAGCCTGTGCGGCGGCGGGCGCTACGACAAACTCATCGGCCGCTACGCGGGGCGCGAGGTTCCGGCGACCGGCACGACCATCGGGCTGGACCGCATCATCGCGGCGATGGAGCAGTTGAACCTTTTGCCCGCGAGTGGGACGAAGGTTGACGCGCTGGTGTGCCTGTTCGACGAGGCGGGCGCGGGCGCGACGCAGCGGGCCGCGGCGGCGCTGAGAAAAGCGGGGCTGAACGTTGACACGTACTTCGAGCCGGGGAAATTAAAAAAGCAGTTCGCCTACGCGGACAAGCGGGGCATCCCGGTCGTCGTCGTCATCGGGCCGGACGAGGTCGCGGCGAACAAGGCGACGGTCAAGAACATGAAGACGGGCGAGCAGAAACTCGTCGCGTTCGACGAGATGGCGCAGACCGTCCGGCAACTCGCGCAGTCTTGATTATTTCCACGCAATAAAAAAAACGGAAGACAAGGATTGTGTCCTCTGCTTCCGTTTTTTTTGTTTGCGGAGTTGCTCAGATTTTTTTCGCGGCCCTGGCGGTGGTTTTCGCCTTGCCGCGTGCCGGCGTCTTGGCCGGGGCGACCTTATCGGTCTTGCCGTTTTTGTCGGCCTTTGCGGGCTGGCCGGCGCGGGCGATCTTGATAAGGTCACTGAGGGAAAACGGGTCGTGCAGCACCGCGACTTTGGAGAACAGGTCCGTCGAGTGGACGGGGAAGGCCGGCAGGATGCATATCGGCTTGTGTTCGTCGAAGAGGCGTATTTTGCGGCACGCGTGAACCGCGGGGCCGGTTTCCGATTCGTCCGTGAGGCGCATGAGGACGGCGTCGCAGCCGGGGGCCTTGCTCGCGGCTTCCTCGATGGCGCAATGGTCAACAATCACGGCGCACCTGCGGAAGAGCGTTTCCAGCATCAGCGCGCCCCTCTCGCGCGAGTGGGCGATGACGATTTTTTTCCAATGGATGCCGGGGGCCCATTCGGGCAGTTTCATGTGCTTGCCGTAGTCGTCGGCGATTTGCGCGCCTGTCCTGTCGAGTTGCAGGAGCGCTTTTTCAAGCGCGGCGACGAGGGATTTATAATTGATCTTCAGCGCGTCCGCGGCGGCTTCCACATGGGCGAAGACGCAGTCGTCTCCGCCGTCGCCGGGGTCCCAGACGCGGTCGAGCGCGTCGGCGACCTGCACGGCGGCGATGAGAGCCGGGTTATAGCGCGCCTTTGCGAGGATTTCGTCGTACGGCAGATGGTGCAGCCGGTCGACTTCCACGAACTCCGGCGGCACGCCCCACGCCTGCATGACTTCCGCGGCGAAGACGGCGTGGTCCGTGCCGAGGATGGCTCGCTCCAGCATGAGAGCGGGCTTGTGCTCCTCCTGCGATTTGTTGAGCACCTGTCGGTATTGCAGAGGGAAGCGGTTGTTGAGCAGCGCCTTGCCGAAGTCGTGAAGTATGCCCGCGGCTATCGCTTCGTCAGGGGAGCAGATTTGCGCATCAAGGGCGATGTTTCGCGCCATGAGGGCCGTGCCCAGAAGATGCCGCTGGATGACGCGGCTTGAGAAAGCGGAGAAAGCCGTCAGCACCGCGGCGCCCAGCGCCAGGTTGCGCAAGGGACCCAGGTCCATGGCCGCCCAGGGCCGCTCCTCCTCTTCCTTGCCGCTGCCTGCGCCGGAGAGTCCGGCGAGGATGCTCACGGTTTCGGCAATGCAGATGTTCACCGCGAGGAATTCGGTCCAGTCTTGAACGGTGCAGTCCGGCTTGCCGACAAGCGCAAGGACTTCCTTGAGCCGCGCGGGCGTTGCCGCGGGATTGCCTATCTCCGCGACCGCGCTTATGATTTCATCTTCCGGGACGCTTCTTCCGCCGTTGCCGTGGACGAGGAAATCGGTGGAGTGGTTTTTGTGATTTTCGAGGAGCCGCTCGATGCGGCGGTGTATGTCGCTGATGCCGGTTGACCCTTTGATAACGTAGTCGCCGGCGCCGGTGGCGAGGGAGGAGAAAACAGATTCCCTGTCGTTGACCGCGGTGAGCATGAGCACGGGGATGTCCTTGGTGGCGTCGTTCTTCTTCAGCCGCCTGAGCGCTTCGTGTCCGTCAACGACGGGCATCATTATGTCGAGCAATATTACGTCCGGACGGCGGGCGACAGCCTGTTCGACCGCCTCCAAGCCGTCGGCGGCCTCAATAACGGTGTAGTTTCGCCGCTCGAGATACACCCTTACCATCCAGCGTATCTGGGCGTTGTCGTCAACGAGAAGTACAGTGGCTTTCGATTCGGTCATTGTGCTCCCCGGGTTTCTTTTTGACCCAAAGGTTGTTTTTAAGCCGTAACGTAAAATTATCGGCAATTGCCGCGCGGCACATAAACGTAATTCCCGTTTCGCGCCGGCGCTTATCGGGGCTGTTCTCCAGCGTTCTCGGAGGCGTCTTCGCGCGCGGAGCATTCATACGCCTCGATCAGGCATTCGACGCGGTTCACCAGTTCCTGTATGCTCATCGAACCTTTGATTATGTAGTCGGAGACGCCGCTGAGGAGGCCCCTGATAATCAGCCTCTGCTCGTTTATCACCGTGAGCATGAGCACCGGGATTTCCGCGGTGGCGTCATTGGCGCGCAGGCGCTTTGTGGCCTCGATGCCGTTAAGGACCGGCATCATGAAGTCCATCACGACTGCGTCCGGCCGTTCGGCGGCCGCCATCTCCACGGCCTGCACGCCGTCCGCCGCCTCGATTGTCTCATGGCCCTTCCGCCCCAGCCCAAGGCATATCGTCTTACGGTGGGCGGCATTGTCGTCAGCCACAAGAATTCTTTTACGGTTTTGCGTCACGATATCTCTCGCTTTTGCCGGAAGCGAAATTCGCCTTCCGGCGAAAAAGGAATAATGGATTTGGCCCGGAGGCCGGGCCGGCGCTTTCGATGCTTCTGCGGGATGAACTGATTTGAATATGCGCCGCTGCGAATCAGGCATCAACCATTCGGCGGAGATTTCTCAGGAATCAGCGCGCGACTCTCGGCCGCCTTCCGCCCTTGCGGCGACGGCCTGCGGGAGCATCGCCTCGAACTGCGCAAGGCGGCACGGCAGCGCCAGCCGCTTTATGCCGGCGTCGTCCGGCAGGAACGATGCGTCAACGCCGCTGTTGACCAGCGCGAGCACGCTGCACTCCGGCGGCCTGCACCGCGATTCCTGCAACGCTTCCCACATCATGCGCAGGACAGACTCCGAGCGCGCGCGCAGTATGAGAAGGTCCTGCTCGGTGGACGGCTGCCTTCCCACTTCTGTGCTCTTTATATACCTGGCCTTCGCGCCGCAGTGGACAAGGAAAAAATCAATCGGGCTGAGCGGCGCGGGCTTGTTGTCAACGATTGTGACGCGGACATCGTGGCGCTTGTCTTCCGGTTCCGCCCCGACCAGTTTTCTTATCATGGCCGGCTCGGAATGCATCATCATGCTGGTGCGAAGGTGCCGGTATTGCGCGGACGCTTCCGCGCAGAGCGAGTCAACCGAGGCGTCGCCTATCTCAAGGGTGTCCGTCATTTCGCGTTCCGGCTCGGCCAGCCATTCCTCGCCGGCAAAGCCGAAACGGCACGCCTGCGCTATCATGTCACCCATCACGATGCACGCTATCGAGGCGCTCAGCGGGCCGGCCTTTCGCCTTATCGTTTCCCACGGCTGGTGGTGCAGAGCAGGCGGGAGGGAAATCTCCGGCGGCATCGCCCACTTGTTCAGCACAAGCGCGGCGACCTCGCAGTGGCTCATGCCCAGCATCTCCCTTTCGACTTCCTCCAGCGTCGCTCCTTCTTCCGCGGCGTACCGGATGACGCGGTCGTATTCCTCGCCGCAGAACTGGAAAAGCATGGACTTGCCCACGTCGTGCAGAAGCCCGCCAAGGAACACCTTCTCCGGCTCGGCCTTCGCCGTCCTCATGGCGATAAGCCGCGCGACTACCGCCGTGCCGAAGGAATGCTCCGAAAACAAAATCTGTTGCCGGCCGAATTCGCCCTTCTCATCCTTAAACGCCTCTATTACCGCCAGTCCCATCACCAACTCCCGGATGGTTTTCATGCCGATGATTGCCACCGCGCGGTCGAGCGTGGAAATCCTCTGGCCGGCGCCGTAGATGGCGGCGTTCGAGAGCCGCAAAACCTGCGCGGCGATGGCGGGATCGCGCTGTATGACGACCACGACTTCCCTGATGTCAACATTAGGGTTGCTGCTGAGCGCAAGCAGTTCCTTGACCGCGAACGGCAGCGCCTTCAGTTCGCTCACTTCGGACGCTTTCCGCGCCAGTTCCGCGCGCGTCAGGAGTCTCGGCGGCCCGGCCGGCTCCGCTGCCCCCGGCGGAGGAATAGTATCAGTCTTCTCTCGGCGCGCGGCGTCGGGAAACGCCTTTCTTATCACTGTAGTCTTCTTGTGCTCTGGATCGCAGGACTGGCACCCATCCGCGACGCGGGATTCGCGTATCAGGCGCATCGCCCGCTCCACCAGTTCCTTGTTGTTGATGGCGCCCTTTATCACGTAGTCATTGGCCCCAGCCTGAAGCCCTTCCAGCACGGTCTGCCTGTCTCCCATGGCCGTGTACATGAGTATCGGGATTAAACTGGTCTGGGGCGAGTTGCGCAGACGCTGGCATACTTCGATGCCGCTGAGAGTGGGAAGTTTCAAATCGAGAAGGATCAGGTCCGGCGGCTGTGACCGGGCGGCCACGAGTGCTTCAACGCCGTCTCCAACAATGACGGCCTCGCACTGCCCCGCGCGCTTGAAAATTGCCGCGAGCAACTGCGCAAGTCCCGCATTGTCTTCGACTACAAGGACCCGGTTTTTCCTCTCCATCATGAAATATCTCCGCCGCCGACAGACATAGTCCCTCCCGTCCTCTTGCCGCCGATGTCCCGGCAAATCCATTTTCGGCATTCTTTCGCGGGAAATTTATAAATAGTGGAATGTTGAACAATAAAGAGGTTTGTCACGGGCGCGGTTCAGCGGGTCCGGAGTGAGTCGAGCATGCGCTCGAAGTCGGCGGGAAGCGGCGCGGTGAACTCGATGGGTTTCTTCGTGGCGGGATGCGTGATGACCAGCCGCCATGCGTGCAAGGCCTGGCGCGGGAACGCGGCCACTTCCGGCGGGTCGTCGAACTTGCGCGCCCTGCCGTCAAGGTAATTGCCGTAGCCGGGATCCCCGACGATTGGAAGCCCGGCGGCCTGCAGATGCACTCGTATCTGGTGCGTGCGCCCGGTCAGCAGCCGCGCGACGAGCAACGTGAAGCCGTTGAACCGCTCCTTCACCTCGTACTCCGTCTCCGCGGGCTTCATGTCGATGCCGTCCTCGCGGCACGTCATCAGTTCGCGCTGCTCAGGATGAAAGCCGACGGGAAGGCAAATCCTCCCGCGCTCCCCGGCGGGCGCGCCGCGCACAAGCGCAAGGTACTCCTTGCGCATGCTCCGCCCGGCGAACTGGCGCGAAAGGTGAAGGTGTGCGTACGGCTCCTTCGCCGCGACCATCACGCCGGTGGTGTTCCTGTCGAGCCGGTGCACGATGCCCGGATTGAGGTCCATCGTGTTCTCCGCGCCCTTGAGCATGTGGCAGACCAGGCCGTTGGCGAGCGTCCCGCTCAGATTGCTGCGGCCGGGGTGGCAGATAATTCCCGGCTGCTTGTTGATGACGATAAGTTGCGCGTCCTCGTAAATGATGTCCAGCGGTATCGGCTCGCTGACGAGAATGCGCTCTGGCAGTTCAGGCACTTTCAGCGTTACGACATCGCCGGATTTGAGGCGGTAGTTGGATTTCGAGGGCTTGCCGTTGACGAGGACTTCGCCGTCAGCGATGAGGTTCTGGAAATAATTGCGCGACAGGTTCGAGAACCGCGCGGCGAGGTGCGCGTCCAGCCTTTTTGTGACAGCGTCGCGGCTGAGCGTAATCTCCACGTCGCGGAAGGTCGCGGTTTCCTCATCCACGCGGTTATTGAGATACCGCGCGTCCGCGCCGATGCGGCGCGCCGTGTAGCCGTGCACGGGATGATTCTTGAAATTCGACGTCATAAATGGGACCAGGGCCTATTTTTCACATCTTTTCAATCGGTGTCACGCCGAGGACGCTCAACCCGCTTGCGAGCACGCGGCGGATGCAGTCAACCATCAGAATTCGCGCGGCGCTCAACTCCGGCACATTCGTATCCGCTACCTTGTGCCTGTTGATATCCGTGTAATACTTGTTGAACGCACCGGCAATCTCCAGCAAATACGCTGCCAGTATCGACGGCTCGTACGCCTCTGCCGCCCGTTTGATAATCTCCGGGTAGCGCGCAAGAATTTTCGCAATCTCGAATTCCTCCGGATCCGTCAGAAGCGCGAAGTCCGCGTCGCCGTACACGTCGCGCCCCCACTTGCGCAGAATGCTGCAAATTCTCGCGTGCGCGTACTGCAAATACGGCCCGGTCTCGCCCTTGAACAACAGCATCGCGTCCCAGTCGAACACGACATCCTTGATGCGCCCCGTCTTGAGGTCATTGAAGATTATCGCGCCGATGCCGATTGCGTCCGCGACCTCGCGCCGGTTCTCAAAGAAGCCTGTCTCGTAATTTTCGTCGATGATTTTTTCCGCGCGGTCGCGTGCCTCGTCGAGCACTTCCTCCAGAAGTATCTTGAAGCCCCCGCGCGTGCCGGCCTTGGCGCGGCGCGTCTCGCCGTCCACCTGCTGAAGTTCAAGATATATTCCGTACGGGACGTGGACGCACTGCCGCGCCCAGCGGTGGCCGAGTTTTTCCAACGCCTCGAAAAGTTGCCAGAAGTGCAGCGACTGCTCCGAGCCGACGACGTACAGCATTTTCTCGAAGCGGAATTCCTCGTGGCGATTTATCGCGGCGGCCAAATCTCGCGCGGCGTAGGTGGTCGCGCCGTCGCTCTTCAGGATTATCATTGGCGGTTCACCCTCTCCGCCCGTGCGAATAACGAGCGCGCCTTCGCTCATCTCCGCCGCGCCCGTCTCGCGCGCCCGGCGAATGACGGCCTGCGCATCCTTGAAGTAGAAACTCTCGCCGCGGTAATAATCGAACTCGACGCCGAGCCGCTTGTAGATGCGTTTGAAGTCGCGGATGCTCAAATCAACAAAAAGTTTCCACAGCCTCCGCGCCTCCGCGTCGCCGTCTTCCAGTTTTTTCAGCCACTCCCGCGCGCGCTCCCGGAGCGACTCGTCCGCCTCCATGCGCCTGTTATACTCCACGTAAAGGCCGGTGAGATACTTGATGGGCTGCTCGGAGAGTTTGCTCTCGTCGCCCTTCTCCTCGAACGCGGCAAGCACGATGCCGAACTGCGTGCCCCAGTCGCCGAGGTGGTTGATTGCGACGCACTTGTACCCGAGCGCGCGGTGAAGGTTGAGCAGAGCCTGGCCGAGCACGGTCGTGCGCAGGTGGAAAACGCGAAATTCCTTGGCGACGTTGGGCGAGGAGTATTCAACTACGACGGTCTTGCCCGCGCCTTCGGAGGAGGAGCCGTAGTGGTCCTTCTCGCGGAAGATTTGCGAGAAGACTTCGCGCACCCAGTCGTTGCGGCTGACGAAGAAGTTGACGTACGGGCCGTTCGCGGCGATGCGCGCGATGAGCGGCGTGGGCTTGAGCGAGGCCGCGATCTCGGCGGCGATTTTCACGGGCGGGGCCTTGCGCGCCTTCGCCAGCGGAAAGCATGGGAACGCGAAATCGCCCATCTCGCTCGACGGCGGGGCTTCGATGGCCGCCAGAATATCGCCGTTGTTCATGCCCGTCGCCCGTCCGAGCAGCCGCACAATGTCAGCAATAAAAGGATTCATGTATCTCTCTTAAAAGATCTTTCACCACCAAAACACAAAAACGCAGTAAAATTATATCGCATTTTACCCTCTTGGTGCCTTGTGGTTAGAAAACTAGTGTAGTGTCTCATATATCTCTTGACATATAGAACCGCACGCTCTATACTAATATGAATGAGACTTGCAGAACCAATTAGATTATCGCCGGAAGAGCGAGC
>Ga0315294_10007635_pt1 | contig 11867 bp, 8 predicted proteins | sample YL17G13_40_MG_FD_203626 | JGI IMG/M metagenome (GOLD analysis project Ga0315294, IMG submission 203626) | Sediment microbial communities from Yellowstone Lake, YNP, Wyoming, USA - YL17G13_40 | ecosystem: Environmental > Aquatic > Freshwater > Lake > Sediment | place: USA: Wyoming | collected...
CCGCCCATCCCCTCGAAGACGCTCGGCTCGAAGGCCGTCCCCTCGTAATGCTCGTTGTAGCTCGTGAGGTGGAGGCCGCGGATCCGGGGGTTCTCGTCGAATAAAGCCTTGACCTGTTGCACGAACGCCTCGCCCTCGCCCTGCTGGCAGACCAGGACCCGGCTCCTGCCGGTCTTGGGGTCGATGTTGCCCCGGCTGTCGTGGTAGGTGAACTGGACGGGCAGCAGGAGCTTGGTGTCGGGGGCGTGCGTCTTGAGGAGCGAGCTCCAGGTCCGGGCCATCTTGGCGTATTCGGTCCGGAAAGCCTCCCTGAGGCTCCCCCATGTCTTGGCGACATGAGTCGGGTTGATCCCGTAACAGGTGAGGGCGTCGTACCAGCCGGGGTGAGTGAAGCGCTCCGTCTCCCAGCGTTCGGGGGGAAAGAAGAAAGGCTCGCTACCGATGAGATAGACCTTCTTGCGGGCCTTGACGCTCGTGGCGTCGAAATATTTCAAGTTGTCGAGCCAGATGTAGAAGACGGGCCGGCCGTCGATCCGATGGTAGTTCTCGGCCTTGAAATGGTTGGCTTCCAGGAAGGCGATATCGTCCAGGAAGGTCTTCCGGTTGAAGGAATCCCTGAAATCGTAATAGTATTGCTTTTTCCAGACGGCGTCGGCCGGGCGGCCGGGCGGGGCGAAGGCCGGTTCTCCGGCCGTCCCGGGAGCGTCCAGAACCCGGGACTGGCGGAGCCGGCCGGTGATCTCGTAGAGGAAGCAGAACTTGCGGCTCGAGAAGTTCGCGGCTTTGAGGTAGGCCTGCTTGAACAGCTCGTAGCTGGCGCTGGTCGGGCCCCACCAGGAGACGCAATCGACCGGGATCGAAAAAGCCTTCTTTTCTTCATTCTGGCGCTCGACGATCTCGATGTCCGACGAGTCGTAGTGGCCGCGCAAGGGCTCCGTGTAGACGCGATGCTGCCAGGGAAGACGGTACCAGGTGTAATGGTCGATCAGGATCTCGGCCGGCTTGACGGGCGGCGCCGGCTTGAGATCCCGGCCGAGTCCGGATCGGTCGAGGAGCGAGGCCGCTCCGGCCGCCGCGAACGTCCTCAGCAGGTCGCGCCGTCTCATCCGTTTGTCCCTCCAGCCACTCTATTAATATCAGAGCCCTTCCGCGCCGTCAACAGGAGCCCGGGCTGACCGTCGAACAGTTTTTGGAATTCTTTGCGAAAAAATTAATTCTCCATTTTTGCGGCGAAGAAACCGTCCTCCGCCCCCGCACCCCCCTACTCACGGAGCCTGCGACATGTTTTAAGAATTCCCCGTCGCCAATGCGTTTTCAGGTTCTGTACGTCGGTTCCCACTGCACCCATAACGCCTTGAGTGCAGAGCCCCCCTCCGCTACGGGGGCTTGAGGACGGCATTCTTCGCCGCCCGAATAGGATAATGATATGTTGAAAGCTAAAAACTGTTCGACGATTAAGGACGGGGGTGGGGGAAGACGGCTTAGAGGATTTCCGCGAGCAGCCTGGCCGCCAGCTCACCGATGGCCGGGGCCGCGGTCAGGCCCGGGGATTCGATCCCGATCAGGTTGACGAGGCCGGGCAGCCCTTTGTCCTCCTCGCGGCGGATGACGAAGTCCCGGAAGCCCTCCCCCTCGCCCTGGAGCTTGGGGCGGATTCCGGCCATGGCCGGCTCGATGTCGTCCGGCTCGACAAGGGGGAGGTAAGGCCGGGTCGATTCATAGAATTGGTCCCTGTGTCCGGGGTCGACGTCATAATCGAGGGTGGTGACGTAGAAAGCGTTGGGGCCTAGCTTCAGCTCGCCCTGGAGGTCGACCGTGACGTGCACGCCCAGGCCGCCGCTGTCGAGCCGGGGGACGGGATAGATGAGACGATTGACGGCGGTCCCGGCCCGCCGCCGGAGCCGGAAGTATTCGCCCTTGCAGGGACGGATCCGGTAGCCGGCCCGGTCAGGATCGATTCCGGCCAGGGCGGCGATCCGTTCGGCTCCGAGGCCCGCGGCGTTGACGACCGTTCTGGTGCGGAAATCCAGAGTTTCCGTCCCCTCCCTGATTATGACCGTGAATCCCTCCCGGTCCGGCTCGAGGCCGACGGCTTCTCTATTATAAAGGAAGGCGGCGCCGCGGCTCCGGGCGGCCCCCTCGAAATACCTCATTAGGCCGTGGCTGTCCACAGTTCCGGCCGAGGGCGAGAGGAGGGCCGCTTCGCCCCGGACGTTGGGTTCCAGCCTGGCCAGCTCGTCCTTGGACAAGAGGACGAGGTCGTCGACCCCGCAGCGCCGGCCGTTCCGGGCGAGCTCCTCGAGGTCGGGGACTTCCTCGGGCCGGGCGGCCACGACCAGCTTCCCCATCCGGGCGTGAGGGATGCCGTTCTTTGCGCAGATTTCGTAGATCAGGGCCCGGCCCCTGACGCAGAGCCGCGTCTTGAGAGAATCGGGAGGATAGTAGATTCCGGAGTGGACGACCTCGCTGTTGCGGCTGCTCGTCTCCCGTCCGAAACCGTCGTGCCGCTCGACGACGCAGACCTCGAGGCCGGGGCGGGCGACGCTCGCGGCGACGGCCAGGCCGACGACCCCGGCGCCGATGATCGTGACGTCGAAAGAGAAGTCCATGGCGGCCAGGTTGTCAACCCCTCGACTCCCCGGCATGAATGCCGGCACCCATAAGCCGTTCCCGGCTTATGAGTACTGGAAGCCCGGGCTTGTTCGGGATTAACCCTGAGCCCCGCTTTTCAAGGCGGGGTAGCGTAGGCGAACGGGTCAATGATAATCGATCGCGCCGCATTTTAAAAGGGTAGTGCGATTTGGGGACATGTACCGATTTTCTTGAATCGGTGACGTGTCCCCAAATCGTTGAAAAGCCGCGTATTCAGTTGACCCGTCCGGACGAGTGTGTTATAAACAGCCGGTCATGAATGATGTCCGGCCGGCTTCCGTCCTGAAAAAGTGGGTCATCGCGGCCCGTCCCTGGGCCCTGCCGGCGTCGACCATGCCGGTCCTGTTCGGAACGTCGCTGGCCGTCGTCGTCGGCCGCGCGCCGTTTGCCCCGATCCGCTTCCTGCTGGCCATGGCGGCCATGGTCATCCTCCATTCGGCCGCCAACATGTTCAGCGACGTTCTTGATTTCGAGCGCGGGTTGGATCGCGAGGTGACGCCGCTCAGCGGCGCCATCGTCCGCGGCTGGCTCGATGCCAGGCAGGTGAGGAAGGGATCGATCGTCCTGTTCGCCCTCGGCTCGGGCCTGGGCGCCGCTTTGGCCCTGGCTTCGAATCTCATCCTCCTTTGGGTCGGCGTCGCGGGCGTCGCTATCGGAGCCGCCTATTCTTTCCTCAAATACAACGCCCTGGGCGACCTGGCCGTCTTCCTCAACTTCGGGATTCTGGGCGCGCTCGGCGCCTGGATCGTCCAGGCGCGCTCCTTCTCCTGGATCCCCGTCGTCTGGACGGTGCCGATGGCCATGCTGGTCAGCGCCATCCTCCACGCCAACAACTGGCGCGACACGGCCTCGGACCGGGAGAGGCGGGTCACGACGTTCGCCGCGGTTCTTGGAGACAAAGGATCGCTCGTCTATTACGGCATTCTGCTCTTCGGGCCTTTCTTTATAGTTTTAGGCCTCATCATCGTGCCGCGGGCGACGGCGCTGTCCTTCGCCCCCATGCCCTATCCGTTCCTCCTGGTCTTGGCGGCTCTCCCGCGTGCGCTCGTCCTTTTCGGCCGCGGTTTGAGGAGACACGCGCCCCGCAGCCCGATGGATTTTGGAATCCTCGATGGCGCCACGGCCCAGTACAACCTACTCTACGGGCTTCTTTCGACGGCCGCCGTCTGGCTCAGCTTGTGGATGTGATAAACCGTGCTATAAGTTAATTATAATAAACACATTAAGCCATATTTCTCTTTTTTCTTCTCTACACAGGCTTTCCTTTATGTTCTCACGGTCTCGGAGTCCGGAAGCGCGTCTGTTTAAAACGCGCGACCTCGCCCGCCCGGACCTGTCGGAGCTTCGGAAACTTGACCTCTCCCCAGCCCGCGAGTTCGAACGTCTTAAATTCCAGGGTCCCCCCCTTGGCCGTGATCTCGACTTCGAACTCCGAACCGGACTCCTTGAGCGCGCAGGTTCCCCAGGCGTCGCCGTTGGACCAGAACCAGGTTCCGCTTCGGGGGGCGAAGCTCAACGTTTTTTCGACGCCCGAATATTGGAATCCGGAGAGCGCCGGGACGGCCGCCCAGCTCGCCATGGCCCGGGCGTAATGGTGCCCGCACTCGGCCTCGTCGAAGGGGCTCCGCTTGCGGCCGTCGTAGCGGTCGCGGATGTTGCGGATGCAGCGCAGGCCGTCCTCCAGGTTGCCTTCATAGAGCATGCCGACGGCGGCGACATATTCGAACCCGGTCATGACTTCGCTGAAATAGGGGAAGGGATTGTCGGGACGGCCCTTGGGGTAGCCGGCCATGAGCAGGGCCGATTCGTCGCCGAGCACGAATGAACGCAGGCAGTTGAAATGTCCGTTGAAACCCTCCCTGAGGTTGTATTTCATGATGCTGCGGAGAGTCGTCCGGACATGGCCGGGATCGACGAGATATCCCAGGCCGCAAACGTGGGCCATGGTTTGGCCGACCAGTTGGTCGACCAGGCACCCTTGCCCCAGTTGATAGTCGGGCCGGCCGATGTCGCCCGCGCCCATGCCGATGACGAGGCCCGGGGCGATGTCCGAGGCCGACTTGGGCGGACGGATCTCGTGCTCGTAATATTCGCCGTTGAAGAGGCGGGCGTCGATCCATTTCCGGCCGTTCTCGAACAGGCGGCGGCACTCGGCCGCGAAACGCTTGTCCCCGACGGAACGGGCCATCTCCTCGACCGCCCGCAGCGCGCCCAGGTACCATATCCCCATCTGGGGATTGGGGCCGTAATACTCGACGTCCATCGTGTTGTGCTGGCAGCCTTCCATGACGCCGTCCCGGTCTCCGTCCCAGCCGCCTTTGATCCAGCAGAACTCCAGGGCCTTCTTGACGTTGGGCCAGAGGCGGCGGAGCAGGGCCTCGTCTCCCGAGAGGCGCCAGTCGCGGTACATTTTCATGAGGCAGCCCATCTGGCCGTCGGCCGCGGCCCGGTTGAAGTCGCAGGCCCGGGCCAGCGGGAGCCCGACCCGGAAGCTCATCAGGCCGTCCTTGTTGACGGCCCGGCCGAACTCGACCTCGCGCATCGAGCGGGAGAGAGTCCCGAAGAGGTACGCCGTCGCCTGTTCGTAGTTCCAGACGTGGGTGCAGGAGCCCCAGCAGCAGCCGGAGGTGTTGCTGGAGCCTTCGAATCCGAAAAAGAGCCCGTCCGGTGTCCGGAAACAGGTTTGGGAGCGGAGCGTGCTGAGGTTGAACAGGGCCGCTTCCTTGACCTCGGCCGGAAGGCTGCTTTCGCAGAACGCCCGGACGAAATCGACCGTGGCCTTTTCCAGGGCGCCGATGCGCGGCGCAATTTTTTCGGCGGCCTCCCAAGCGTCTTTATGGACCGTTGTGTAATAATTTCCGATCAGGTCTTCGGGCGTCTGTTTGGGCGTCCAGGTCATCCGGTTGGGGAAGTGCCAGGTGAGAAGGAAGGTCAAGGACCGGCTCTCCCGGGCGGGAATCCGGACCTCGACGGCCAGCGAGGCAAAAGGCATGTCCTCGGCCGGGACGGCGCGCTCGTCGAGCTTTCCGTCGGCGCTGAAGTCGTCCCAGAAGCCGAGCAGGGAACTCCCCCAGCCTTTGTCGGGCCAGGCCGTCCGGAACGAGACCGTCTCGCCCGGAACGGCGCTGAGCGCCATGGTTCCCCAGGCCGGGGACTTGGGATCGACGCCTTCCGAGGTCATGAAGATGCCCTGCAGGCCGTCGCCCCGGCGGAAGGCGTTGCGGTTCGCCTTGCAACCGGCGGTCACCGGGTCGCCCTTCCAGTCGCGGGCCGGCTCGGAGCCGTCGGCGCCTATGAAATTGGGGAGGGTCCCGCAGACAACGGCGCGGAGGGGAGAGTCCGTCTTGTTCGTGAGAACATAGCGAAGGACGGCGGCCGGGAGTCCGCTCGCCTCGGGGTCGGCCGGCACGAGCGGGTTGAAGGCCTCGAGCCGGGCCTCGACCGGCGCTTCCGGGTCGGAGAGCGAGACTTGACCCAGCGGGTAGGCGGCGGCGAAGGCCGCGCTTCTGAACCGGGGAAGCCCATGGTTGACGGCCGTGCTGCCGTGGCTGTTCTCGTAGATCTCGAGCGGGAGCGGGCCTTCCAGGGCGCGGACGAAAGTTTTTCCATCCTTCAGGGATTCTGCGTAAAGGGCGAAGAAGGGCCCGAGCTGCTGTCCCTTGTAGGGTATGAAGCCCTTGGCCGGACGGTTCATGATCTCCCAGTCGCGGAGGTTGCCCCGGCCGCCCAGCCCGACCGTCCCGGTTCCGATCCCGCCCAAGGGAAGCGAGATCCGGGCCAGATGGTCCGCGTCGTATGTTTTGAGAACGGGCCAGTCCTTGTTCCAATCGGCCGCTGCGGCGGCGGCCGAGGCCGACAAAACCAGCAGGATCGCGAAGATCGAACGAGCTCTTTGAGTCATGGATTCCCTCCTCGGTACAACCATAATTGTATGAGATACGCCGCCCAAAAAAAAGAGAAGAATTCGGGGGACGCGTCACTGAAATTTTCACAGTCAGGTCAGCTGAATCGTCAGCCCGCGGATTTTCCCCAGCGAGGAAAATCCGCTTAGTCCTCGGCTCGCTCTCCTCTTCGAGGAACCATGCCCGCTCGCCTCCGGATGGCTTCCTCCTCAGCTGGCCTGACTGTGATTGTTTCGCGGTTTTGACGATGCTTCCGTGTCGATGCGTCAGGTTGCATTTGCCGCCGGGGAGGGCTATCATGAAAAAAATGGTCGAGGAGGAATCAGGATGAGACGATGGGAGTTCGTTTCGGCGGTCCTGGGTTTGGGCTTGATCATGAGCGGCTGCGGCGGACAGAAGACGGAGGCTTCCGCGGCCGGCTTCCGGGCCGACGTCGATTTTATTAAACAATACTCGGAGGTAGCCCTGCTCGCCGGCGAGGGAGGGGCCGAAGTCGCCGTTTGCCCCGGGCTCCAGGGGCGGATCATGACCAGTTCGGCCGGCGGGGCGGACGCCCCGGGTTTCGGCTGGATCAACCGCGAGCTGATCGCCTCGGGCCTGAACAACGCCCACATCAACGCCTTCGGGGGCGAAGACCGCTTCTGGCTGGGGCCCGAGGGCGGTCAGTTCTCGATCTTCTTCAAGGCAAGGGACCCCTTCGACCTCGATCATTGGTGGACGCCGCCTCCGGTCAATGAGGGCGCTTTTGATGTCGTCACGCGCGAAGCGGGCCGGATCGAGTTCGGGAAAACGATGCGGCTGGTCAACTATTCGGGAACGGCCTTCGACCTCAAGGTCGGGCGCGTCGTCCGGACCCTCGGCCGGGCCGAGGCGGAGGCGCTCCTGGGGATCGCCCTCCCGGCCGGCCTCAAACTCGCCGCCTTCGTCTCGGAGAACACGCTGACCAACACCGGCGCTTCCGCCTGGCGGAAGGAGACCGGCCTCCTCTCGGTCTGGATCCTGGGGATGTTCAACCCGGCGCCCCGGATGACGGTCGTCGTTCCCTTCAGGCCCGGTCCCGAATCCGAGCTCGGCCCGGCCGTCAACGACGCCTATTTCGGCAAGGTTCCGGCCGACCGGCTCGTCGTTATGGACGGGGTCCTCTTCTTCAAGGGGGACGGGCTCCGCCGGAGCAAGATCGGGATTTCGCCGCTCCGGGCCAAAAACGTGCTGGGAAGCTATGACCCGGACCTCGGCGTCCTGACCATCGTCAACTTCAACTTCCCCGAGGGCGTTCGGGACTATGTCAATTCGATGTGGCAGATCCAGGACAATCCTTACGGCGGCGACGTCGTCAACAGTTACAACGACGGCCCGGCCCAGCCGGGCGCCAAGCCGCTCGGGCCCTTCTACGAGCTCGAGACCTCCTCGCCGGCCGCGGCGCTCGAGCCGGGCGCCTCGCTGGTCCACATCCATAGGACCATCCATCTGGTCGGCCCCAAACAAGACCTGGACCGAGTCGCCCTGGCCGTCTTCGGCGTCGGCCTCGGCGAGATCGAATCGATCTTCCGTAGATGAGCGATCCGCCCGTTCCGCCTTGACCCGTTCGCCGACGCTACCCCGCCCTGAAAGGCGGGGACGAGAAGCGAGGCTCAGGGTTAACCCCGAACAAACCCCGGCATTCATGCCGGGGAGCAGCCTTGCAGCACTCAGGGCTTCCATGAGTGTCGAGGGGTTGACATTGATCCCGGGGAGAATTAACATCTTATCAAGAGGGAGATTTTCATTATTCAAGACCGGAAAGGGAGGATACTCGTGAAATTATCAAACGGAAAGTACTCAACCCCGGCTTTGGGGAGAATCCTGGTTGGGCTGCTTCTCCTCGTCGTTTGGTCGGCCGCCGTCGAGTTCAATCCCCTTCGCGGGATTCCACGGACGTTAGTCCGTGGAGGGATAGCGAATTCCCCGCTTCGGGGACAGGCAGCGGTTTCGCAGTACTCAGGGAGCCGTATTAACGGCTCCCTGGGTGCGCTCCAACGCCTGCAAAGGGTAGATCCCACAGACGTAAGTCCGTGGAGCTTCAGCGGCATCAACAAAGGACGGAATGAGATCCAGAGCGGCAGTTCAACGCAGTCCACGGCGAAGGGCTCTCTCAAGGTGATGATCGACCCCTCCGGGGCAAGGGCGGCGGGCGCCAGATGGAAACTGAGCGGCTCAACGCTATGGCGGACAAGCGGCGCGACAGCGACGTCTCTCGCCGCGGGAACGGTCGGTGTCGAGTTCAAGGATATCTCGGGCTGGTCCACTCCCGCTCCCCAGACGGCTCAGATCATCGCCGGCCGGACGACGACCCTGACCGCCCACTACACGTTGACAACGGGGTCGTTGAAGGTGACGATCGAGCCCTCCCAGGCGCGGAACGCAAGCGCCAGATGGAGGCCGATCGGCACGTCGACCTGGCGGACCAGCGGCTTCGTGTTGAGCGGTCTGAATCCCGGCAGCTGCGCGATTGAGTTCAAGACGATCACGGGCTGGGCCACGCCGGTCAACCAGACGATCGCCATAGAGGTCGGCCATACGGCAACGGCCTCGGCAACCTACGTCCGACTGCCCGGAACGCTCAAGGTCAACTTGTTGCCGGCGGCCGTTATCAGTGCCGGCGCCAAATGGCGGCTGGTCGGATCCTCGGAATGGCTCGACAGCGGATTTATCCTTGCCAATGTGTCGGCGGGGACGTGTGTCATCGAATTCAAGGCCGTCTCGGGGTGGAGGACACCCTCCAATAAAAATGTCACTATCACCTCAGGCCATACGACCACGGCCACGGGCACTTACACCAAGTCCGAGAGAACGCCATGACTATGATCGCCCATGGACCGGTTCTGATCCTGACCGCAACGGCCGCGCTGGCCCTGGGGGCGGGCGCCCTTCCCGCCGCCGATGAGAAATATCCGCCCCTTGAAACCGTCCCCCAAGTCGACCTGGCCCGCTACATGGGCAAGTGGTATGAAATCGCCGCCTTCCCGCAGCGGTTCCAGAAAGGCTGCCACTGCACGACCGCCGAATACGAGATGACCGACAAGGGCTACGTCCGGGTCATCAACACCTGCCGCAAGGACGGCCCGCAGGGCAAGGTCAAGGCCGCCAAAGGGAAGGCGTTCGTCGTCGAGGGGAGCGGCAACGCCAAACTCAGGGTCCAGTTCTTCTGGCCCTTCCGCGGCGATTACTGGATCATCGACCTGGCCCGGGACTACAGCTTCGCCGTCGTCGGGGACAAGACCCGGAAATACCTGTGGATCCTCTCGCGGACTTCGCGCATGGACGAAGTCCTCTACCAGGAAATCCTGGCCCGGGTCAAGGACAAGGGATTCGACATCGGCCGGCTCAAGAAGTGCGACCAGAGCTGCTTCGACTGAGCCGTCGGGCTTTCGCCCTTTCTTGCCGCAGCGCCCGGATCAAGCTTCTCCAGCTTTCTCTATATTCGCGGGCCGCGAATGGATAAAATAGAGGTTCAACGACCCCGAAAATCCCGAGGAGGAGAACATCATGCCGGCGACGATCATCAGCGGTAAAGAGATTTCGGCCCGGATCAGGGAGGAGCTCAAGGGGCGCGTCCTGCGTCTCAAGGAGAAGGGCATCACGCCCGGCCTGGGCGTCGTCCTGGTCGGCGAGGACCCGGCCTCGGTCTCCTATGTCACGGCCAAGGCCAAGGGCTCGGAGGAGATCGGGATGTTCGAGCAGACCATCAACCTTCCGGCCGCGGCCTCCGAGGACGAGGTCTTGTCTCTGGTCGACAAGCTCAACCGCGATCCGCGCTTCAACGGCGTCCTGGTTCAGCTTCCTCTGCCCAAATGGGTCAGCTCGGATAAGGTCATCAACTTCATCTCGCCCGAGAAAGACGTCGACGGATTCCACCCCATCAACGTCGGAAAACTCCTCCGCGGCGAGCCCTGTCCTTTGCCCTGCACGCCCTACGGCGTCGTCGAGATGCTCAACCGGAGCGGCCACAGTCCCGAGGGGAAGCACGTCGTCATCTGCGGCCGGAGCAACATCGTCGGGAAACCCCTGGCCGCCCTCCTGATTCAGAAGAAGAAGGGCGCCAATGCCACGGTCACGATCTGCCACACCGGGACCAAGAATCTGCCCCATTTCACCCTCCAGGCCGACATCCTGGTTGCGGCCATGGGCGCGCCCAAGGCGATCACGGCCGACATGGTCCGGGAAGGCTGCGTCGTCATCGACGTCGGCGTCAACCGCGTCCCCGATCCGGCGTCGCCCAAGGGCTTCCGGCTCGTCGGCGATTGCGATTTCGAGGCGATCAAGGAAAAGGCTGCCGCCATCACGCCCGTCCCGGGCGGGGTCGGGCCGATGACCGTGACCATGCTCCTCAAGAACACGGTCGAGGCCGCTGAGCGCGCGGCCGGGATAGCGATTTAGGGGGCGTGACGGCGCCGCCCCGGTACGGTCATTCGAAAGTCGCCAGAAAGAGATTCTGAAGGGCCCGGGCGCTCCCCTGGACGGCCGCGGCGTCGGCCGGATCTTCGCCCGCCGGAGGATCCGGGATGCGGCGGATGAGCCGGCCCCCTTGAAAGTAGAGGCGGTCCTCCTCGGCGGCTTCTTGGCCGGCCTTGGCCCGGCGGTAATAGAAAACAAGCGTTCCCCCGTCGAACAGGAACTCCTCCTGAGTCGTCCGGACCGCCGCCGTGGTCTGAACCTCAACCTTGACCAGGACCGACAGCTCTTCCCGGTTCTCCATGCGGGCGAATTCCGGCTGATCGCTGAACCAGAACGTCGCTTTTCGGGCGTAGTTGCCGACGGCCCGCCAGGGACCGTCCAGGCTGTTGACGGAGACCTCCGTCGCGTAGAGGCCGCCGCCTTCCCCCCGTTTCTCCCGGGCGATCCGGACGGATTCGTTTGTCCGGGTGTAGAGGGCTCGTATGGCGGCGATCGGGTCCTCGGCCGGCCGGGCCGAGCCCGCCCATTCGAGCAAACCCAGGAGGAGGCAGAGACCGGCGACCGTACGCTCCCTCCGCCTACCGGCTTTCATCTCGTCGATCATAGCCCTATTCTAACGGGAATTGAACCTTGATTACAAAGCGGATGAAAATAAAGCGGATTGATCTTTTTTCCGGATTCCGTTATGGTACCTGTCTGACGATTCAGTCAACCCCTCGACACTCATGGAAGCCCTGAGTGCTGCAAGGCTGCTCCCCGGCATGAATGCCGGGGCTTGTTCGGGGTTAACCCTGAGCCCACTCAGCCCCATCTCCTCTCAAGGGGCTGAGTACAAAAGTGTCGCTTCTCGTCCCCGCCTTGAAAGGCGGGGCTCCGATT
>Ga0315294_10007636_pt1 | contig 11867 bp, 14 predicted proteins | sample YL17G13_40_MG_FD_203626 | JGI IMG/M metagenome (GOLD analysis project Ga0315294, IMG submission 203626) | Sediment microbial communities from Yellowstone Lake, YNP, Wyoming, USA - YL17G13_40 | ecosystem: Environmental > Aquatic > Freshwater > Lake > Sediment | place: USA: Wyoming | collected...
CCGACCCCGAGGACGCTTCGAGGCGTTCTTGGCCTCTTGGCGGCTCAGCTCGTCTCGGATTCGGGCTAGTACATGAAGCGGCGCATGTGGATGTTGAGGAGGAGACCGAGGCTCAGCATGGTGACGACCATGGAGGAGCCGCCGTAGCTCAGCAGCGGAAGCGGGATGCCGACGACGGGGAGCATCCCCAGGACCATGGCGACGTTGATGAAGACCTGGATGCCGAGCATAGCCGAGATGCCCGCGGCGAGCACACTGGCGAAGAAGTCGGTCGAGTCGCGGGCGATCTGCAGGCCCCGGGTGATCAGGTAGGCGTAGAGCAGGAGGACGACGAGCGACCCCAGGAATCCCCACTGCTCGGCCAGGACGGCGAACAGGAAATCGGTGTGGTTCATGGGCAGGAAGTTCAACTGGCTCTGGGAGGCGGCCAACCAGCCCTTGCCGAAGGCTCCGCCGGAGCCGACGGCGATCTTGGACTGGGCGATGTGGTAGCTGGCGCCCAAGGGGTCCAGGTCGGGATTGAGGAAGACCAGGATGCGCCGCCGCTGGTAGTCCTTGAGGAACGCCCACAAGAGCGGTGTCAGCACGCCCCCGCCGACCGCGAAGGGGACCAGGTATCGCCAGTGGAGGCCGAGCAAGAGCATTATGGCGAGCGCGATGAAGACGAGGAGGAGCGCCGTCCCCAGGTCGGGCTGCTTCAGGACGAGGAGGGCGCACAGCAGCGTCAGGCCGGCCGGGAGGAGCATGACCTTCGGCCGATGGAGCTCCTCCCGATGGTCGTCGAAGTAACGCGCCAGGAAGAAGATCAGGGCGAGTTTGGTGAACTCCGACGGCTGAAACGTGAACCCCCCGATCCGGATCCAGCGTTGCGCCCCCAGGCCCACCTTGCCGAGGACCAGGACCACGATCAGCAGGCAGAGGCTCAGACCGAAGATCACGTAGGCGAAGCGGGCGAGATTCCGGTAGCTCACCGTGCAGGCGAGAAAGAGGACGCCGACGCCCACGCAGACCCAGGTCACCTGCCTGAGGTACAGCGTCTGCCGGAAGGCCGAGGTGGCCAGGGTGTTGCCGCTGTAGATGGTGAGGATGCCCAGGGCCGCCATGCCCAGGATGGTGGCGGCGAAGCCCCAGTCGAAGGAGGTCAGCAACCTGCGATCAAACATCTCGGCCTTTAGCCACTAGCCTCTCGCCGCTCGCCTCTTCATTCCGCATTCCGCATTCGGCAATCCGCAATTTCTCAGTCGCCCTCCTCGGCCTCCTTCGCCGGTGGAGTCGAGGCGCGGGCCACCTGTTGCGTCGGCTGCTTCCCGAAGGCGGCCTCGTAGACGGCCTTGGCCACGGGTGCCGCCACCTGCCCCCCGAAGCCGCCGTTCTCGACCAGAACCACGACGGCCAACTGGGGATTGTCCATCGGGGCGAAGGAGACGAACCAGCCGTGGTCCTTCCAGTCTGCCTGCCGCTTCTCCTCGCCCTTCTTCACCACCTGGGCCGTTCCCGTCTTGCCACCGATGAGGACGCCGGGGACCTTCGCCCGCGCCCCGGTGCCCCCCTCGACGACGCCGAGCATGGCCTGGCGGATGAACGCCAATGTCTCGGGCTTGACGCCGACCTGCCGGATCGGCTCCGGTTCGTACTCTTCCAGCGCCTCACCCGAGAGGGAGACGATCTTCTTCACTACCCACGGCCGATAGATCGTCCCGCCGTTGGCGATAGCCGAGACCATGCTGAGAAGCTGCATGGGGGACGTCACCACCAGGCCCTGCCCGATGCTGGTGACCACGGTGTTGCCGGCCGACCAGTTCGGCTGGCCGCGCCGCCTGGGTTGCGGATTGGGGAGATTCCCCTTGGCCTCGTCCCCGAGGCCGAGGCCCGGGGGCTCCCCCAGGCCGAAGGCGCGGGAGACGCGGACGATCTCGTCGATCCCCACCCGGAGGCCCGCCTGGTAGAAGTAGACGTTGCAGGAGTTGACGATCGCCCCGCGCAGGTCCAGCGTCCCGTGCCCCCCCTTCTTCCAGTCGTCGAACTTCACGTTGCCCAGATAGAACTGACCCGGGCAGTGGAACTTGGTCTCTGGTGTGAGCGCCCCGCTCTCCAGGCCGGCGATGGCCACGATCAGCTTGAAGATCGAGCCGGGAGGGTACTGCGCTTGGAAGGCCCGATTCTGCAGGGGGTGGCCGGGATCCCCGGCGATCTTCTGCCACTCCTCGCCACTGATGCGCTGGGCGAAGAGGTTAGGATCGTAGGAGGGGCGGCTGACCAGGGCCAGGATCTCGCCGGTGGTCGGGTTCATGGCGATGACGCTGCCCTTCTTCCCGGCGAAGGCCGCCTCGGCGGCCTCCTGGATCTTCCGGTCGATGGTCAGAATGATGTTGGCCCCCGAGCGCGGCTCGGTCCGGCTCACGAGGCGCAGGGCGCGGCCGCGGGCGTCCACCTCGACCTGCTCGCCGCCGTCCACGCCGCGGATGAAGGCGTCGAAGCGCCGCTCGACGCCGGACTGCCCGAGGTACTCGCCCGGTCGGAAGTCCCGGTACTCCTCCCGTTGGAGCTGGGCCTGGTTCACCTCGCTCACGTAGCCGAGGAGGTTGGCCGCGATGCCCCCACTGGGATAGGCGCGAACGGGGCGCACGCGGAGGTTGATGCCGGGCAAGTCCAGCCGGCGTTCCTCCACCGCCACCATCATCGTCTCGTCCAGATCCTTGCGGAGGAGGATCGGCTGGTAGGGCCGGGCCCGCCCCTCGGCCAGCTTGGCCTCGACCTCTGCCGGGGCCATCCGGAGAATCCCGGCGAGGACCATGGCCGCCTCGGCCGGACTCACCACGTCCTCGGGGGTAGCGTAGAGGTCGAAGGTCGGCCGGTTCTCCACCAGGGCCTCGCCGTGGCGGTCCAGGATGAAGCCCCGGGGCGCCTCCACCGCCCGCACCCGCAGCCGGTTGTTGGTGGACAGGGTGAAGTAGCGGTCGCCCTCGAGGATCTGGAGGTACCAGAGACGCAGCAGCAGCACGAGACAGCCGACGGCCACGCACAGCATTGCCCGCCTGAGGCGAAGCGGCAGGGCCTGCAGCGGCGGGGCAGAGGGGGACTTCAGCCTCATGCGGGTCGAGCCAGCGCGGCGTGCACCCAGGGCAGCCGCAGCAGGAGAAACCCGACGCCGGCCGTGTAGGCGGCCTCGGGGAGGATCACCCAGAGGCTCGAGAAGAGGGGCGGGGGGCCCAGGAAGAAGGCGAGCAGGGTGAAGGTGAGGACCCCGGCCCCGGCCGAGCCGGTAAGCAACAGCCAGAGCTGGGCCAGCGGCTTGTCGGTGTACAGGTCATGGCTCAGGCGGGCCGTGACAAAGCCCATGAGGCTGCAGATGAAGGCCCGTAGGCCCAACGGCCCGCCGGAGAGGGCATCCTGAGTGAGGCCGATGGCGAAGCCCTGGAGCGTCGCGACCTCCGGGGCCAGGCGCGGACTCAGGACGAAGACCAGGAGGAGGAAGAGGTCCGGGCGGATGCCCACGACGCTCACGGGATCCAGAAGCGTCCCCTGGGCCATGGCGCACGAGAGCAGACTGAGCAGAAAAAGCCGCATGGTCAGTGCCCGTTCCCGGCCTCGAACCCCTCGCGCGGCGCGACCGTGAGGATCAGGACCTCTTCCAGCCGGGCCAGGTCCACGGCCGGTTGCAGGGTCGCCTCCTGGAATAGGGCCCCGCTCTTGCGCTCCACGGCGGTGATGCGGCCGACCGGGATCCCCTTCGGGAACACCCCGCCCATGCCTGACGTGACCACCGCATCTCCCACGACCACGTCCGCCATGAGCGGGAGGTATCGCACCCGGAGCCCCGTCCCCAGGTTCCCGGAGACGATCCCGGTGACGCGGGTGCGTTGCAGCAGCCCGCCGGCGGCGCTCACCGGGTCGGTGATGAGCTGGACCCTGGCGGCGGCGGGTGTGACCTCCACCACACGGCCGACCAGGCCATCCGGCGAGACCACGGGCATGTTCCGGCGCACCCCCGCGAGCCCGCCCCGGTCCACCAGGACGGTCTTGAACCAGTTGGTGGCGTCCTTGCCCATCACCCGCGCCGCCACGTAATCGCTCTGGGTCGTCTCGCGCAAGCTCAGCATGCGCTGCAGGCGCTGGGTCTCCAGGGCCTGCTCCTCGAGTTGGCTGATCCGCCGCGTGAGGACGGCCGCCTCGCGCTCGAGCCGAAGGTTCTCCTCGCGCAGGGCGCGCAGGTCCACATAGTCCCGCCAGACCTGGCTGGTGCTCCCCACTGCCACGGCGGCGACCTTGATGAAGGGGGAGATGACGAAGAGAACGGCCTGACGCGTGAAGGCGACCACGGCACGATCGTGCCGCACCTGCAGCGTCATGAGGACGAAGGCGGCAATGAGCGTGGTGGCCAGGATGACGGCCCGCCGGTAACGGGCCAGCAGACGCCGGAGACCGCTCACCAGAGTCGCCCCCGTGATCCCCGCTCGGGCCCCTCGGCCGCGACGCGTGCGTCCCGGACGAGGGCGGGGGATCGGTTAGGAGTCCAGGCAGATGGTCTTCAAGAAGTCCAGTTCATCCAGGACCTTGCCGGTTCCCAGCACCACGCAGGAGAGCGGGTCGTCGGCCACCCGTACCTTGAGGTGCGTCTCCAGGGCAATCAGGGTATCCAGGCCGTGCAAGAGCGCCCCGCCGCCGGCCAGGACCATGCCCTTCTCGGCGATGTCCGCGGCGAGTTCGGGCGGCGTGCGCTCCAGCGCCGTCTTGATCGCGTCCACGATGGCGTAAACGGGATCGTGCAGGGCCTCGCGGATGTCGCTGTCGTTGATGGCGAGGGTCTTGGGGATGCCGCCCACCAGGTCGCGGCCCCTGATATCCATCTTGCGCGGCTCGTCGAACGGATAGGCGGAGCCGATCTGGATCTTGATGTTCTCCGAGGTGCGCTCGCCGATCAGCAGGTTGTACTTCCGCTTGAGGTACTGCGTGATGGCCTCGTCCATCTCGTCGCCGGCGATGCGCACCGACTGGCTGTAGACGATGCCGGAGAGGGAGATCACGGCCACCTCGGTGGTGCCCCCGCCGATGTCCACGATCATGCTGCCGGTGGGCTCCTGCACGGGGAGGCCCGCCCCGATGGCGGCCGCCATGGGCTCCTCGATCAGGTAGACCTCGCGGGCCCCGGCCTGATCGGCCGAGTCCCGGATGGCCCGCTTCTCCACCTGGGTGATGCCCGACGGCACGCCCACGATGACGCGAGGCCGCACCAGGGCCTTGCGGTTGTGTGTCTTCAAGATGAAGGCGCGGATCATCTGCTCCGTCACGTCGAAATCGGCGATGACCCCGTCCTTCAGCGGCCGGATGGCCACGATGCTGCCGGGCGTGCGCCCCAGCATCTCCTTGGCCTCCCGCCCGACCTTGAGCACCTGGTTCGTGCCCTTCTTGATGGCCACAACCGAGGGCTCGCTGAGGATGATCCCCTTGCCCTTGATATAGATCAGCGTGTTGGCCGTGCCCAGATCTATGGCCAGGTCGTTGGAGAACATCCCGAAGAGCCAATCGAAGAGCATTCTATCTCCTTTCGGACCTCGCGGTGGGGACCGGAACTCGCGATGAAATAAAGGGCTGACCGCGTCTGTCTTTAACACACGGTTTCCAAAAACACAAGTAGATTTGCGCAGTTGGCCCGCGGGAAAGCCCTTGCCAAGCGCGCGCCCGATGCGGTATGGTGGCATGTAAACCTCGGAGGCAAAGAAGGGATCGTGGCATGCTGAAGACGATGCGGGAAGGAAGTGGGTTTTTCATCAAGGGCGTCATGCTGGTCGTGGTGGTCACCTTCATCGGCACCATCTTCGTGGTGTGGGGGGTGAAATCCACGCCGGGTGATCTGGGCCGCCGAGGCGTGGTGGCCGTGGTCGGCGGGACGGAGATCATGGCGGACGACTACAACCAGGCGCTCCGCCGTCAGGTGGAGATGTACAAGCAGCTCTTCGGGGACCAGTGGGACGAGAAGCTGCTGGCCTCCCTGAACCTCAAGCAACAGGTGCTGGATCGCATGGTCCGCCGGCTGTTGGTCCTGCAGTACGCCGAGCGGGTCGGGCTCGAGGTGGGTCCGGAGGAGTTGGTGGCCGAGGTCCAGCGCTTCCCGGCCTTCGCGGACAAGGACGGGACGTTCAGCAAGCAGCGCTACCTGGACCTCCTCAAGGCCAATCGCTTGACGCCGGAGCGCTTCGAGGCCGACATGCGGCGCGACCTGACGGAGCGGAAGGTCGAGAGCCTCGTGCGGGAGTCGGTGAAGGTGTCGGATGCCGAGGCCCGCGAGACGTTCCGACGCGCGCGCCGGCAGCTCACGGTGGAGGTGGCCCAACTCCCGGCCGGGGATGAGGGCAAGAAGCTGGCCGAGACGATCACGCTGGCGACCGGCAAGGGGAAGTCGCTCCGGGACGCGAGCCAGGAGGCCGGCGTCACCATCAAGCAGTACGGGCCATTCCCGGCCTCGATCCCCCCCCAGGAGGTCCCCGACCCCGAAGCCTTCCGTCAGGCGGCGTCGGTGCTCCGCCCGAACGAGATGAGCCCCCTGGTTGCCGCGCCGAAGGCATCCTACCTGCTGCGGCTCGTCGCGGCGGAGGATCCGCCCGCCGAGAATTTCGAGAAGAACCTGGAGACCTTCCGAACCCAGCTCCTGTTCTCCAAGCGCGAGATGGTCCTCGGCGACTGGGTTCGGCAGCTCCGCCAGACGGCGAAGGTCAGCGTCGAGCCGGAAAACCTGTAAGCCTCCCTGATTCCGAGCGCGGCGGACGGCCCTCCGGGCTCAGTACGGGGTCAACTCCCGGATGGTCTCGGCGGGGCCGAGATACGGGCGGACCGGCTTCCCCGAGCGTCGTGCGGTTCGGGTGGGATGGATGCGGTCATACGCCTCGTGCTTGGTGATGATCACCACCTTGGAGAAGGGGACCGGCTCCGCGCGAAGATGCTGCACCCGCTGAATGTCCTGGGCCCATCCCGCCAGGTATGTCAGGAGGAGCCCCCCCAGGACGATCTGGCTCATGGCCCACCCGAAGCGGGAGGGGGCGATCACAACGGGTCGCTGGTGCGGAAGATCCAGCAAGCGAAACTCACACTCCGCCAAAGCAGCTTCCATGGACATGGCGAACGATCTCCGATTGACAGGATTCAGAGGCGATGACCTCACCCGCGGCTTGCCAGATCCGTCCAGGCGAGACCGGTGAACGTCCGCCTCTTACAGGATGAAGGAATGAATGAATGCAGGATGAAACTGGGGTTCGGCGAGACGGCCGAATGAGGCAAAATGTCGCACTTCAGTTTTGAAGCTCCGGAAAGGTACCCGGTTTGACTGGCGGCGTCAAGGAGATTCTGTGTGCGCGGGTCGAGGCGGGAGCGGCGGGCATCCATTAACTGTGTAACCTGTTGAAAATGCAAGGCTGACGGTATCTGTAAGATGTCAGGAGCCGACGAAACCTCCCCCCTCGAGTTCCCTCGCCTCAGGCCGGTGGAGGCCTTTCCCGCCGTCGTCCAGGGAGAGCGGGTCCTGTGCTTGCGGGACCCGATGCACTTCGCGGATTCCGTGGTCTTCCTCCCGCCGCAGGCGGCCGCCATCCTCGACCTCTTCGACGGACGCAACTCCCTGCTGGATATCCAGACGGCCTTCGCCCGGCGCTTCGGGACGCTCCTGTTTCGCGAGCAATTGATGGGGGTTATCCGATCGCTGGACGAGGCGCTCCTCTTGGACGGCCCTCGATTCGCCGCGCATCGGGCCGCCCTGGAGGAAGCGTTCCGCCAGGCTTCCACCCGGCCCGCTCGGATGGCCGGGAAGAGCTATTCGGCGGATCCGGCGGAGCTCCGGCAGGAGCTGGAGCGTTGCTTCGCGGCGGAGGGAGGGCCGGGCGATACGCCGCCCAGCCCCTCCGCGGACCGTCTGGCCGGCCTGATCGTGCCGCACATCGATTTCTCCCGAGGGGGCCCCTGCTATGCCTGGGGCTATCGGGAGCTCCGCGGGGCGGGGGCCGTGGATCGCTGGATCGTCCTGGGGACCGTGCACGTCCCCATCGCGCGGCCGTTTGCCCTGACGCGGAAAGACTTCGAGACGCCGCTGGGGAGGGTCAAGGCCGATCGGGAGTTCCTGGACGATCTTCTGGCCCGGACGGGCGAGGCGTACCTGACGGACGAGTTCGCCCATCGCGGGGAGCACTCGATCGAGTTCCAGGCCGTCTTCCTGCGACACGTGGTGCCCATGGACCGACCGGTCCGCATCGTTCCCGTGCTGTGCGGGTCGTTCCACCACCTGATCGAGGCGGGAAGATCGCCGGCGGATGACGGCGAGCTGGAGGCATTTCTGGCGGCACTCCGCGAGACGATCCGCGGCGCGGGCGGGCGGACGGTCCTCCTCGCCAGCGCGGACCTGACCCACGTGGGGCCCCAGTTCGGCGACCCGCACCCCCTGACGCCGGGGCAGCTCCGCGAGGTGGCCGACCTGGACCGGAAGACGCTGGAGAGTGTCGAGGCCGGGGACGCCGAGGCGTTCTTCCGGGCCGGGGCCCGGGGTGGGGACCGGCGAAGGATCTGTGGCCTCCCACCGATCTACGCCTTGCTGCGACTCCTCGACGGGGGCACGGGGCGGTTGCTCAGCTACAGCCAGTGGCCCGACCCGAACGGGACGGTCACCTTCGCCGCCCTCGCGCTGTACGCGCCTGACGGCGCGGCCCATCAGCCATGAGCGCAGATCCATCCCCGCCTGACGCGGGTACCCTCTGGGAGCGCGGGTACCCTCTGGGTGCGCCTCACGAGGCCTTATTGCGACTGGTGAACGACCTGGAGCGCTGGGGGACGCTGTTCCTCGATGTGGCCGAGGCGAAGGGCGCGCCCGCGGCGGAGCAGATCCTGGGAGGGCTCGTGGAGTGGATGGGGAGCGGTCTCATCGATGGCTTCCTCTACCTGCCCATCCCGGCCTTCGAGGCGGTCAGCGATCTCGCTGAGGAGCTCTTCGAGGCCTGCCAGACGTATCTCACGCGGCTCAAGGCAAAGCCGCAGGCCCTTTCTGCAGAGGAGCGCGCCTCGCACGAGGCGGCCATCCGAGCCGTCCTCGCGCGCGCACGGGCCCTGCGTGACAAGCGCTGACTGCCGAGGATGGACCGGGTTCGGCGGACTCGCATCGGTCCATCGTCTTCCACATCCAAATCCCGCAGGACCGCAGCGGTCAATGGCCAATGGCGAATGGCTAACGGCCAAGTCATGCGGCAGAGTGCGTGGAGTGGGGTGAGAAATAAAGAACCGAGGCCACCTGCGTGGCCCCGGTCGGTAATGGTGGAGCTGAGGGGATTCGAACCCCTGGCCTCCTGACTGCCAGCGGGTTCCGGTACTCTATGGACATACCTGGCCCGGTATGCTAACCTGTTGACGATGCAGGGCCAGAGGGCCATGGGTGCCATGGACGCCCCTGGCCGACAATGGCCCGTTCTGGACATGGAGTCCCCACAAAAACCCCCACACCCACCGGAGGCCCGGCCCGTGCGCATGCGTGCCGCCGACCAGATCCCAAGGGAGGACCTGAGCCGGCTCCTTAACGAGATCCAGGACCAGGCCCTTCCCTCATTCGAGAAGCCACGCAGCCAGCGCGGCCCATCCCGGGGGCCGGGCCGCTGGCTGCTCGTCTGGAACCAGGCGCAGGACTGCATGAAGGCCCTCGCCCATCTTCAGAGCCAACTCCGCCTACTGCCCGAGCCGCAAGCCCGTCAGCGCGCCAGGGAGTTCATCCAGTTCATCCGCGAGAAGGCCTCTCGGAAGCGCTTCCCCTACCGGCGCGACTATGGCAGCGACCGCGAGACCGCCCTCTGGTACCTCGCCCTGTTCCACAAAGCCGATCCACTGCCCCTCCTCCGGGACGGCTCCCCCTCTATCAATGGCCTCGCCCTGGTGGCGGCCATGTATGGGCTATCCACCGAGCAGGTCCTCTTCGCGCCGCACTTTGCGGATCCACCCCGCCGCGGTCCGAACCTCTGCCGCGTGAAGCCCTACTTCACCTGCGCTCTGACCGGCCGGCGCATCAAGGGGACCCCCCGGACCATCTGGCTCTGCCCCGACGCGCTCGCCCTCCTCCGGCAAATGCCCCCACAACTTTTTTCCTCCAAGAGCCTGTCCCCCCAGCCCCGATAAGCAGTTAGCCCGGAATTCCGGCCACAAAAACCCATCCTCCGGGGCCTCTTTTACGGGATAAGTAGGGGGCCATGCATCTCGCGGCCCCCTCCAGGAGGTCGCAATGCGCCAGGCCCACGCTCCGGATCTGCTGTCTCCCCAGGATGCCGCCATGTTCCTCGGCGTCAAGCTGGCCGTCCTGCGTCAGTGGGTGCGGGAGGGGAAGGTGCCCATGGGGACCTTGAAGGGGAAGAAGGTGTTTCACCGGAAGGACCTCGAGCGGTTCGGGCGAGAGGCCCAGGAGCTCGCCGGCATGCTGGCGGTGAATCGCTTCCTCGCCCTCTTCGTCCCCAAACTCCGGTGGATCTGGCATTGGCGGAACGGGAGAGAGCGGGGCATCGCCCGCGCCGAGTGGCCCGAGGGCGAGGAGCCCTGAGCCATCCAGGGGAGGAAGTATGAGCGCGCAGACGGGATCACCCCTGCTGACGGTCCGGGAGGCATCGGCTCTTCTGCGGATCCAGGAGGACACACTCCGGCACTGGCTCTGCGACCGGCGATTACGATTCTACAAGGTCGGCGCCAGGACGATGCTCAAGCGCCAGGACCTCGAAGCCTACCTCGACGCGCAGGTCGTCGAGGCTGAGGCCCCGCTCCCGACGGTCCTCGAGCGCCGGCGGCGCCTCCCCACCCCCGGGGGTGCGGCGTGACGTTTCGCGAGATCCTCGGGGCGGCCTGTCGTGAGGCCCGCACCGGCTACTTGTACATGTTCCTGGAGGAGTGGTTCGCCCACAAGGGCATCCCCGACACTCCGGACAACCGGGGGACCCTCATCCGCATGATCGCCGAGAACCACGTCCCCGGCTGGCGGGGCCTCGTGCTCCTCTACCCGGACGGCTCAGGCCTGGTCTTCCCTTACCATCCTGACGATCGCCCTCCGCCCGGGCCCGTCGCTCAAACTCGGAGCCCCCGATGAGAGCCGACGAGCCCACCCTGGCGGAACTCCTGGAGGCGACCCGCCCGGACTGCGCCGAGCCCCTACGACGTCTCCTCGCACAGATCGTCAGGACGCTCGAGCTCCATGACGAACGGCTCACCCGGATCGAGGAGACGCGCGAGATCAACGAGCTCTTGCCCTAGGTCGGCACGACTCAACCCCAGGGAGCCTCTATGGAACGCCTACCACCCGGCTGCCTACCCAATGAGGGCTTTCTGGGCGAGTGGCTTCGCGTGACGCGCCGCGTCCTGGATGCGCCCCTCCCTTTCCTCCTAATGGCCGGCCTCGTGACGCTGGCGACGGGCATCGGTCGCCGCGCCTTTTTCCCCCACGGCCCCCAGCCCATCTATCCCAACTTGTACGTCTGCCTGGTCGCCCCACCGGCGCGCCATCAGAAGTCCCTCCTCCTCACGGTCGTGAAACGCGTGCTCGCCGACTTCGAGGACCGCCTGTTGCTCCCAGCCCAGATGACCCCGGAAGCGCTCCTCAGCGTGCTGAAGGACCAGCCCCAGTCCCTCTGGGTCCTCTCCGAGTTCGATGACCTCCTGACGGCCACGCAGCGCGAGTACATGCGGGGCATGCCACCCTTGCTCACCGACCTGTATTCGTGGGTCGGCCCCTTCACCCGCAAGCTCAAGAAGGAGGCAGTTACGGTCACCGATCCCTGCCCCTCCATCCTCGGGGCCATCACCCCGCGCCGGCTCCAGGACCACGCCCGCACGCTCGGCTTTGAGCAGGGCTTCCTCAGCCGGGTCACCTG
>Ga0315294_10007641_pt1 | contig 11863 bp, 8 predicted proteins | sample YL17G13_40_MG_FD_203626 | JGI IMG/M metagenome (GOLD analysis project Ga0315294, IMG submission 203626) | Sediment microbial communities from Yellowstone Lake, YNP, Wyoming, USA - YL17G13_40 | ecosystem: Environmental > Aquatic > Freshwater > Lake > Sediment | place: USA: Wyoming | collected...
CAAGCATATGGCCTTGGTGCGACAGGAGTGTCTCGGTATCACTTGGCAATGGAGGTAAGTCGTTTATGTTGGGCGTTTTTTGCGGATAAAGCCCCCACTGAACGGACCGCCATTCGGGACAGCCACCAATTTTTTTCTTGATACCACTCTTGTTTGGCCGTTGTCGAGTTGGTCGCGCGATTTTCCTCGAATTACACCAGATCGTTAGAACGCTTAGTAATTAATCTTCGCCGAGTTATGTCAATCCGGTATGTGGCGGAACTGACTTTATATACTTTTTTTGTAAATTGGAGGAAAATTAGACTAAAATGGGGGTGTGATTCGTTGTACCAGTAAGAAATGGCCGTTTCTTTGATTGGACGAGCAGATTTGATGATCGACGAGAAGATACTTGTTTGGAGATTTAATCGCGGCAGCAAAGATGCTTTCCAGATGCTCTATGAAAAGTACAAAGATGACCTGCTCGGACTGGCGATTACCCTGCTTAGAGACAGAAGCCTCGCCGAGGACGTTGTGCACGACGTCTTTGTCTCATTCGCCGGGACGACGGGGACCTTTCATCTCAGCGGGACGTTGAAGGGTTATCTGTCAACGTGCGTGGCGAACGCCGCCCGCGACAGAAACCGTTCGAGGTCTCGCCGGGATGTCGGGCTTGAGGCCGCCGAAGCAATGGGCTGTGATTCGGGCGACCCGGTTGAGCATGCGATTGACAGCGAGCAGTCGGGGCGGTTAACACAATTGCTCGGACGCATCGCATACGAGCAGCGCGAGGTGATTGTGCTGCATCTGCATCACGAGATGCGGTTTAAGGAGATTGCCGAGGCCCTTGGTATTTCGATCAACACGGTCCAGAGCCGGTATCGTTACGGCCTGGATAAACTTCGCTCGATCATGAACAGTATGGTGACCAAATGAAACCTGCGAAAAATATTGAAGAATTTATAAGACTCGAAAAGCCGCATGTCACAACCGGAGGCGAAATGGACAAGCGGACTTTGAATGACTCGTTTGCAGCGATGGATGAGACTATCCGGGCCGACAAAACGAGTGCCGCCGGAATAATCCTCCGAAGCAGAGCAGCGAGGCTTGCCGCTGCGGCGGTTATAATCGTAGGGGTCGGCTTGCTTATGGTTTACCGGAATCCGCCCATCCAGCAGCCGCCGCAAATGGTCAGTGTTACGAAATCCCCCGCTGATATGCTGACTGCGATGTCACTTAATATGGCCTGGCGTCGCGGCGGAATCGAAGCGGTGGACAACCAGTCCAGCGAGGCTTTCGAGATGTTGGGGTCGCAGCCGGCCAAAGCGTCAATTCAAGAACTACTTGTAGAACTCAACGGTGTATAACCGGAAAGGACAAAACTATGAAAACCGTAAACCAAAAGACCTTCGTCAAAACCGTGTGCATTGTTCTGATAACGCTCACGTTTGTTTCAGAAGTCCATGCGTACCCGCCCGACAATGCGGCTGTTCTTTACTACAAAGCTTTTTTAATCCTCAAGGAGCCGAGTGAAGAAGTTCAGAAAATGATGACGGATCTGAGGGATGGCAAGATCAAGCCGAACGACGAAATCAGGCAATACCTGCAAGAAAACCGGTACGCTATAGAGTTTGTGGAAACAGCCGCCGGAGTACAGAACTGTGACTGGGGCTACGATATATCAAAGGGATTTGATGTGCTGCTGCCTGAGCTTTCCAAAATAAGGAAGATGGCTTTTCTTTTAACCGACAAAGCGCAAATTCTTGCCGAAGAAGGCGATTATAAAGCGGCACTGGACAAATGCCTTACCATTCACAAAATGGCCCGGCATGTCGGCGACCGCCTGATAATTTCATATCTGGTGGGCAACGCGCTGAACGCCCTAGCAAACAAGCGTATCGAAGATATCCTTTCACAAATGCCTGATGACGTCGAGACTCTGACATGGCTGAAAAACAAGATATATGACATAACAAGCAGAGCCCTCACGCTCAAGGGCACCATGAGCAGCGAGAAGGAAGTCGCCATCCAGCAGATACGCAAGGAGAATATTAATACGATTCTGGATGAACTGGGCGATGTCCCTGATGGGATGTCTAAGGAATCTATCGAGAAAGTTCGCAATGGGGATGAAGAATTTTTCAGGGCAAGCCGGGAATACTATTCGAACTTTGTAACAAGTGTGCAGGTCGCTCTTGATTTACCTTATCCGGAATCCCATAAACAGCTAAAGCAACTAAGCGAAAAAGTAGAAAAGCAAGCGGCTGACAATCCGGCAACAATCTTGTCCGCGGCCTTGTGGCCGGCTGCTGCGAAGATATGCACTCTTGAGGTAAGGGCCGGTACCCATTTCAACGCTCTCAAAGCAGCCATTGACATTTATATCGTTAAGGCCAAAACAGGCCGGCTGCCCGACACACTTCCGTCCGGTCTGCCGAGGGATTTGTATAGCGGCAAGGATTTCGAATACGAAAAAATAAAAGACGGCTTCATTCTTCGCTGTCAGGGCAAAGACCTGGACAAGGACGAAATCTTTAAATACGAGTTCAAGGTGCCGAAGTAGCCTGATTGCATTATGACCGGACAAAAGCCGGTCCCCGCAGACGGAAGGCGGGGGCCGGCTTTTTATTTGCGCGGTGCCGAAATCGGTTGTAAAAAATTCTCCTGAATAAGAAGTTGCGCCGGGGCGGTCTTTTTCGTCTATAATGGTGAAGTGTGAGAATCTGAGAATCAGGAGTTTATTTGAGAAGCCGGCAAAAAGAGCTTTTGGAATTGTTGGATAAATCGGGAGCGGATTTGTACGCGCTTTTGACAAGGCTGACACTGCGCGAAGATGTCGCAGAGGAACTTATGCAGGAATTATTCATAAAACTAAATAATTCGAGAGGCATCGGTAGCGTTGCCAACTGGAATGCATACGCACGCAGGGCGGCGATAAATCTGGCCTTCGACTGGCGCCGCAGCCAAAAGCAAACGGTTTTGACGCTGGGGCAGGTCGCCGAGCCGGTCTCGAATGATGATTCGCCGCTGGGCAAGCTCATCCACTCGGAAGAACTGACCGAGACGCTGGATGCGGTCGGCCGGCTTAAGAAGTCATCACGCGAAGTGCTTATCATGCGTTACCTCCAGCAGGAATCCTACGATAATATCGCAGAACAATTAGGCAAGACATCCCATCATGTCCGGGCCTTATGCTCCAGGGCAGTACACCACCTTCGGGATGTCCTCGGATCCAACGATCATCAATCTTCCAAGGAGATACATAATGTCGCAAATAGATGAAAACCAAATCCTCGACCGCTTGAAAAACCTCTCACAGGTCGGGCCGACTAAGGAAGCTTCCGACCGCGCGATGCAGAAGATTCGCGATGCTCTGATAACTAACAAAGGTCGTAGGGTGGGACCTGCCCTGAGCGAAGCCGAATGGATTGCCCCACCATCGTTGATTAGTGGGCTAATAAAACTTGCTGCCGCGGCGGTGCTGATGATAGGGGCCGGATTTATCGGCGGACGTCTCTCGGCACCTGAGCCGCTGGATGTGCAGGAGCTTCAGGCCGCTCTGGAAAGCTCGCTGAAATCATCGCTCGAACCGGTCATTCGGCGGCAATTGCTTGATGAATTCGAGAATCGCCTACAGTTGGCTTTGGCTGCCGACCGTGATACGCTCAAGCAAGAGCTTGCCCGGCAGATGCGTCGCGACCTGGAAACATTCGCCGACCAGACATTGACAGCGGTTAGCAATTTAACGGACCAGCGTTTGATGGATTTCGCCCAGATACTCGAAGCAGCACGCATTAAGGAACGCCAGCGCGTGGCGGCGGCTTTTGACTACATGGGATCCCGGTTTGGGGACGGCCTGGTGACACTTGCCGCCCGAACGGACGATCTGTTAGGTGCTGAACGAGCGAGTTCGGTGCTGGATGTATCTGAAAATTAAACCTTAAAATGAAAGGAACACAAAATGAAATTCTTAACTCAAATAATCATTGCCCTGATCATTTTCAATCCGGCAATCACAAGCCCCGCCTTGGCCCAGTTCGAGGATCCGATTGTCACGCGGATCATTTCCGGGAACACTGGAATAGGCAGTGTGATGATGAAAGGTTTGCCGGGCGACCCTGTGACAGATAAAAATGGTTGCTACAGCGCTACTGTTGACTATGGCTGGAGCGGCACGATAACACCCACAAAAGAAGGTTACTCGTTCGTACCAGTCTGCAAGGTATACACCAAGGTTAATTCCGATCGGGCCAATGATGATTACGCACCAAAGATGATTACCTATACTATTTCCGGTCGGGTCGGCTTGGGTGACGTACTGATGAGGGGCCTGCCGGAAGATCCAATTACCGATAATGAAGGCATCTACAGAGTCAGCGTCCCGTATGGCTGGGCAGGTGTGGTTAAACCCATGAAAGAAGGCTACACGTTCATGCCACCCGCCAGGAGCTATCCGAAAGTCACTGCCGACATGGTGAATCAGGACTATGCCCCCAGGGCCTTAGTTGAAGGAGCAGGCGCAACATACGGCGAAATGATGTATGGGGGCCCTGTTCCCGGTCGTCGGACAAGACAAACCTCTACAGGATACATGCCGGCCATCGGGCCCATGGGCAGCCGGAAGGTCCTTGTGGTTCCCGCCGAAGAGGTCAAGCTGGAAGAGCTGGCTGCAATAACAGAAGATATGCAGATTATGTCACACATCCTTGATGAGCGATTCAAGGAGACTCGCCGGATTCAGGGTGTCTTTACCGATTTCGGCGATTTCTTTGGCAGGGATAATCGCCAGACCGAAGCGACATATCTCCAGGGCTATGGCGTGCTCTTCTCGATGGAGGTGAACTTTGCATTCTCACCTCCGCCGAAACCACAAGAGCAGGGGGCCGAACAAACCGCCGAGAATGTCGATTCAACCTGGCAGCGGGCACGACAGCAGGTATTTTCACCCGGAGACTCCCGCGGCTCAGGGGGATCCGATTCGGCGGAAGAATATAACAGCCAGATGGTCGAAGAGCTCAAACGGGACTTGATCACGACGCTGAAACACGCGGCAAATATTCAAGGCGTGCAGCCGGATGAATGGATCATTCTCACGGTCATCGGAGGAGGCCGGCAATTCGGCGGCGGCTTCGGCGGCGGAGGTTTCATGATGGGCGGAATGGGAATGTCCGGAGGCGCATCATACGGCGGAACCTCATCAGGCGGCATGAGCGGTGGTATAGGCGGCGGTATGGGTGGTGGTATGATGGGGGGCATGGGCGGCGGTATGGGTGGAATGGCCGGCGGGAGCATGGGAGGCCAGGGTTTCGGTGGCGGCGTGATGATGGGTGGCATGGAATACGGAGAAATGGGCTCTGCCTCAACCACGGTTCTGACTATCCGCGTAAAAAAGTCTGATATAGACGCCTTCGCCAAAGGGCAGCAGGATTTTGAACAATTCCGCCAGAATGTGCAGACTTTCACTTATTGATTGTCCAGGGAAAGGAGTTTACTGCAATAAACCGAAGAATGGCCCCTGGATTGGTCGTAGGCTCGGCGATGGCTGTGTTTTGGAATGGCTGTTCCTGGTCCGTGTAAAGGGCCTTTGGAAGCTTTCGGAACTCAAGTGAAACCTTTTTATTGGGAGGAAAAGATTATGAAAGACAGGACTATTCGCAAGCGAGTAAGCGCAGGGGCGATAGTACTGGTCACGTGGGGACTGGTCGCAGGCTTGCGGGCTGATGCGGCCTCTTCGCCGGACAGTGGCGCTGCTGCGGCCCCGACCAGAATCCTGCACTTTCCACAGGATAAGTGCATGGGGAGGTTAACTGTTGAGGACCCAAACCTTGGGAGTTCGTACCTCGAATTAGGCCGCGATTTGTCCTTACCCCTGGGATTAGACCCGGAGAGGGTATGTCTGGGTGATAACTCGGACTTCGTTGGCCTGGCTATGGGCGATGTTGCCGTGCCCGCAGAGCGGAATATCCAACTCATCACGTTACTCCAGCCCAGAAAGGAGGATTTTGCGCAACTGCCGTATGGCTCACGAATGTACCTGCGAAACCGGTTCAGCTCAGACCCGGACGACCTGTCCGGACTGTCGGAACTTGGCCCGAATGACCTGTACAAGCTCAATGTCTATTCCATGTTAGCAAGGGCCGATGCTGATCGGCGTGTGCTGGCGCCAATCTCCCATCTGACGGGTCTGCAGATTCTAACGCTGAGTGAGACTGGAATAACCAACGAGCAGATGAAGTACCTCAAGCCGCTGCGTGCGCTCAGGGCCCTCGAACTCAGCCAGGAATTCTCGATAGGCAACGCCGGCATGGCTGCTCTTAAAGACCTGCCGGCATTGGAGTACCTGGACCTCGATACAGGGGCGACCGATGCCGGCCTCAAGCACGTGGGGCAATTGCCCAACCTGCGCTGGCTGAGGATACGAACTGGAAAGATATACGGCCCGGGCCTGGCGGAACTGGTGAATCTGCCCCGTCTGGAGCGTCTATGTATATGGGGAACCAGCCCAATTTCCGACCGACACATCAAATACCTGGAGGGCCTGACGCAGCTCAAGAGCCTGACCCTCTGGGGAATCGCCGACCGTCTAACCGATGCCAGTGTTGCCTCCATAGCCAAACTCAAGAACCTTGAGGAGCTTCACTTCATCCGGACGGGTCCGAGATTCACGGCCGCAGGACAGGGACGACTTACACAACTCAAGCACCTGCGCAAGCTTGACTTAGGAGTGCAAATCAGTGATGCTCGATATCTGGCGGAATTGCCCCAACTGGAATTCGTCACAGCCGTCGTCTTTACCGCTGATAATATGAAGGCCCTAAGCAATGTTCGTAATCTCAAGTCTCTGGGAGTCTTTTTGCCGTCGCCGCCTAATGGCTCGATCGATGATCCTGTGGCTGCATCGTACCTGGGCAACCTGAACTCTTTGGAGGAACTGAGCTTCTCCGGGTCTGCTGCGGGAAGATTCGTCTCAGATGAAGAGGTGGCCTGTCTCGAATCACTGGGTCGTCTGAAAAAACTGCTTGTCGCGAGCAACCATTTGACCGACCGAAGCCTGGCATCTATCAGCAAGCTGGATCAGTTGGAGTTATTGACCTTTAGCGTTTTTGACAATGCAGGTGTAACCAAGAGCGGAGTGAAACAATTGGGTGGTTTGACGAACCTACATACCCTGGATGTCAAAGTGCACCCGGTTGCGACAGACCCGGCCGATGGAGTAACGCTGGACTTGGCGGCGCTGACGAACCTAAACTCCCTGACTCTGTTCGGGTGTTCACTGCATGATTCCGACCTGGCGTCTTTAAAGGGCCTTCATCATCTCGAAAGGTTGGTACTTGAAGGCGCCTTCACAGAAGAGGGGCTGTGGAGCCTGAGGAACCTGCCCGAATTGAAGATTTTTTCTATCAGCGGTATAACCTGCACCGCCGATGATCATCTGGGCGATCTTGGAGGATTGACGAAACTCGAAGATCTGACACTCCGCGGGCGGATTACAGATGCCGCCCTGGGCAATCTGAGTGGTCTTGGTTCCATTTGGTCGTTCAGGGTAGAGACCGATGAACCGATTCGGCCCGAAACCGTCGCCCGCCTCAAACAGGTCATGCCCATGATCACATTTATTCACATCGACAAACCGCAACGAACAATGCAACCAGCAACCCAACAATCCCGAGAACAGCGGGAACGTACTCGAGTTATTCCATCTCGTGTCAATCAGCCGATGCAACAGAATCGCCGGCGGCGCAGATAACCCTTTGGAAGCTTTCGGAACTCAAGTGAAACCTTTTTATTGGGAGGCAATGATCATGAAAGACAGGATCATTCGCAAGCGAGTAATCGCAGGGGCGATAGTACTGGTCACATGGGGACTGGTCGCGGGCTTGCGGGCTGATGCGGCCTCTTCGCCGGACAGCGTCGCTGCTGCGGTCCCGACCAGAGTCCTGCACTTTCCGCAGGATAAGTACATGGGAAGTCTATCAGTCGAGGACCCGAACCTTGGGAGTTCATACCTCGAATTAGGCCGCGATCTGTCATTGCCCCTGGGATTAGACCCGGAGAGGGTATGCCTGGGCGGCGACTGGGATTTCACAAGCTTGGCACTGGGCAACGCGGTCGTGCCTGCAGGACGGAACATCCAACTCATCGTCATGCTACGGCTCAGACAGGAGGATTCCGCGAAGGTAGCGGCGTTGCCACCACGTCAGTACAAGATATTCGGCACTGACCGATGTCATGTTGACCCCGACGATCTTTCGGGATTGTCGCAATTGGGGCCACGGGATCTGTACATGCTCAGAGCCTCTTCACTGGTCAGAACTGCCGATGCAGACCAACGTGTCCTCGAACCGATCTCTCATCTGACGGGTTTGCAGATACTCTGCCTGTACAAGACAGGCGTAACCAGCAAAGGTATGGAGTTTCTCAAGGAACTTCGTTCACTCAAAGCTTTGGAACTCGCTGAAGAAAGAATCGGCGTCAGTGGCCTGGCGGCACTTAAAGACCTGCCGGAGTTGGAGTACATGGACCTTGATACGGAGGTGACTGATGCCGGACTCAAGCACGTGGGACAACTGCCCAATCTACGCTGGCTGAGGATACGGACTGGAAAGATATACGGCCCGGGCCTGGCGGAACTGGCGAATCTGCTCCGTCTGGAGCGTCTATGTATCTGGGGTACCAGCCCAATTTCCGACCGACACATCAAATACCTGGAGGGCCTGACGCAGCTCAAGAGCCTGACCCTCTGGGGAACCTGCGATCAACTCACCGACGCCAGTCTTGCCTCCATAGGCAAACTCAAGAACCTTGAAGAACTGCACTTTATCCGTACCGGCCCGAGATTCACGAGCGCGGGACTGGCCCACCTCAGACAACTCAAGCACCTGCGCAAGATTGACTTAGGATTTACGCAGATCAATGACGCCCGATATCTCATGGCGCTCTCCCAACTGGAATTCGTTAAGCCCGTCGAGTTGACCGTAGAAAACATGAAGGCCCTCAGCGGCCTTCGTAATCTCAAGTCTTTGGGTGTCTTTTTGTCATCGCTGCCTAATGACTCGACCAATGACCCTGTGGCTGCATCGTACCTGGGCACCCTGGGCACTTTAGAGGAACTCATCTTTTGCGGATCTGCTGTGGGAAGATTCGTCTCTGATGAAGAGGTGGCCTGTCTCGAATCACTGGGTCGTCTGAAAAAACTGCTTGTCGGGAACGAGTATTTGACCGACCGAAGCCTGGCGTCTATCAGCAAGTTGGATCAGTTGGAGTCATTGGGCTTTAGCGTTTTTGACAATGCAGGTATTACCAAGAGCGGACTGAAACAATTGGGTGGTTTGATGAACCTACATACCCTGGATGTCAAAGTGCACCCGGTTGCGACAGGCCCGGTCGATGGGGTAACGCTGGACTTCTCGGCGCTGAAGAACCTGAAGACATTGACGTTGGTCGGGTGTTCCCTGCAGGATGCCGACCTGGCGTCTTTGGCGGGCCTTCATCACCTCGAATGGTTAGTACTTGAAGGCGCCTTCACAGAAGAGGGGCTGTGGCGCCTGAGGAACCTGCCCGAACTGAAGCGTCTGTCTATCAGCGGTATAACCTGTACCACCGGTGACCGTCTGGGTAATCTCGGAGGTCTGGCTAAATTCGGAGATATGACACTCAGCGGGCGGATCACGGATTCCGCCCTGGGCCGTCTGAGTGGTCTTCCTTCCTTATGGTCGCTCAGCGTGGAGACCGATGAACCGATTCGGCCCGAAACCGTCGCCCGGCTCAAACAGGTCATGCCCATGATCACGTATATTCACATCGACAAACCGCTACCGATAATGCAACCGGCAACCCGACAATCCCGAGAACAGCAGGAACGTACTCGAGTTAGTTCGTCTCGTGTCAATCAGCCGACGCAACAGAATCGCCGGCGGCGTAGATAAGCCTCCGGCCCGCGACCGCATGGATTACGTTGGTCTTTTTGGGTATTATGTCACTGGACAAAGCCCGTCTGGAACTGGCTGCGGTACTATCGAGATACCGCCGGGAAGCTATTTTTCTACTGAGAGGAAATATAGACTGATTCTCCAGCACAAATGAGCAAATGCAAAAGAATCCGGTCCGGCCGCGGTTCTGCTACTGGAGGTGGAAGAGACAAAATAGGCAAGCTTCGCAAAAGACAGCCGTAGCAATTTTGTGTATCGTGATTTATCACTTATGAATCGCGCCACGAGTCACGAAAAAATGCCGAGTCTGTTTGACCGGCTTGTTTTATGCGCTCGTGCTGTTTGAAGCGGCAATTTTTCTTTCTATCGTTTTATTTTGACGCCGGCGCTGATTTGGATTATTGTATCAACTCAAATCAGAAGCCGTGATACAGCAAGCTAAGTATGAATACAGGGGAGAATCGAGGATCGTGTAAGATCGGCTCAATTTGGAAGTTTTAATTTGGCTCAGCTAAAAAAACAGCTTGGTTCCCTTGATGTTTTTGCCGTGGCGGCCGGGGCGATGATTAGTTCCGGCTTGTTTGTTCTGCCAGCTATCACCTACGCAAAGGCAGGACCCGCCATCATATTGTCTTATCTTTTTGCATCGCTTGTAATTCTTCCCAGTGCTCTTAGTCAGGCCGAATTAGCCGCAGCGATGCCGCGGGCCGGTGGTGCGTATTTCTACGTCGAGCGAAGCCTCGGGCCTTTATGGGGACTGTTCGGCGGATTGGCTAACTGGTTTGCAGTCGCACTGAAGAGCGCGTTTGCCGTCGTCGGCATGGCTGTGCTGATCGAGATCATAATGCACGAGGTCTTCGGTACTCAGCTCAGCCAGTGGCACCTGAAAACCGCCGCCGTTGTCTGTTGTCTCGTTTTTACCACGATGAATATTATCAGCGTCAAACACACGAGCCGGTTTCAGGTCTGGCTCGTGGGGATATTGCTTGTGCTGCTTGGATTTTTTGTGATTTTCGGCATGGGCAAGGCCGAAGCCGTCCGGTACAAAGGATTTCTCAACAAGGGCTGGTTCAATGTGTTTGCGACTGCCGGATTGGTCTTTGTGAGTTTCGGCGGACTGACTAAGGTCGCCAGTATTGCAGAAGAGGTGAAAAATCCCGGCCGGAATCTGCCGTTGGGAATGCTTTTGGCCTGGGCTGTCGTAACCTTGTTTTATATCGCCGTAATAGCCGTGACAGTAGGCCTTGTGGACGGCCCGGAACTGACGGGCAGCCTGATGCCGATATCCCTGGCGGCCAGCAAGTTCCTCGGATCGGCAGGCTTTGCCATTCTCGGGCTGGCCGCCGTGGCAGCCTTCGTCACGACGGCCAACGGCGGAATCCTCGCAGCCTCCCGTTATCCGATGGCGATGAGCCGTGACCAATTATTGCCGCCGCTGTTGGCACGGGTCAGCGAGAAGTTCAAAACACCCCACACAAGTGTCATTCTGACTGGCGGTTTCATGATCGCCGCAATTGTCTTTCTCGAAATTGAATTGCTGGTAAAAACGGCCTCGACCTTAATGATCATCCTTTTTATTCTCGTCAATGCCAGCGTAATAATCATGCGCGAGAGCAGGATACAGAGCTACCGACCGAAGTTCAAATCGCCGCTGTATCCCTATATTCATATCGCGGCAATAATAGTATACGGTGCTTTAATCGTCGATATGGGGCGGGTGCCGTTATCGATCACGGCCGGTTTTATCGGTTTGAGCGCCGCCTGGTTCTGGCTGTATGTTCACAAGCGGGTAAGCAGGGCCTCGGCGGTTATGCACGTGGTGGAACGAGTTACCGACAGAGAACTCAAATCAGTGACTCTCGAAAACGAGCTTCGCGATATTTTACTCGAACGAGACAATGTTATCGAGGACAGGTTCGACCGGCTCGTCCGGGAATGCCAAATCCTGGATGTCG
>Ga0315294_10007643_pt1 | contig 11861 bp, 5 predicted proteins | sample YL17G13_40_MG_FD_203626 | JGI IMG/M metagenome (GOLD analysis project Ga0315294, IMG submission 203626) | Sediment microbial communities from Yellowstone Lake, YNP, Wyoming, USA - YL17G13_40 | ecosystem: Environmental > Aquatic > Freshwater > Lake > Sediment | place: USA: Wyoming | collected...
CGGGTGCAGGACTCAATTATCCTGCACCGGCCTACATCCAGATGGTATACGATCCCACGAACGGTACGATGAGCCAGGGCGACTTTGCCCGCTTCTGCGGCGATCTGCCGGGGGCCATCCCGCAGCAACTGGGCGGTTGAGGGGGAAACCTCCGAGCGCAGGCCGGCCAGAAACGCGAGGGGATCGCAAGATCCGGGCGCATCTTGATGGAGCTGCCAAAAAGCCGTAGGATGGGCCTTGGCCCATCATTTCCAGTGCCTTTTCTGAATAAGCCCGCATGACATGGCGTTAACGATTGATGGGCCAAGGCCCATCCTACGATTGGATTCGCGGTAGCCTCATCAAGACGCGCCCCCGCAAGATCCCCTCGTTTCTTTTTCCCGATGCGTTGCCTGGCCGCCTCGTGTAGACTGATGGCGCTGGAAACGGCCCAGGGGCGCCACCATGTCCGCACCAGTCAAAACCCAGGTTTTTTATGACGGCGATTGCCCGCTTTGCACCGTCATTGCGAGATGGTATCTCACCGCGACCGGCGCCGACAACCTCGAGTTTGTCAATATCGCCTCGCCGGAGTTCGACGCCGCCGCGCACAGCCTGGACCCCCTCGCCGTGCAGCGCGTGATCCACGCCCTCACACCCCGCGGCAAGGTGGTCTGCGGGCTGGACGCCCTCATCGCGATCTGGTCGGAGCTCCCCGACTACCGCCCGCGCGCCCGCCTCGCCCGCATTCCCGGAATCCACTTCCTGCTCGCCGCCGGATACCGCCTCGTGGCCGCAAACCGCCACTGGCTGAAGCGGGCTGAAAAAGGCCTCAGGGACAAAAGGGACCCAAAGGACCCAAGGGACGCAAAGGACACAGAGGCCGCAAGAGACCCAAGAGATTCAAGGGACCCAAAGGCGCCCTGAGAAACCACGAACCGCCAACTGCCAACTGGCAAACCGGCAGACTGGCAAACCGGCAGACTGGCAGACTGGCAAACCGGCAGACTGGCGAACTCCCGAGGCGGACTACTGGATCGGCGCGGAAAGCACCTTCTGAAGGACTTCGAGCGGGTTCACTTGCGCCTCGAGGGGATCCATGGATTCCTGAATCGAGCGGCGGGCGGATTCCGGCTCGGTGTCCCCCAGGCGCAACGGAAAGGCCGTCTGGAGATGCTTACCGTCCGGATCGGTCACGATGTAGACTTCGGGGCGCAGGGGATCTTCGGCATTCTTCATGCTCACGACGGCCAGCTCCCCTGTATTGAGGCGGACAACCGTGCCGATGGGGTACTGCCCCACCATGTCCAGGAAGAGTTGCTTGAGTCGGGGTTCCCTTCCGGAGTTCTCCATCTTTCCCAGCATCTCGACGACCTGGCCGGGAGGAAGGGCCCTCTTGTAAGGGCGGGCGGTGGAGAGCGCGTCGTAGAAATCAGCCAGCGAAGCGATGTGGCTGGCCAGGTTCATGGAGTGCCGTTTGCGAGGCCGGGGATAGCCGCTCCCATCGAAGTTCATGTGGTGCTCGTATGCCACAATAGGGGCGAGCTCCACCATGTCCGGGACGGACAGGAGAAAACGCGCCCCCAGGGTCGTGTGGTCCTCCATGATAGCCCATTCCTCCGGCGTGAGCCGGCTCGGCTTGTTGAGAATCGCCTCCGGGATGAACATCTTGCCTATATCATGGAGCAGACAGGATATGCCGAGATCGGCCACAACGTTCTTCTCCATCCCGATGTGCCGGCCCATGCAGATTGAGAGAACACAGGTGTTCAGGGAGTGGGTGCAGGTGTACTCGTCAGCGGTTCGGATGGAGGAAAGACCAGCCATCAGGCCGGAACCCGATATGAATTCCCTCAAGAAGGAATTCACGATGCCGCAGGCAACGTCCAGATCCAGAACCCGGGCCACTTTGGCCTCCTGGTGCAGGTCGCCGATCACGCGGAGACAGTCCTTGCGAAAAGCCCGGAGATCCTTCAGAACGATGGGGAGGCCTTGAACCTTGTGGCCGTCTGTGGATTCCCTGTCGTGGACCAGGTCCGCAAGGTTCCAGATCCGGACGTGGCGCACCCCCCGGTCCATCAGATACTTTCCGGGATCCCCGATCTGTTTTCGCCGCGCCGGCAGCAAGCGCAGGCAGTGGATGAAAGCAAGCATCTCATCCTGGGTCAGACCCGGCTGGAACACCAGGCACTCGATTCCGCGTTCCTTGAGTCCCTGAATGAATTCCTTGGTAGTGCTCAGACGGCCCTGCAGGGCAATATCCTGAAAAACAAGATCGGACCCGATCTGCTTGAGCTCCACTTCCTTCGCCTCCCGAAGCAGAGACCGCCACGCCGTGGCGGTGGCCGAAAGGGTCTCTTTGAACTTGGGATGGTCGTCCGAATACAAACCGGCGTCGGCCATCAGGAGGTGCAAATGCCGCAGCGCCTGCTCCACCTTGAGGCTGTCCTCGTGCCACTGCTGCAGGGATCTCATGAGGCCGCCTCCCCTCCGCCATCCGAATCCAAGGATCCCTTCAGAAGAACGGCCTGACGGGCAATGACGGGGTCTTTGTGCGCGGCAAGGAAGCGCAGAACACCATGCGCCTCTGTTCCCGGCCACGTCCGCACGGACTCCATGGCGCGCAGAATCATGGGACGACAACCGCGCATGCGCCATGAAAGCCGGGGCCGCGTGAGAAACTCCGCCAACACTCCCCTGCTGGAGGGATGCAGAATCCTGGTCAGGCGAATCAGGGCCTGCATCCGGGAGCTTTGTGTTCCACCCAGCCAGAAGGGCCGTTCGATCTCGCGGGCAAGGAACGGCACCGCGGCGGGACTCTGCAGAGAGGAGATCTCCCTGCTCGCCATTCTCGCCAGTATCCCTCTCCCCTTTGCCTGGGCCAGAAGAGCCTGCGTCGCCTCCTCGCTGCCCAAGCGGCCCAGAAGAGCAATAACGCGGCTGGCATTCTGTGGCGTGCATCTCACGAGCAGAGCGCGCAGAACCGGAAGACAACCGTCACAGAGTCCCTTGTCAAGAACAAAGTACAGAGACGCATTCGAGGTGTCGTTACTAGCCTCAAGCCACCCCACGATCCGGGGCGAGAGAACGTCCAGATGATCTACGATCAGGGACAGCAGACGGTTCCGGACAGGACCGGCATGGGTTTCGAAAGCGTGCCGGATCAGCTCCTGTCCCGCGGCTGGCAATCGAGCAAGTGCTATCTGACGCAACACTTCCTCGCTCCCGGCGTCGCTCCCCAGGGATTCCAGAAACCTGCGCGCGAACTCAGGGGAATCCAGATCGAGAAGAAGCTCGCGAGCGAGAGAGGGTCGCTCGGGGAAGGGAGCCCCATCGGCCTCCGCCGCGTGCGTCAGGAGGCGTCTCAAGCCCTCCTGGGCCGCGTCCGGCGGGCCATCCCCCATGGCTTTGCGGATATCGCCAACAACTTGAGGCCCCAGAACGTCCCCGTAGAAGTCGGGGGAATCCTCGCGGTCCAGCAGTTCCAGGCGGATCCGGCGGAGGGCTTCCCACTTCACCCCGGCCTCCAGGGTGTCGTAGAGATCCTCGATTCCCTCCCGCTTTTCCCCCGCCCCCGGCTTCAAGGTGGTGTACATCAGGGCCTTGTCGCTCGAAACGGGCGCCAGAGGAAGATCGCCGGACGTGGCGGCCCTCTCGCCGCGCAACTTGACGAGGTAATCGTTGATGTTCTGGTGAGAAATCCCGCGTTCCGAAAGCTCCTGGGCTAGGAGCGGACGAAGAACCTGGAACTGATCGGGATTTCGCACGAGCAGCCGGGCCAAACTGTCGGACCGTGTTTCCGAATGCCTTCCCGCCTCCGGGGGACCCTCGCCGGGCCCGCCGACGGGAGCCCGTTCGGCTTCGCCTGCAGCCCTATCCCTGGCGGAGCGTTCCTCCCGGTCCGGCCGCGCGAGATAATCCGCCAGGATGGTGGCGATCTGCTGAGGCTGCAGGGAGGAGACGATCTCTTCGAGGATCAAGGAGTCGCCCGTCTCCTCACAGGCGAGTTCGAGGACCCGTTCCCGCAGGATCGGCGGCAGCAGACACAGCGCCTCCGCGATGCTCTGCTTGCACTGGCTCCACTGATCGGGCCGCCGCGTGTAAACGATGGTGCCCGCCTTCTCCAGCGTGGCGATCACTTCCCGCACAACCTCCGGATCCGCCGGTCCCGCGGATGCTTTCTGTTCGAGGTAAAGAGCCGTGGTCTTCGGGTTCTCCAGAAAAGAAACGATCTGCCGGGCCCGATCCTCGGCGGTTTCCGGATCGCCGGAGCCTTCCTCATCCTTCAGGCACTCCTCCATCCGGGCGAAGAGGACCCGTTCATGCTCGGGAAGGGAACCCGAGGGCGCGGGGGAATCGGTGCGAGGGGCGTATCGCAACCGTGCCGGACGGATGTGGCGGATCCCCGCCTCTTCCAGCAGCAGCCCCAATCCCCCCCGTTCCACGATCCACTCGGGAGGCATGGCGAAGATGGTCATGAACCGGCCGAATTCCGCCTTGTCCACCCCCTGCGAGAAGATGATGGTGTGGATGTGGCGCAGGCGCAGCTCATCGGCGAGGCGCCGAAAAGCGGTGACCTGGGGATCAATCGTAAAGTGGTTGACGAGAACCCCCTGTTCGCTGTGGGCCAGGGAGATTTCTCCGTCGTGCGCGGCCTGGAGGGATTCGCTGACCTGTTGCAGGGTTACCAGCGTGTCCTGGGCCTTGGGATGCTCGACGGGATAGAGCTGAAACGCGCTCAAAGCGGCCAGGAAAGACCGCAGCCAGTCATACTGCAGCAGGATAAGCCGCTCTTCGCTGGAGTGGGGTGTGGAAGGATGACCGTTCATTTCTTCCCCGCCGTTATTCTGGCCGGGTTGCGGGCCTATGTCAACGGGTTTGTGTACGCGCTTAGACTCGGAGATGAGTGCCCATAGGCGTCTGCCAGCGCCTGGGCCACACGGTCAGGAAGGTGGTGCTCCTGGATCATCCGGCGGGCCTTTGCCCCCAGGCGGGCTCGGAGGGCGGGGTCCAGCGTGAGGGCGTGAAGTGCTTCGGCGAGGGCGGCGGGGTCGTTGTCGGGGAACAGGAGGCCCGTCTCGCCGTGTCGTATGACTTCGGGGATGGTGTTGGCGCGGGCGGCTACGACCGCCTTTCCGAGCGCCAGCGCTCGGACCGCGCCGGCCGAACTGAAGGGCACGGGTGTGGCGGGGAAAGGCAGAACAAGCACGTCGGCCTGGGCCAGCGCCCGGTCGCGCTCTTCGTCGGGCACAAAGCCGGGCCGCAGCTCGATGCGGGCGGCGTGGCGGGATTGCGCGATCCGTTCCCCCAACCCGGCCACGTAACGGGCGGCGCGCTCGCCCGGCGCCACCCCGCCGAAAATCAACAGGCGCTGCCGGGCGGGAGCCGCTTCGCCCTCCAGGCGGTCGAGAAGAATCTCGAAGGCGTCCACGAGGGTTTCGATCCCTTTTCCCGCATTGAGGAAACAGAAAAGGACAGTCAGAACGGAGTGCTGAGAAGAAAGTGCTGAGTGCTGAGTGCTGAGTGCTGAGGACTGAGGACTGAGGACTGAGGACTGAGAAGACAGTGCTGAGTGCTGAGTGCTGAGTGCTGAGTGCTGAGGACTGAGGACTGAGGACTGAGAAGACAGTGCTGAGTGCTGAGTGCTGAGTGCTGAGTGCTGAGGACCAAGCTCCGCAGTGCGCAATCCGCAATCCCTGATTGGAGAATCCGCAATCCGAAATCCGCAATCCGCAATCCCAAGGGATTCCAGGTCAAAGACGTGGGGCAGGTAGTGAACGCGCACCCCGCGAAAGAGCGGATGCCGCCGGAGCGTCTCGGCCCCCGTCTTCGACAGCGCGAACGCTCCCTCACACCGCCGGGCGAAGCGTGATTCCACCCGCCGCTTGCGCCACTGAACCAGCGTTTCCGCCGCCTTGGTCAGGGCCACATTCAGCATACGGACCGGCGTGCGGCCCCCGAACTCCGTCGCCACGTAACGGTAGGGGTTTGAGCAGAACTTGGGAGGATCGTGGATGGTGCAAAAAAAGCGAGCCCGGGGTAAAACCTCCTGGAGGTAATACCCCGCCCAGAATTCGCGATGCAGGGCGTTTCCTTCCTCGACGTGGACCAGGACGGGCTCGGAAGCGTCTTGAAGAGGGCCCGCGGCCCGCTCCACAAAATCGCGGATTGCTTCCCGAGCTTGGCCGGAACCGAGATCCTCGGAAAGCGAAGGCGGGAGAAAATCGCTCACCTCCGCTCCCGGAATCAGCTGAAGGGCCTTGGCAAAGTGGCACGCATATTCCGCGATAGCCGTCCGGGCGGGATTAAAGGGCCGTACGTGGAGGATCCGGAGGGTTTGCGCGAGGGGCTCAAGGGCCATCGCTGACTCTGTTCATAGATGAATGACGAATGATGAATGACGAATGATGAACGATGAACAAAGTGAGAGGAACGTAAAGCACGGCGCGATGCACGGTCTTGCCGGCGGGAAAGCATTCCGGAACTCGAATTCGTCATTCATCATTCATTATTCATTCATCATTCATCATTCCGCGGTTCCGCGGTTCTATTCCCGGATTTGTTCGACAATCTGCTTGACGACGTCTGGAGTGGGCTTCTGCTGGGTAAGGCGGATCCGGGCCAGTATCTGGGTCAGGGCGCTCTTGAGCTCGCGGATGTTGGATTCGATAGTCTGGGCAAGTTGGTTGATGATGTCATCCGGCAGCGTGGCCTCGCCCTCGGCCAGGTGGTGCCGGAGAATCGCGACCCGCGTCTCGAGGTCGGGGGGCTGGATATCCACGATGATCCCCGCGCCGAAACGCGAGCGCAGCCGGCGTTCGAGATGCGCGATGTCCTTGGGCGGACGGTCCGAGGTCATCACGATCTGCTTGTTGGCCTGATAGAGCGTGTTGAAGATCTGGAAGAACTCCTCCTGCGCGCGCTCTTTCTCGGCCAGGCCGTGGATGTCGTCTATCAGGAACACGTCCGGGCTTTTGTGCAGGGCGCGGAACTCTCGGATCGTGTTGTTCTGGATGGATTCGATGAGGGCGTTGGTGAACTCCTCGCTGGAGGTGTAAAGGAGCCGGACGTTCGGGTTCGCGCGGACCAGCTCGTTGGCAATGGCGTGCAGCAGATGTGTCTTGCCAAGCCCCACGTCCCCATAGAGGAACAGAGGGTTGTAGTCTCCGCCCGGGGTCTTGGCGACGGCCAGCGCCGTTGCGTACGCGAAGTTGTTGCGGGTTCCCACGATAAAAGTGTCGAAGTTGTATTCCTTGAGAATGGGCAGCATCTCCAGGGCTTTCGGACGAGCGGGAATCTCCCCGGAGGTCAGCATGGCCAGGATTTTCTCGGGCGAGGCGCCGGGATAACTCTGGATCAGACGCCGGAATTCCTCGAGGGCCGCGGCGTCGGTGCTCAGGCGTTCCTCGATCTCCGCATGCAGGGCTTGGGCGCGCGTATTGCCGGGTTCGATCTCAAGTATCTCGCCGGCCGTCTGAAGGGCGGCGGTGAGCTCACCCGTTTCCATCTGGATCGTGGCGATGCTGGAGAGCTGGGCTACTTGCTCCGCGCGCAGCTCCATGGTTTTCAGGAGTTCCGCCAGTTTGCGGTGCAGGGCCAGATCGCCGGGGAACCGGCCCACCGCCTCCGTGATGGTGGCGCGGGCCATCTCATACTGCTGCCGGCTGTTCTGGTCGCCGAAAACCGTCAGATAGTGCTCCTTGAGCAAGCTGGGAGAGGCCACCACGTCCTCGAGTTCCAGAATGCGGCGGCGCAGGTCCTCGCGCCCGGGATCGGCCCTCAACCCCATCTCCAGCGCCTCGATCGCCTGAGACACCAGCCCCTGACCGTCCATCTGCCCCGCCACGCGCAGGGCAAGGTCGGCTGTGCCTTCCTGGATGTCGCTTTCGCTGCGGAACTCGAGAATCTCCGACAGCAGGTGCAGGTCCTCGGAGTCTATCTCCAGGGCCTGCTGGTAGAGACGGTCGGCCTTGTCAATCTGGCCCTCCGAAAGGCACAGGCGAGCCCACTCCTCCAGGGCCTCGACGGCCTTCTGGTTCTGGCTGGTGGACCTGAGAAGGGCCACATAGCGCTCGCGGGCAGGATCGAAGTCCGGCTCTTCCCCGATGATCTCACGCAGCGTGTCGGCGGCCAGAACGGCCTGCCGGCCGCTCTCAAGCGCGCTGACCAGCTTCTCCGTATCGGACCAGTGTTTCCGGAAAGTGCCCGTCACGCGGCAAAGACGGAGCCACGGCGGCAACAAGCGGCCGGCCGGAGCCCCCGCGCTGCCCAAGACACCCCGCATTGCGGCCAGGGCCTCTTCGGGCTGGCCGGCCTTCTCATGAATCTCAACCAACTTGTCCAGCGTGTCCAGCGCGACGTTCCAGTTCCCCGCCTCGCACAGGGCCAGCAGCCGCAGCTCGAGAAAAGTCTGATCTTCGGGGAACCGGGAAGCCATCTGCTCGGCGAGTTTCACCGCCCTGTCCACTTCGCCCCCCGTCCGGTAGACGTCCAGCAGGCTGAGCGCGCTCTCGCGGAGCTGCTCGGGTTGATCGAGCCCCTCGTAGACGCGAATGGACGCTTCCAGGCAGAAGAGATCCCGTGGATCGCCTTTGAGCGCCTCCTGGCACAGTTGCAGCGCGTCAGGCCAGGCTTTGCGGGCGATGTAAACCCGGATCATCTTCTCGCGCAGCTCCTTGGCGTCGCGGGTGTTCTCAAGCTGCTCATAGAGGCGAAGGATCTGCTTGAGAACCTCCGTGTCGTCGGACTTCACCTCACTGATCTTGAGCAGAACGTCAAGCTGGGCGTCTTGCGAACCCTGTTCCCCGTAGAGATCGGCCAGGGAGCGGTAACCCGCAAGGGCCTCTTCCTCCTGGCCAAGGCTCAGGCGGAAATCAGCCAGTTTCTCCAGCGCTGCCAGGTCGTGGGGATCCAATTCCAACAGGCAGGTTAGAATCTCGACGGCTTTCTCATAGAGTTCCTGGTCCGCGAAGAGCTCCGCGGCCTGCAATAGCGCCTTGCGGGCCTCGCCATCCCGCCCCAGCTTGGTGAGCGCGGAAGCCAGGCCAACGAGAAACTCCGAATGCAGCGGGGCCTGCTTGACCAGATCCTCCAGGATCTCGAGCGCCTGAGTTTCCTGCTTGCTCTCCTTCAGGATGGGCAGGATCTCCTCGCCGGCCGCCACGAGCGGCTCGCCGCCCCCCAAATGAACCAATACCTTGATCCGGCGCTTTTGCAGCTCCAGATTGTCCGGGGCAATCTCCAGAACCGACTCGTAAAACGGCAGCGCGTCCTCGAACTGCTGCCGCGCCTCGTTCTCGTCTATGATCAGAAGAAGGGCCGACACCGCTTCGTCGTCGCTCCCCATTGCCTTGCAGATATTCGCCTTTAGGGAAAGGGCGATGTGGCGTCCCGGACCCCCCTGGGTGATGAGTGGGTCAATCCACTTGAGTGCCGATTGGTAGTCTTCGCACTCCAGGAAGTTCTGCGCAAGATCGAAAGCCAGCGCGTCGGCGTCGCTGTCGCGTCCGTTGCTCCGGTAAACCTGATAGATCTTCTCCAGGATGGTGGGGTTGCCCGGAAAGCGCGAGCGCAGGTCCTCGAGTATCTGAAGGGCCATGTTGCTCCAGTTCTCCTGGACAAAGCCATCCATCAGATAGAGCGACTCCTGCAAATCCTCGGGTTTGAGGGAGGGCGAGGAGGTCACCGTTTGCAGGTATTTCAGGCGGACGTCGTCTCGCTCGGGATTCAGATCCAGGATCTGGCGATAGCAGGCCAGGGCTTCCTCATTACGCCCTTCGAGACGGTAGCGGTCGGCCTGGGTGGAGATGTGCTCGGCCGCTTCGCCCGACCTGCCCGCCTTCACCAGCAGCTCGACCACGGCCCTGTTCACGGCCTCGTCATCCACGTCGAACGCGCTGATGCGCCGGTAGATGCCGATGGCCTTCTCGATGTCGTTGGCCTTGGCGAAAGCGCGGGCCACGTTCTTCAGTTCTTCCAGCATCTTGCTGCCGCGCCCCAGGGCATGGAGGCATTCCACGAACTGAAGGCGCGAGTCCATATCTTCGGGGCACACTTCGAGATATTTCTCGTAGATCGGAATGGCCTCTTCGTAGCGTCTCTGGCTGGTATAGAGATCGGCGAGACGTCTCCGCAGAATCGGGATCGCGTCCTGCTTCTTCAGTATTTCCGAAACCTTCAGGAGGCCGGCAAGGCCCTCGGCATTGTCGGGGTGCAAGTCCACCGCGCTCTCGAAGGCCGCGTAGGCTTCGCCCGTCTGGTTAGTCTTGAGCAGCTCCTGAGCCTGGTTCAGGTACACGCGCGAGAGCTGCTCGCGCAGGGCAAGCGCGTCCTCCTCTCGACCCAGGGAGTGGTACACGCCCTGGAGCTTCTTCAAGACGGCGATGCTGCCGGGATACCGCTCTCGCAGTCCCTCCAAAGACTGGAGGGCCGGGGGGCTCGTCTCCCCTCCGGTGAAACCGGCGGCAAGCTCCAGGCATTGCCCTATGACCGAGTCTTCCTCACCCGCGCCGGCTGGGGCGGACAAGACGGTCTGGATGAACTCCTGCCGGAACTCGTCGCGCCGGGGATCAATCTGGAGAATCTGGCGGTAGCACATGAGCGCTTCATCCGCGTAGCCGGCCTTTTTCGCCCGCCTGGCCCGCTCGGCAACCTGCGCAATCGCCTCGTCCGCGCGCCCAACCTTCACCAGCAGGTCCATGATCGCGTGGCCGATGTCTATGGATTCGGGCTTGAGAGTGTCAATCCTCCGGTAGATCTCAAGCGCCTTGTCAGTCTCGTTGTTTTCCTCAAAAATCTTGGCCACCCGGACCATTTCGCCGATCATGGCCTCTTTTTGCCCCAGACTGTGCCGGCACTCGGCCAGGTGCAGACGAATCTCCACGTCCGAAGGGCTGTGCTGAAGGTAGCGCTCGTAAACCCCGGCGGCCTCCTGGAGACGGCCCTTGTTGAAGTGGACCCCGGCCAGGCGTTTCTCCAGATCGCCCAACTCCCCCGTCCTGTTCTGCTTCTCACAGATGCGGACCATGCCCTCCAGCGCCGTCGCGTTCTCCGGCTCCAGGCTCAACACGTGCCGAAAACCCGTGAACGCCGCGTTCAGGTCGCCCTCGCCAAGCCGCTGCTTGGCCGTCTCCAGCCGCTTGTCCAGAAGAGATCCGACCCCGGGAACGTCAACGGAAAGTCCAAAGTGCTGAACCAGTTCGGCGAGGGCCTCCTCTTCTTCCTCCTCCTTGACCATCGCCACCAGCTTGATCAGATGCATGGACTTGCGGGCGGGGCAGGGAGTGTAGGAGCACTTGCCCTTCTTGGTGTCCTTCTCAACGGTAAAAGTGCGGAAAACCTCCTCTTTGTGGACGGGGCAGAAGCAGCGGATGGACTTGTCGCTCTCCTGGATCGTATCGGTGCGGTAGCCGATAAACTCCAGGACGGCGCGGGCGTCCAACCCGTCGAGGACCTTTTCAAGTATTTCTTTGGGGATTTCGCTCATTCCGGCCTGCTTGCTCCACACTTCCGCGCCAAGGTGGCGCTCTTTCTCATCATCCCGTTCTTAATATATCCGGCTTGTCGCGTCAACCCTTATCCGCCGTTTTGCCCATACTCTCTTGAAAAAGGACCTCAAGGACAACAACGACAAAAGGGACCCAACGATACTTTACCACTCAGTCCTCAGCACTCAGTCCTCTCTTCTCAGTCCTCAGCACTCAGCACTCTCTTCTCTGTCCTCAGTCCTCAGCACTCAGCACTCAGCACTCTCTTCTCTGTCCTCTCTTCTCAGTCCTCAGCACTCAGCACTCAGCACTCAGCACTCAGCACTCAGCACTCAGCACTCTCTTCTCTGTCCTCTCTTCTCAGTCCTCAGCACTCAGCACTCAGCACTCAGCACT
>Ga0315294_10007646_pt1 | contig 11859 bp, 6 predicted proteins | sample YL17G13_40_MG_FD_203626 | JGI IMG/M metagenome (GOLD analysis project Ga0315294, IMG submission 203626) | Sediment microbial communities from Yellowstone Lake, YNP, Wyoming, USA - YL17G13_40 | ecosystem: Environmental > Aquatic > Freshwater > Lake > Sediment | place: USA: Wyoming | collected...
CCGGCTCACGGCCTGGGAGCTGGAGAAGCTCGGCGTCCCGTATTTCGTCATCACCGACGGCATGGCCGGCTGGCTGATGAAAAAAGGGGAGATCGCCCTGGCCGTCGTCGGCGCGGACCGGATCGCCCGTAACGGCGACACGGCCAACAAGATCGGAACCTACTCCGTGGCGGTCCTGGCTAAGGAAAACCACATCCCCTTTTACGTGGCCGCGCCGCTGAGCACGTTCGATTTTTCCCTGGCGACGGGCGACGCGATCCCGATCGAGGAGCGTTCGCCTCTCGAGGTCAAGGAGATCAACGGAAAGCTCATCACGCCTCCAGGCGCGCGGGTCCGCAACCCCGCCTTCGACGTGACGCCGGCGGCCTACATCACGGCCATCGTCACGGAGAAGGGGATCGTCCGGCCTCCGTACGAGGAAAGCCTGAAGGCATTGCGCTAAATGCATCTCCTGGCCATCGAGACCTCCTGCGACGAGACGGCGGCCGCCGTCCTCCGCGGAGACGGCTCGATTTTGAGCAACATCGTTCTCTCGCAGGACGAGATCCACGCCCCGTACGGGGGGGTCGTGCCCGAGCTCGCCTCGCGCCAGCATATCAAGTCCATCGGTTTCATCGTCCACGACAGCCTGGCCGGCGCCGGCGTCGCTTTGGACGACATCGATCATTTCGCCGTGACGCAGGGCCCGGGGCTCATCGGATCGCTGCTCGTCGGCCTGTCCTTCGCCAAGGGGCTGGCCTATTACCACAAGAAACCGCTCCTCGGGATCGACCACGTCCAGGCCCATATCGAAGCCGCGTTTCTTGAGCATCGGGACATCGCTTTTCCGGTCCTGGCCCTGATCGTGTCCGGCGGCCATACCTCGCTCTACTTCCTGAAGAAGAAGCTCAGCTTCGAGCTCCTCGGCCGGACGCGCGACGACGCCGCCGGAGAGGCCCTGGACAAGATCGCCAAGTTCCTCGAGCTCGGTTATCCCGGCGGCCCCGTGATCCAGAAGCTGGCCGAGCCGGGCGATCCCGGGCGCTTCGAATTCTCCCTGCCCCGGATGAGCGACCGAAGTCTGGACTTCAGTTTCAGCGGGCTGAAGACGGCCGCCCTGCGGATCATCCGCGAGAACCGGATCGATAAATCCCATCCGCGGCTGCCCGATTTTCTGGCCTCCTTCGAGGCCGCGGTCGTCCGGGCTCTGCTCGACAACCTCTTCCGGGCCTCTTCCCGGTGCGATCCGGCCTCGGTTCTCCTCTGCGGCGGCGTGGCCCGGAACAAAAGGCTGAGAATGGATTTCGAACGACAGGCGAGGCGCTTCGGCCCGGCGGCCTATATTCCCTCCCCCAAGCTTTGCACGGACAACGCGGCCATGGTCGGGGCCCTGGCCCTGGCCCGGATCGAGCACGACAAGAAAGGCCGGAAAAAAACGGCGCTCTCCCTGGACCTTGACGCGTACCCAAGAATGCCGGTTTGACGAACTCCGGCCCGATTCCTGTCTGTCAGCGCGGCGGGAGGATCTGCAGGAGATAGGGATCGATCTTCAGGTTTTCGGCGGACCTTTTCTTGAATTGGAAGTCGATCTCATAGATGTAGAGCGTCCGATACTGAAAATACGCGGGCGCCTTCAGGATCAAATCCTTTTTTTCGCGCGTCGTCCGGCCCTCGAAGACCGGCAGGTCGAAGAGCCGGATCCGGACATCATGTTCGCCTTCCGTAGAGCCGAAGACGAGTTTGACCTGTTCAAGCTTTTCTTTGGAGCCGAAGATGACCTTATACGCGCGATCATCATGGAGGTACAATTCGCCCTCGTTCTTGGCCACCACGTCCTTCCCGAGAGGGAAGAGATAAAGCCCCAATTGCCGCTGGGTGGAATAAGTGAACGTCTGGGTCGGATAGAGAACGCATCCGGGATAATAGACCCAGAGCCGGAAGGCGAGCCCCAAGAGGACGGCGACCAAGCCCAGGCGGAAACCCGATTTCGCGCGCCGGTGATTGTCGGGTGGGATCTTTCCTTTTAGATCATCGTTCCGCCGCTTCCCGCGGCCGCTCCGGGCGTAGCCGATGACGAACAGAACGACAAGTCCGATCCAGACATAGTTCGGGAGGTAACGGAGATTGTCGACCTTGATGAACGAGGGAAGATAGGACGGCAGGAAAAATCGCATATTGCTCAAAAAGACGAAGAAATCTCCCGGGCGCTGGGTGAATTCGTGGGTCGTCGGCTGATAGAGGAACGACGGGTGGAGCAATAAGAGGACCGTGATCGTCAAGGTCGCCAGCCCGGCCGCCCAGAAGAGCATCGTCAAGATCTTGCGGCGGTTGAAAGCCAGAAAATAACCGATGAGCAGGGCCCCGATCCAGGACAACGGGGCCAGCACGCGGGCCTGGGGACAATACCCCTGACGGTGGGTGAAAAAGGCGTAATTCAAGAGAAAGGGAAGCGAGATGAAAAGGAGGATGAGCACGTCGCGCTTCGATTTTCTGAATATTTCGACGAGGCCGAGAAACATGAAAAAATAAATCGGCGAATAGAGGAGGAGGCCGTCGCGCTGGTCCAGAAAATAATCAAAGAAGGTGTCCGTCCGGGCCCGGAGCGGAATGCTGAGCAAAGTCTCCTTGAGGGCTTGGTTTTGTTCCGGCGAGGTGATGCCCTCGTAAACGGCGAACGGCGAGATGGTCCCGTAAAGGCTGAAAACGAAATAATAAAAAAGGACGGTGCCGAGGAGCGGGAAAAGGAGAAAAAGGAGGATCCTGGCCCGGAGCTTGTGGCGCTTCCACAGGAAATATACGGAGACGAGGAGGAGCGGCCAGAAGATGAGGTTGTATTTCAGTCCGAACCAGAGGAACGTGCCGAGCAGGAATCCCAGGAAGAGCAGAAGGGCGTTCGAGGGAGGTTTAGCGGACGTCACCTTGCGGTAGATGATGATCGAAAAAAGGGCGATGGGGATCTCCGGATAGAGATGGACGGCGTAAAAAAGGACGGGCGCGCTGAACGAATAGAACAGCCAGATCGCGAAGGCCAAATTTTCCCGGCGCCACAAGTCCCGCGCCAGGAGAAACAGCTGCAGGCCGAGGAGGACCGCCCAGATCGAAAGACTCCCTTTCAGCACGAACGTCAGCCAGGGTCCTTTGAGGAGCTGGCTGAGCCCGTACCAGGGCAGCATGAGCACTGAGATCCCCGGAAGGCTGATCGGATAGATATAGTCCTGTCCCTTCTTTCCGTACCGGCCGTAGATGTCCAGTTTCCTCCGCGGGCTGTTCTCCTTGGAGTAGAAATGAAAGTAGTCCTGCTCGGCGTAATTGTTCGCCAGATTGATGTCCTTGTCGGTGAGAAGGCTGTGGGTCGTGAGCAGGTAATAGGGCTCGTCCCCGGAAAAAGTGACACCCTGCGAGACGAGGGCGAACGTGCCCAGGTTGTAGACGGCGAAGGCCGCGACGAAAAGGAGGACGAGCTTTTTCCGCAGGGAGAGGGCTTGGATCTTGCGTCCCCATTTGTCGATGACCGGCGGCCGCTTTTTAAAGAGCGGAACGAGTTCGAACAGCTTGAGGGAGAGGACGGCCAGCCCGATGAACACACCGAAGAGGACGAGCCGGACCCGCAGGTCGTTCCTGGTCATGTAGTTCGTGAAGAGGAGGGGCGTGAGAAGGAAAAATAGGAAAGGGATCGCCGCGAGCGTATTCTGCCAAAGCCGGTCCTCGGGATCGGCGCCCAGGGCTTTCGCTTCGATCCCGGCGATCATTCTCGCGGTCAATCTCAAGAAGGCGTAAAACGCGATCCAGAAGGCCAGGAACATCACGAGGTGGTTCCCGAACATGCGGAAGCCATGGCTGAGGATCGTGCAGGTCCGCGATTGGAGGAGGATGCTGACATAGGCCGAGAGCCCGGCGGAGGCGAGCCCGAACACGATCGCCGTCGTCAGGTTCCGTCGGCCCGTCATGAGTGGAGGTATAGTCAACTTGGCGGCATCTGTCAAGAAGGGAGGGCTCGGGGAAGAAGCCTGCACCCTGGCGGAAATCTTGACGCCTGTATCGTTCGGTTTTTTCGGTGGCGAAGACACAAGCCGACGCGGCGACAGGGTGGCCCCCGGCCCCCTGGGGAACCAGTCCCGTCGGTTCCCCCCGCCGAAGCGACGGGGCCCCCCTCCGCTATGGGGGCCTCAGGGCCAACCCTGCCGTCGCGTCCTTGAATCCGTCCGCCGAAAAATCAGAACCGCAGCGGCGAGATTTCCTTTTAGTCGCTTCGCCTTCTTCCCCTCGCCCAAGTTGATAGAAGAGGTATTAGTTCTATATGGCGCAAAGATCAAATTCGGTAAATTATCAATCTGTGAGCGAAGAAGCGGGCGAACGCTCAATTCACGGATTGAACCGAAAGACAAGATCGGGGAACGGCTGAGCGACCATGGAGGGTTCAGCCTTTCCGAGCCGTCCTTTGAGGGCAGCCGGCCCGGAAGAGGCCGGTCGGCGAAGCATGTTTGACGTCCCGGCGAACTCCCGTAATTAAGAAGCCGGGACGGAGTTCTGAGCCGCCGAGAAGGACGGTGAGGAAACGGCGTTAAGAACCCGAGTCGGGAGCGAAGCCGTTTCCCGATCTTGTCGACAGGACCCGCGACGAGGAAAGCGTTCGCCCGTTTCGAGCGAGCTTCTTTCCTGAGCCTCCCCCTAGGCTCGCGGAGTCTAATATGAATATGGTATAAAGAAACTATGGACAGCGGGCCGAAGCGGGCGAAAAAGGTGATCGTCGTCATGCCGGCGTTCAACGCCGAGAGGACGCTCGAGCGGACCCTGGCCGACATCCCCAGCGATTGGGTGGATGAAATCATCCTCGTTGACGACCGCAGCCGGGACGGCACGGTCGCTCTGGCCCGTCGGCTGGGCCTGCGCGTCTTCGTCCACGACAGAAACACCGGCTACGGCGGGAACCAGAAGACGTGTTACGCCGAAGCCCTGAAGCTCGGCGGGGACATCATGATCATGGTCCACCCCGACCATCAGTACGACCCGACGGTCATTCCCCATCTTGTCCAGCCGCTGCTCGACGGGGACTGCGACGCCGTGTTCGGATCACGGATGCTGGGCGGCCGGCCGCTCGAGGGCGGCATGCCCAAGTGGAAATACCTGGCCAACATCTTCCTGACGGCGCTCGAGAACGCGGCTTTTTACATGTATCTGACGGAATACCACTCCGGGCTCCGGGCTTATTCGCGGCGCTACCTTGAGACCGTGAACTTCCGGGCCAATTCCGACGATTTCGTCTTCGACTCGGAGATTATCGCCCAGGGCGTCCTGCATAAGATGGTCATTCGGGAAATTCCGATCGCGACCCGATATTTTCCCGAAGCTTCGCAAATCGGGCTCGGCCGGAGCCTCGTCTACGGCTGTTCGATCCTCAAAACGCTCGTCAAGTTCAAGCTTCACAAAAAAGGATTGGCGAGGTTCGCGATGTTCAACGAATCCCGGCTTTAGCTCTTAAAATGCCAAGCTGAAATGTTGAGCACGGATAAATATAAGAATTGACAATCCTCTCCGGCGCGGCCATAATAATTTTCAAGAATTGAAGACGCGGAATGCCGAGCGCGGAAATGACCGTTGGAAGGGAGGAGCCATTGAGGAAAACGTCTGTTGTCAAAGGTTTCGCGTTTTTCTTGTTGCTGGCGGGATTGGCGGTCCTTTCGTTCGCGGCGAAAGTCTATCTGAAGGACGGCCGGGTCTTAGAAGGGGAGATTCTCTCCTTCGATGCGTATAACGTGACAATCAAAGTCCCCACTATGGACGCGATTACAATCGCCCGGTCGAACATTTTGAAGATCGACCCTCCTCTTGATGAAAAAAAACCCATCGCCGCTCCGGCCCAGGCGGGAATCCCGGCTGAACCTCAACGGACCGTCCCGCCCCGGCAGAAAAGAGGTTTCACATTCGGCTTTTCTCTGAGCGGAGGGATGAGCAGCGTCAACGGCGGCGACCTGAACTCGATCATCCGGGACACCAATACCCACTACGCCGACCTCAACGACTATAACGGGTCCAAACTCTACGCGATCGATTTCAACGAGATGAAATCGTTCATGAACTTCAAGGGAGAATTTTTCGTCCGATTCGGCCGACATTTGGGCATCGGTATGGGCCTCGAGTTCCTCACCAAGAAAGGCGCCGGAATGGTCAAATATTCTTTTCAAGATTCCATCCGGTCCAATTATTCCACCGATTATGACATTTCCTGGAGGGATTATAAATACACGATACCCAACACCTTGAATCTCACGGTCATTCCCATCACTCTCAATGTGTATGGATTCCTTCCCCTCAACTCCGCGCTGGAATTCTTCGGGTTTGCGGGCTTCGGCTATTATCTGGGAACCCTGAAGAACGATATCAGCGGCGCGACGGGGGCTTTCAAGTTGGGTTATGATTATTATTTGAACAATGGATCGCCGGATTATCCCTGGTATTATACGGAAGACATGACTACGTATAACCTTTCGACAAGGGCGACGTGCAATACCCTCGGATTCCAAGTCGGCGCGGGAGGACAATTCAAACTTGCGCTCCGGATAACCGTGTTCGGCCAAATATTTTACCGGAATGCCAATTTTGATAATTGGATCGGCGACCTGAGAGAGGATCTTACAACTAACTATAAATACGGTATGACGTATACCCCAGGGACGGGGCCCACGACCGGAACGGATAAGACCAGCAATAGCGTCACCAAAGGGAAAGCCTGGTATTACGATCTTTACGATAATGACTTGAAGCAAATGTATTACGGGAATTGGAGTCTTTATGAGACCGGTCCGAGCGAGGACGCCACGATGAAAAACGTCCGGCGTTTGGCGATCAACATTAACGGCATCGCGTTTCAGATCGGGGTGAGAATCGGATTCGGCCGAATTTGACCGGCCCGTCTTTTGCCTTCGATCTTGGCTGAGAATTCAATATCATGAAGGATTATTCGTAACTACTCAGGCAGAATTAAGACGACAGGCCATAGGATTCAGATTGAGGGAATGTCCGAGACAAGGGGTAGGTCGCAAGCACAAACTGGCGGGCTTTTTACCACACCACCAAGTCCTCAAATCTCGTCGCCGGCATTCTCATTCTGTCTCCTGAATCCTGTCTACCCGAGTAGTTACGAATATTCAATGACGCGCGAAAAATATTTTGGGAGGCGTCTCCAGGTTCCCAAGAAAGATTCGGTCTTTCCGTTCGAGGACGGATAATCACCTAACCGGCTGGATCCCCAGGGTATAAGGATTGATGCCGGTCCGGACGTCCGATCTCTTCTCCAGGTGAACGACGATCTGGTAGAGGCTCGCCCCTTTCCAGCGGTAGGCGGGCGGTGATTCGAAGACCTTGTCTTTGATCTCCCTCCGGGTCGACTCTTCGAACGCCGGCGCGTCGAAGAATTTCAACGTCAGGTCGTAATCGCCCTCCATCGAGCCGAATTGGACCTTGAGCTTGTCGATCGCTTTTCCGGTGGCGAAAAAGAAAAGATAATCCCGGTTGTCTTCGAGCAGGGCGAATCCGCCGCCCTCTTTCACCTTGGCCACCCGGGATAACGCGTAGAAGGTCAGCTTTTCTCCGGTGGGAAGGTCGACCTTGCGGGGTGGGACGAGGACCGTCCGGGGATAAAAAACGAACCAAATAAAGAACAGCGCGAGCCCCCCGGCGACGAAGACCTGATGATGGCCGGATTTCGTGGAGATCTTGTGGTTACGGACGAGAAGATAGGCCGCGACGAAAACGAAGAGGAGGGCGGGCCAGACGAAGTTCGGCGTCCAGCGCCACTCCTCGACCTTGATGAACGAGGGGAGGATATTCGGAAGATAGAAATGGAGATGGCTGAGGATGTAAAAGAGAGCGCCTCCCCGTTCGGTCGTTCCGGTCGTCGTCTCCTGATAGAGGGCGAGGGGGTTTTGGCAGAGGATCCAGACAAAAAGGAAGCTGAGGCCGATGGCGAGATCCATCATATAAGTGAATATCTTTTTGCCGTTATAGGCCAGGAAATAGCCGACAAGGACCGCCATCCCCCAAATGACGGCGACGAGCGGCCGGGCGGGCGGCGCGTATCCGGCCCGCTGGGTGAGAAAGGCCGAAACGAAGACATAGGGCCCCGTGAGGAACAAGAAGAGCCAGAAATCCTGGCGCTTCCGTCGGATGAGTTCGACCAGCCCGAGGAAGGCGAAGATATAGATCGGAGCGTAAAAAAGCAAACCGTCCCGCTGATCGAGGAAATACCCCAACAGGGTGTCCACCCGGAATCGGATCGGGATGCGCGTCAGCAGCGTCTCCAGGAAGCCGACGTTCTGCGGCTGGAGCATGGCTCCCTGCCTGAACACGAAGATGGGATTCAGCGACCCATAGATGGAAAACTGGAAATAGAAATAGAGGATGAAGATCAAAGCGATGGGACCTAGAAAGAAGGCGATGTCCGACCGGGCCCGCCGTTTTTTGATGAGGACCCACATAACGTAGAGAAAAAGTGGCCCGAGGATGAAGAAATATTTCAAGGCATGAAACCAGATGAACGAGGACAGGAGAAGCCCGCAGAGCAGAAGCCTAGGCCGAGAGAATTTCGGTGAGAAGCGGACCAGACGGAAGACGGTGAAGGCGAACAGGGCGACGATGATCTCGGGATAGACATGGATCGAATAGAAAAAAACGGGCGAGGTGAAACTGAACAGGGCCCAGAGGCCCAGGGCGAGGCCGGCCCTTTGCCATTCCTGCCGGGCGAAAAGGAACATTTGGACGCCGAAGAGCGCGCCAAAGAGGCTCATCCCGAAGCGGAGGAAGAAGATCAAGAGACTCTTGCCGAAAAACGTCCCCAGGGCATAGAAGGGAAGGAGGAGGATCGACACGCCGGGCGCGTGATAGGAAAATCTGCCTCCGGGCTTCGTCCCCGGCAGAACGTGGGCCTCGATGGTCGCGTTGGGGACCAAGAATCGCCCGTAATCCCGTTGGGCGTAGTTGTTGGCCAGATCGAAATCGCCGTCCTTGAGCAAGCTGTGCGTGATCAGGATATAGTGGGGCTCATCGCCTCCGAATGAGACGCCGTTGGACATCATCAGCAGCGATCCGCCGTTGTAGACCAGGACGGCGGCGCAAAAAAGAACGAAAACCTGGCGGCGTGGCGGAAGCGAAAGGAACCGGCGCAGCCGGAGCAGCCAGGCGGTCGGTCTCTCCCGGACAATCAGGAGGACCCGGACGACCTTGAGATAGAGAATGGCGAAGATCACGGCCAGCATGAGCAGTGTCATCCGTTTTTGGAGGTCTTCGTTGGTCAGGTAGTGGACGAGGGAGAGCGGGGCCAGGGCGAAAAAGAGGAGCGGGAAATAGGTCGGGAAGTCCAGGCCGAGCGCGTCCTGATAAGAGAGGCGGCAGGTCTTCCCGACGACGTAGGAGAAGGCGGCCCAAAGACCCAGGATGAGGATGAAGAGGGGAGCGGCGGACAGGATCCAGGACCCCAGTTCTGGGCGGAAGACGCGGCTCAGGATCGTGAACGTCGGGACCTGGCCGCGGAATTGAAGAAACAACGCGGCGCCGACGGCGAAGACGAAGATCAGCGCCGTGCGGAGGGTCCGCGATGCTTTGGACATCGCTCAGACTTTTAGTCCACTTCCCGAGTTATGTCAAGGGACGAACCTTTGCCTTTGGAAACTGTTCGACGGTTAGACGAAACTTTGTCTTTCTTTTTCCGTATTATAAGGAAGGATGGTCATTTTCCGGTTTTTTTCAGGCGGATTATCTGATAAACTGCTGGATTCACTTGAACGATTTATCTTCGGGAGGATCGAAATGAAAAAAAAGGCATGTTTCATAGCGTTTATTGCTCTCGCCGCCCTGCTTTGGACGCCGGCCGCCGCCCAGGACAAGCTGGTCCTAATCCTCGGACTCGAGGAGGCCATCGGCAAAGCCCTTAAAAACAACCTCAACGTAGCCGTCGAGATGCTCAATCCCCAGCTGGCGGACATCTCCGTGACCAAGGCCCGCGAGGTGTTCCAGCCCCGCTTCGAGCTCAGCTACGGCCGCAACCGCCAGGAGTCCCCGTCCTACTGGTTCATTCAGGGCGCGGGTACGAGCGTCAACAAGATGCTCGACTATGGCCTTTCGATCGTCGAAGCCGTGCCGACCGGCGGCAATTTCTCTCTCTCCCTCCAAAATTACAAGTCGGAGACCAACCAGCCCTACCAGCTCATCAACCCGCGCTACGGCAGCACGCTCCGGGTCGATTTCACCCAGCCCCTGCTCAAAAACTTCGGGCCGAAGATCGCCCGGCGCCAGATCCTTCTGGCCGAGAACAGCCTCGATATCTCCGAGCTTCAGCTCCGCGGCACGATGATCGACACCATTTATCTCGTCCAAGAAGCCTATTGGAACTACGTCTATGCCATCGAAAACGCCGAGGTCAAGAAAAAGTCCCTCAAGCTCGGCCGCGATCTCCTCGACAAGAACAGAAAGGAGGTCGAGTTCGGCCAGCTCGCGCCGATCGAAATCCTGACCGCTGAATCCGTCGTCGCCCAACGAGAGGCCGACCTCATCCAGGCCGAAGGTCTGATCGCCCGGAGCGAGGAACTCCTCAAGACGATGATCAACCTGTCCGCCGAGGGGGACGCCCGCTCGAAGACGCTGGTCCCCGTTGACAAGCCCGATTATCAGGAGACGAAGATCGGATTCGACCAGGCCCTCAAAGAGGCCATGGAGCGCCGCCCCGATCTCAAGATCCTCCAGAAATCCCTTGACGCGAAGGAGCTGAACCTGACCGTGGCCAAGAACCAGACCCTTCCCGGCCTGGACCTTCAGCTGTCCTACTGGAGCCCCGGCATCTCGGGCGACCAGCTCATCTATGCCGGCGACAACGTCTTCGGGGGCACGGTCATCGGCAAGATCCCGGGCAGCGCCTCCGATTCGCTCAAGGACGCCCTCAAGCTCCTCTATCAGAACTGGAACATCGGCCTGACCCTGTCGATCCCTCTGAGCACATTCACGACCAAGGCCGACCTGACCTACGCCAAGATGGACCTCGGCCAGGGCCAGATCCGGCTGAAGAACCTGGAGCAGCAGGTGGCCCTCGACGTCAGCGACGCCGTGCGGGCGATGGAGACGAACGCCAAGCGGGTCAACGCCTATCGCGTGGCGCGCGAGCTGGCCGAGAAGAGCCTGGACGCCGAAGAAAAGAAACTGAAGGTCGGCCTCTCGACCAATTATTTCGTCCTCGAGTTCCAGGACAAGCTGGCCAACGCCCGCTCCATGGAGCTCCGGGCGAAGCTCGATCATATTCTGTCCGTCGAGCGGCTCGAGAAGGCCATGGGCCTGAGCCTCGAGAAGCGGAATGTCAAATAAACTCATCGGGGGACACGATACCGTGTCCCCCTTTTTGCGCGGCTTGCCAATATTTTTCCCCGTGTGTTAAGATTCAAGGGTGAAAATATCGGCGGTCGTCATCACCTTCAACGAAGAGGACAACATCGAGGCGGCCCTTGAGAGCGTCGCCGGCATCGCCGCCGAGATCGTCGTCGTCGACAGCCACAGCACCGACCGGACCGTCAAGCTCGCCCGCAAATTCACCGACCGCGTTTACGAGCGGAAATGGACGAACTTCGCTGAAGAGAAGAATTTCGGCGACGCCCACGCCTCGCATCCCTGGATCCTCTCGCTCGACGCCGACGAGCGGCTGTCTCCCGAGCTCCGGGAGGAGATCCTTGCCTTGTTGAGCGAGGAGCCCGACGCCGCCGGTTTTTCCACGCCCCGGCAGGTCTTTTACCTCGGCCGCTGGATCAGGCACTCGGGCTGGTATCCCGACCGCCGGGTCCGGCTCTTCCGCAAGGACCGCGCCCATTGGGAAGGGGAGTACGTCCACGAAAAGCTCGTCATCGC
>Ga0315294_10007649_pt1 | contig 11856 bp, 10 predicted proteins | sample YL17G13_40_MG_FD_203626 | JGI IMG/M metagenome (GOLD analysis project Ga0315294, IMG submission 203626) | Sediment microbial communities from Yellowstone Lake, YNP, Wyoming, USA - YL17G13_40 | ecosystem: Environmental > Aquatic > Freshwater > Lake > Sediment | place: USA: Wyoming | collected...
TTCCCCAGCCATAATCCCTCGGATTGAAGACCCGCGTATGGGCGGAGCTTGTCTCCGCCCGCATCTGTCTCAATTATATTTAGCATTAATCAAAAGGGTAAGTCAAGAGAAATTTGGGGATTATCCTGATTTAAAAAAGGTATAGTTTCTTGTTGACAGATTTAATTTATCCCTTTTATTGTAGAAACAAGGCCTAAGACCTTGAAAACATTTTTTCTTTTCTTGGAAAAGTCCTTTGAACAAACACAATGCGAGGTGAAAAATGAATCTTTCCACAGATTATAAAAAGAAATTTCTTAAAACTTACGAAGATTTTAAAAATAAAATTTCTGATATCGAAAAATTGAACGATAAAGAATATTCTTTGTTTTTCCCCATGATTGGTAATAACTTCGAATCAAAGAAAACTATTTTAGTAGTTGGTAGAGCATGTTACGGATGGGAACACCCATGGAAACCTATTGAATCCAATAATAGCATTGTTAATTGCAGTATCTCTTATTCGGAAGGGAAGCCAATGCAATGGCTAATTGAGCAATGGACAGATAAAAAATATAAAATTAAAAAATCTTCTTTTTGGAGAGGTATAAAAAATATTACATCATTATTTAATAAATGTGAAGAGAAAAATTGGCCCAGTTTTATAGCTTGGACTAATTTAATGAAAATATCTCCAGCTGAACGCGGAAACCCTAATGTTAGAGAATGTAATGCTCAACATGAAAACTGTAAAGAACTACTTAAACAAGAAATCGAGGAATTGTCTCCCAAATATGTTCTGTTAATCACAGGTTTAGATTGGGGGGAGTCATTCTTAGAATTTATAACTTCAAAAATTAATTATATTGATGATAAAATTGTGAAACGCATAGCTAATTATGGAAATTCAAGAGTTATATTGACTGTTAGACCAGAGAGGAAAAAAAATTACTTTTTTGTCAATTCAATCAAGACTTACCTGTAAATGTCAACCATGTCGAAAGCCCACATAGTATTAGTGGGCTTTATGCTCGACGAAAGGAAACGTCCGGGATAAACTCCGAGAAACGGATCCGTAGGACCGGCCGCTACAGACTCGATGAATCGAGCGACTACAAAAGCCGTGATTATAGCATCCCTCGAAGAAAGAGGAGAACGATACTATGAAAGGAAAATTCACCATTTTATTTTTAGGTTTAATAATAGTCTTTACAATACTTGTTCATTCAGAAAAGAAGGTATCTTTAGGCACTGATGATATTGCCAGACGATTTGCGGATGAGCCCCGAATTGACAGCCTGATCACAGATTATCTTAAGGAGATTAATCCAGATAGCATTAAATATCTCATGCAGGGATTGGTAAATTTTAAGACCAGGTTCATGCTGGCGGATAATCGCAGGGATATATCGGTCTGGATCAAGGACAGATTTGAATTCTTAGGATATACAGATGTGGTGATTGACTCTTTTCAAAATACACTTGAGTTCCCTCCAGGATCAAAAAATCTTCACGCCACCGGGCAGTATAATGTGATCGCGACTCTAAAAGGGATTAAGAATCCTGATGATATTTATATACTTGGAGCTCACTATGATTGTTTCATAATGGGTCCAGAGACAGATCCGTTCAAGTTCTCTCCTGGTGCCAATAATAATGCCTCAGGTGTTGCCGCCTGTCTGGAGATAGCCAGGGTTATGAAGAAAAAAGATTTTAAGCCAAAATCCTCAATTAAGTTTATAGCTTTCGGGGCGGAGGAATTTATGACCCTTTTTGTAGAGGGGAAAAGCGGAAGCGAACATTACGTTAATCAAATTTCTAAATCTAATCAAACGATAAGACTGATGATCGATAATAATCAAATCAGCTATTCTCCTCCTTCTGAGATGTGGAAGCTCGATTTCCAAAATTACCCCGGTTCTGAATGGGTAACTGATTTAGCTCACAGCATTTGCGAAAAATATACTAAAATCACCCCCGTGGACACAAATGACCATATAAATTACACAGATGCTTATTATTTTTGGAAGACAGGTTATCCAGCGATATTCTTTGAAGAATTTCATTTCAATCCTTATACTTTTACAGAGAAGGATGTAATGGAAAACTGCAATGTGGCATATTGTGCTGAGGTTACGAAAATCTCCGGTGGTATTTTGGTGTCTTGCAATTATTGAAAGAGTATCGATGTGATATAATGTGAGGCTAAGGCTTTACACTCCAGTTCCTTTTTTAAAAACTAATTTAAAAATCTTGACAAATTTAATCTCCTAACGTATAAGTTAAATCAGTGAGAAATGTTCCGATAATGATAAAGGTAATTGGTTTTTCTTTTGACTGATCAAACCCAAGGAGAATAGATGCTAATAGAGGAGAAGATAAAAAGTTTCATTCAGGATAATTTCCTTTTAGGGGATAAAAATAGAGTTATAAAAGAAGATGAATCTTTTCTTCAGGGAGGGACAATAGATTCAACTGGCGTTTTAGAGTTGGTCAATTTTATCGAGGAGACCTATAAAATCAAGGTAGAAGATGAGGAGCTTATCCCGGAGAACTTAGATTCCATTAAGAACTTAGTAGCCTACATAAAAAGAAAAAATGGGTCTATAAGTTAAGATTTTAAAAAGACTATCCTTATGCTCTTAAACCATTTCTTAGAAAATAGTGCAGAAAAATTTCCAGATAAAGTTGCCTTAGTCTTTCAAAAGGAAAGATTGACTTATCAGGAAATTAATAATTCTGCCAATAGATTAGCTTCAGGGTTAAAAGAGTTAGGAGTGGAGAGAGGTGAGAGGGTAGCAATTTTTTTAGAGAATTCAGTAGAGTCGGTTATATCCATCTTCGGAATCTTGAAAGCAGATGCAGTCTTTGTAGTTGTAAACTCCACCACCAAGAAAGATAAACTAATTTATATCTTGAACAACTGTCAGGTCAAAGCCCTGATCACCAGCACTGATAAATGGGAACTGATCAAAGAAGTTTTGCAAAAAACTCCCTGGGTTAAATTTATAGCCTTAGCTGGAAAACTTAAATCTGAAGAAAGGGTTTTAGATGATAAAAAAGTCTTTAATTTTAAAGAACTCGTAAACTCCTATCCAGATAATCCTCCTGTAAATAGAAATATCGACATAGACTTAGCCAGCATCATCTATACCTCAGGCACGACCGGGAACCCCAAAGGGGTGATGCTTTCCCATCTGAATATGGTCTCTGCGGCAAACTCTATCACACAGTATTTAGAAAATACCAGCGATGATATAATTCTTAACGTTTTGCCCCTATCTTTTGATTATGGGCTCTATCAGATCCTTATGGGGTTCAAAATTGGAGGAAGGGTAATCTTAGAAAAAAGCTTTTTATACCCTTATGTGATTATTGATCTTATGTTAAAGGAGAAGGTAACCGGGTTCCCAGGAGTCCCCACTATCTTTGCCATCCTGCTTCAATTAGAGGATTTGAAAAAGCAGAATTTCGATTCCTTAAGATATATAACTAACACTGCGGCAGCTTTGCCGGTCTCATTTATAAAAAAGATAAGGGAAACCTTCCCTAAAGCCAGATTATATTCAATGTATGGTCTGACCGAATGCAAAAGGGTATCTTACCTTCCACCAGAAGAACTTGATCGAAAACCCACCTCCATAGGTAAAGGAATGCCAAATGAAGAAGTTTACATAGTGAATGAGAATGGAGAAAGGGTCGGACCAGGAGAAGTAGGTGAATTAGTAGTAAGGGGCTCTAATGTGATGCTTGGTTACTGGGAGCTTCCAGAGGAGACTACTAAGGTTTTAAAGATAGGTTCATTGCCCTGGGAAAGGGTTCTATATACTGGCGATTTATTCAAGATGGATGAGGAGGGGTTTCTATATTTCGTAGGTAGAAAAGACGACATCATTAAATGCCGGGGTGAGAAGGTTAGCCCTAAAGAGATAGAGAACGCTTTATATAACCTGGAAGGTGTATTAGAGACCGCAGTGGTTGGAGTACCAGATGATATCTTAGGTCAGGCTATAAAGGCATTTGTGGTTTTAAAAGAAGGGGTAAACCTTTCAGAAAAAGATATTTTGAGGTATTGTTCAAAGAACTTAGAGGATTTTATGGTTCCCAAATTTGTGGAATTAGTTGAAACTTTACCCAAGACCGAATCTGGTAAAATCAAAAAAGTTGGTTTAAAATAGAAAGAGAGGAAAATGGAGTTTCATAAAAATATCCTGGACATAAACCCTGACAAGGAATGTAATAGGATTTGCGAATTTATAAAAGAGCAGGTCTTTTCACGTTTCAGAAGGGAAGGTGGAGTGGTGGGGATAAGCGGTGGGATTGACTCAGCTTTGACTGCGGCTTTATCTGTCAGAGCTTTAGGCAGGGATAAAGTATTAGGAATTTTATTGCCGGAGAAAGAGTCAAATCCGATAAGCTTAACCTATGGGGAGCTTTTAATAAAAAGACTCGGTATAAGAAGTGAAAAAGTCGACATAACACAAGCTCTGGAGAGTCTTGGATCTTACAGTAGAAGGGATGAGATAATCAAAAAAATATTTCCAGAATATGATAATACTTACAAGATCAAGATCGGGCTTCCCCAGGACCTTTTGGAAAGGGACCGGATTAACTATTTTAGCTTGAAGATAATAAGCTCTAAGGGTGAGGAGAAAAGCTTTCGTTTATCCAAAGATCAGCTTTTAGGGATTGTGGCGGCTACGGATATGAAACAAAGGACCAGGATGACTCAACTTTACTATTATGCAGAGAAAAATAACTATTTAGTTGTTGGCACTACTAATTATAGCGAATATGCTCAAGGATTTTATGTGAAATTCGGGGATGGAGGGGTGGATTTAGAGCCGATAGCTCATCTTTATAAGACCCAGGTATATCAACTGGCTAAATTTTTAGATATTCCTGAGGAAATAATCAGGAGAGAACCCAGCCCGGATACCTTCTCTGCAGTGGTAAGTGATCAGGAGTTCTATTTCTGTATGCCGTATGAACTTTTAGACCTGCTCTTATATGCCCAGGAGAACAAAATCCCCTTGAATAAGGTAAGTGAAGTCTTAAATCTCCCAGAAGAGCAGATAAAAAGAGCTTATAGAGATTTTGACCAGAAAAAGAAAGCATCTGCTCATCTGGTCCAGACTGCCCCTAATCTACTTTGCTGAAAAAATAGATCCAGTGGAGAGGAAGACAATAAAAATCATTAAGAAAGAAAAGATTTTGCTGGAGAATTGTAGTTGCTCGATTCATCGAGCAGAAAAATGCCCAATGAATTGGGCAACTACCTGAAAATCTAAAAAAAGGTAAAACCTTATGAAAATCTGTAGCAATTGTGTGCTTCCGGAAACCTTCCCCGGCATTAGTTTCAATCCAACGGGGGTTTGTAATTTCTGTCAGGATTTTAAGGGAAAAGAGCATTTGGAAAAAGAAAAGGAGAAATATAAACAAAGGTTTGACGAGCTTCTGAGTAAATTCAAAGGGTCCTCGTCTTACGATGCTCTGATGGCTTATTCTGGTGGAAAGGACAGCACTTATACTTTAAGTATTTTAAAAGAAAAATATGACTTAAAAATTTTAGCCTTAACCTTTGATAATGGTCTCCTATCAGAACAGGCTCTAAAAAACATAAGGGAGGTTGTGGAGAATTTAGGAGTTGACCATATATTTTTTAAACCGGACTTCGCACTCTTAAAAAAAATCTTTTTAACCGGAACAAGGGAGGATATCTTCTCCCGTAAAACCTTAGACCGGGCAAGCACCATCTGCACCTCCTGTATGGGAATAGTCAAATTCACTACTCTAAAATTGGCTCTGGAAAAGAAAATACCCTTTATCACCTATGGCTGGTCGCCAGGTCAGGCTCCAATCTCTGCTTCGATTTTCAAGAATAACCCCTCTATGCTAAAACAAATGCAGGAAGCCATAAAGGGACCACTTTTCAAAATATTGGGAGAAAGGATTAATCCCTATTTTTTAGAGGAAAAAGATTTTGAGCAGAAAGAGTTTTTCCCCTATAATATTAGTCCATTAGCCTTTTTAGAATATGACGAGAATAAAATCTTCAAGAAATTAGAGACCCTTTCCTGGAGTATGCCTGTTGACACTGACTCAAACTCGACCAACTGCCTTTTGAATTCATTTGCCAACTTAGTGCATAAACAAAGGTTTGGCTTTCATCCCTATGCCTTCGAGCTGGCAAAATTAGTTCGAGAGGGTTATCTGGATCGCCAGGAAGCTTTAAATAGAATAAATATACCTGAAGATTCAAATACAGTTAATTTGGTAAGAAGAAAGTTGGGATTGACCTAATTTCAATCTGCGAGGCGATGCTCTAATATGAATTATTCAGTTACCAGTGCAGATTTGGACCGAGATAAAGATGATATCCTTTTGCTCTTGAAAAGAAATTTTCCGGACATTCCACCAGAGAGATACGATAGTATCTATCAAAAAAATCCAGATGGAAAAGCTTTGAGCTGGACTGCCCTTGAGACAAACACTGGATCATTGGTCGGTACTACGAGCCTATTCCCCCGTAAGATGATCATAGCTGGTAAGACCGTTAAGGTGGGAATAGCAGGGGATTTTGCAGTTAATCAGGAGCACAGAGGCTCCAATGTCGCTATAAAATTACAGAGGGCAGTTATTGCCAGCCTGAACCAAAATGACTTTGAATTCATTTATGGCATCTCGAATCGAAAAGCAGAACCGGTCCAGCTTAGAGTGGGATACGTTCTATTGGGCAAAACCGATAGATGGGCGAAATTGCTGAAGACCAGAAGATACTTCAAGGCTTCGGCCCTCCATTGGCTGGTGTCAAGACCTTTAGATTTTATAATGAAGATTCTCTCCAAAGAAGCAAGATACCGAAGAGGGGAAGGTTACACTATCCAGAGATTAAACTCTTTTGATCAAAGGTTTGATCTTTTATGGAAGAAAGCCTCAAAGCAGTTCAACATAATTAGCGAAAGATCTAAAGAATATCTAAACTGGAGATATGGAAAATCTCCACACCGAAACTATCATATTTTTTCGCTAATCCATAAAGATACCCAGGAGATCTGGGGATATATAGTTTACTATCTCCAGGATCAGGTCTGTTTTATCGCCGATATGTTATTTCTTGATTTCGGTTCAACCCTTGAGACCTTATTATCAGAGTTTATTCTTTACTTAAGAGGTCAAGATGTTGAGTCTATATCCATCCTTCTTTTTGGTTGTCCACCCTTAGCTCAGAAATTAAAAAGCTTTGGTTTTTCTTGTCGTGAGAAGGAATCGAGTATCTTGGTTTATCTGGATAAGAACTTCCCGTATGCTGATTTGGTTTTGAATAACAATAATTGGCTTTTGTTGGAGGGTGACAGAGACATATGAGAAATAACTTTTAAGAGATTTGGCAGTGACAGTTTTGACCGAGATTTTAAGTGGGGAGAAGTGCCAAAGGAGATACTTGAGCTTTCTCATGCAATTTTGACCTTCCTAAAGTAAGAAAACTTGCTTCCGATATGAGAAAAAGAGCCCGTTTTGACTGGAAAAATTACTTGATATCCGAAAAAACATCCATCAGGCAGAGAAGCTTTTTTTCTAACTTATAAACTTATAATGGAAAAAATCAAAAGCTTAGCTAAAAGTATCCTCTATTATTCCAGATATTACCATCTGATCAGTTTCTGGCATGATTTGACCCATCCGGAAGGGAAATTGATAATTCTGGCCTATCACAACATCTCGGATGAATCCAGTCATCCTTTTAAGCTCAGGCCCGAGATCTCAACTCAGCAACTCGAACTCCAACTGGAGATTTTGAAGAAGTCCTACCAGGTTGTATCGCTGGAAGAGGGCATAAAGTTTTTGAAAAGGGGAAAAGAGTTGAAGGATAAGTTGGCGGCGATTACCTTCGATGATAGTTATGAGTCCTTTTACACTTTTGCCTTCCCACTGCTTAAAAAATATAATTTCCCAGCTACCGTGTTCTTGCCCACCGATTTTATCAACAGCCAGAGAATATTTTGGTGGGATGAGTTGCATCAGGTCATAGCTTATGCTGTTCCGTCAGGTGAATCCGCATCCGTTTTGATTCCTGTTATTGGCGAGAAACTGGCGAAACAGTTCAATGAAGCAGAAAAAGATTTTAAACGTAGAGAACAATTTCTGGAATCTCTGGAGTTCTATTTAAAAAACATCGAGGAGGGATTAAGACAGGAAAAGATCGAAAGACTTAAAGAGCTCCTGCTGACAGAGCATAATGTGAAATTGGCAAAGCTAAGAAACTTAGACTGGAATCAAATAGCTGAGATGTCGAGGGAGGGCATCAGCTTTGGATCTCATACCTGTTCTCATTTGAACCTCAAATTTGCATCTCTGGAAAAAGCCCGGGAGGAGCTAACCAAATCCAAAGAAATTATCGAAGAGAAAATTAAAGCCCGGGTGATTAGTTTTGCTTATCCCTTCGAGGCCGATTTTGAAACACACCTTCGGGTTGGACCTATTCTAATCAATTTAAAATATGAATGTGCCTGTGCTGGTTGGATGGGGGTGAACTTATCCAATTTTGATCCTTTTTTCTTGAGAAGGATGACTTTGCCAATGTCCACATGGAAACTCCTGATCGTCAGGGAGCTTTTATTATGTTAGTCTTGGAAAGTCGAAAAGAAAGTTTGTTATACCTATTGTATGTGTGTGGCAATTTCAACCTATAACCGACCTCTAATTCAACTAAAAAAGGACTTGCTTCAAAAGAAAGTCGGCTTTACCTTATACCAAGAAAAAAAGCACTCGTGCACCAAGATTTATTGCTGGATTTCGTTTCCTAATGCAAAAGCCATCGAAAGTTTTAAGAAATCGAAAGGCAGAAATGAAGAGAACTTCAAATTGATAACTGATTGACAAAATTAGAAAACTTGTCAGCTTGGTTTTGCCAGGAATATCCAGGGTAAAAAGATGAGAATTCTACACGGTCCTCATGATTATGGGGGACAGGGATCTAAGATTTCGCGGGCTCAGAGGAAATTAGGACACAGAAGTGACTTTGCAGTTTTCCGTTCCTCTTACTTACATTTCCCTGTAGATTTCGTTTTGAAGGATGAAAAAGGTGGCTGGTCTCGAACCAAAAAACTTTTTTTCCTGTTAAAATGCCTGCAGGACTATGATATCTTCCATTTTCATTCAGAATCTATTTTCGCCGCGGAATTCAGGGATATCCCTCTATTAATAAAACTGGGTAAAAAGGTTATCTTTCATTTTCATGGAAGCGAGATCAGGGGTAAAAAGATGCACCCACGCATAAAATTGGCAGATGCCAGATTAGTCTCCAGCCCGGACCTTCTTCAATATGCTCCAGATGGAATCTGGATACCCCAGCCGATTGATTTAGAATACTGGAAACCTCTGCCAGATTTTAATCCAGAGAAAACTCTTACCATAATCCATGCGCCAACTCACCGGAACAAAAAAGGGACAGATTTAATTCTCTTAACCATACAGGAATTAAAAAAAGAGGGTTATCCAGTGGAACTTTCTTTAATTGAGGGGAAACCTTATGAGAGTTTAAAGTCTTATTATCAAAAAGGGGATATCTTTATGGATCAGATCCTCATTGGCACTTATGGAAACTTCTCCATAGAGGGTATGGCTTTAAAAAAGCCGATTTGTGTCTTTATAACCGACGAAGCCTCACGCCTTTATCCTGAAGAACTTCCGGTGATGAATACCTCTCCGGATAATTTAAAACAAAACCTGATAAAATTAATTGAAGATGAGAAATTAAGAATCGATTTAGGAGAAAAAGGCCGGGCTTATGTAGAAAAATATCATGATGTCCAGAAAGTAGCTTTAAAGTGCCTTTCAATTTACCGAAATTGCTAATATGTATAAGACCTTAAAGACCATAGCCAAGCATACTGCTATCTATAGTACCGCAGACCTCTTAGCCAAAGCAGTTGGATTCTTCCTTCTACCCATCTATACCCGCTATTTAAGCCCGGCAGATTATGGGATCTTAGAACTTCTATCTGTAAGCCTTACCATAATTATAATCTTTGTCCAGCAGGGGATGCATACTTCCTTTTTCCGGGGATATTCTTTTGATTATAAAGATAATGAGGAGGAAAAAAAGGAAGTGGTCAGCACCTCTTATCTTTATCTTCTTTCCTCTGCGTTTATCTTTTTAGGAATCGCCACTCTTTTCTCCAGACAGATAAACAACCTTCTTTTTCAATCCAAAGACTACACTCTATTGGTTCGGTTGACTTTCATCACCGGTTTTTTCAACGTCCTCTCCACCATTCCTTTTCAGCTTTTTCGGGCTAAGCTTCAGTCAGTAAAATTCAGCTTAGTATCTATCCTGAGGTTTTTATTAAATGTCTCTTTCAATATCTACTTCATCTTAAAACTTAAAATGGGATTGAGCGGGGTGGTCTATGGCAATTTATTCACCGCCATTTTGATCTCCATTTTAACTTTCTTCTTGATCTATAAAAATCTCTCCTTAAAATTCTCTTTTTCTAAGTTAAAAAGTATGCTCAGTTACGGTTTCCCTCTGGTTCCAGGTGGGCTTTCCATCTGGGTTCTTTCAGTGGCTAACCGGTATTTCTTAGAAAGGCTTTCCACCACCACTGAGCTTGGTTTATACTCCCTGGGAAGTAGATTCTCCGGCATCTTAGAATTATTGATAATCCAGCCCTTTTTAACCACCTGGCCTTCGATCTATTTCCCCTTAGCTAAAGAGGAGAATGCTCCACCAACTTTTTCTCGTTTAACCACCTATTTCCTTTTAATTGGCAGCTTTTGTAGCCTGGGAATTATTGCCATTTCCAATCCAGTTCTCAAAATTATGGCAGGCCAAAAGTTCTGGGGAGCATACAAGGTGATACCCCTGTTGGTATTTTCGGTCCTTTTGTATGGACTATTCAGCCTGTTGAACATAGGGATATTTATTCAGAAAAAAACCAAATATAATCCATTGATCATCGGGATTGCCGCTATATTTAACCTTTTGCTCAATTATTTTTTAATACCTCCTTATGGAATGTTAGGCGCAGCCTACGCCACATTTTTCTCCTATCTTCTGATGGACCTTCTGGCTTATATAATCAATGTCCGAGTCTATCCTGTTCCTTATGAGTGGATAAGGATTTTAAAGATCGTTTCAGTTACAGTTTTATTCCTTTTTATTCTTAACCAAATTCAGGTCAATTCCTGGCAAAGGGAATTATTATATAAGGTACTTATACTTTTGTTTTTCCCTTTAGTTTTATGGGGCACAGGCTTTTTCACCTCTTCTGAGCTGAAAAGAGCTAAAGATTTTATCTTGGAGCTTTTGGAAAAACTTAAGCTTAAAAAAGGATAATGTAAATTATTCTGGGCATTTTAGTTTGGAAGTTCTTTGAGATCTGAATGAAAATGGCATACCTTAATGGTTATTGCAAACATCAACCATTAACCGTCCCTTAGTGGGACAAGGAGGTATGCCTTGAGAGACTTAGATTTCTCGACGGATAATTTAGCAGTTCAGTGGTCCACCAGAGGCGGATTGAAGGGCTTTTTTGAAAAGATCTGGTATTCCTCACCTCAACAAAACCATCTTTCGAACTTCAGAGACATCTCCGCTCTTCAGCCGGTAGAAATAAACTCCGCTGGGCACCTTCTCCCCTTTATCATTTTTCGCATCCCAAGTGACCTGATATGTTCCCGAATTCAAATTCTCATCCACCAGTGACCTTATCCTCTGCCCCAGGATATTATAAACAATCAGGGTTGTGTGGGTGGGTCTCCCCACTCCAAACTCCAAACTCTTAACTTTGAAGGGAATGGATGTGGTTGGGTTAAACGGATTCGGGAAGTTCTGTCCCAGGCTAAAATTTTGAGGTAGGTTCAGGTTATCAT
>Ga0315294_10007650_pt1 | contig 11856 bp, 9 predicted proteins | sample YL17G13_40_MG_FD_203626 | JGI IMG/M metagenome (GOLD analysis project Ga0315294, IMG submission 203626) | Sediment microbial communities from Yellowstone Lake, YNP, Wyoming, USA - YL17G13_40 | ecosystem: Environmental > Aquatic > Freshwater > Lake > Sediment | place: USA: Wyoming | collected...
CGAGCCAAACCGCTGTCGGGCGTTACTGGACGAGATTTGCCCAGTTGCCGACAGCCGCCAGAAGAGCTTAAAACGACCACCGTTGCCGTCTGAAACCGTCAAGCGGCGACGGAGATTTTCTGCGCAAAGGGTTCTCGCCACTTTATTTGCACGCGGCGCCACTTTAACTTACCAACTACAACTACACCTGACTATTAATTTTTTTTTGCAATTCGTGAAAATCCCCGTTGACTTGGTAGCACTAATAATATATTTTTATGCGCAGAATAATTTTGTTTGATATGTGAATGGGCAGATATGACTAAAAGAATGGTTATTTTTGTTGTTGGTGTTTTGCTGGTTGCCGCGGGATTATCGCTGGCACAAAACAATGAGCCGGCCCAGGTGAATCAAAACGATTCAATATGGCAGCGTGATACGCTTACAGGGCACTGGTTCGGTTTGACGGACGGTTTAACTGAACAGGGAATTGACATAGCAACCAGCGTAACTCAAATATATCAGCAGAATACCAATGGCGGAATCAGCACGCATCGGCGGGCGGGCAGGTATTCCGGAAGTTATGACGTCGAGCTTGAAGCCGATTTAGAAAAATTGTTCGGCGTAACCGGCGGACGTCTTTATATGCTTACGGAAGGCAAATGGTCCAAATCGGCCGGCATCAATGACCCGGCAGTCGGCAGTTATTTCAATGTCAACGGCGACGGCGCACCGCCAAGAGCCATCGATGTAACGGAATTATGGTATGAGCAGAACTTCGCTGACCGGGAGATTCGCCTCAGGGCCGGCAAAATAGACCTCACCTGCGGATTTGAGCACCATAACTTTCCCGTTTCGTTTGATTGCAGTAACTACGCAAACGACGAGAGGAGCCAGTTTCTTAACGGCGCACTGATTAACAACCCGACCATACCATTTCCTGAAAACGGGCTTGGCGCTGCCTTGCATTATGGGCCGGATGCCTTCTGGTACGCCTCGGCTGCCGTTGCGGATGCACGAGCGGATTTGAGGGAGACCGGCTTCGACACCACGTTTGACGGTGACGACTACTTCTTTTATATCGCCGAGACGGGTATCACGCCTTTGCTGGGCTCGACAAATGGCGCATTGCCCGGGGCGTATCGAGTTGGTTTTTGGTATGACCCACAGCCCAAGGCCAATACCGATTTTGCCGAAGAGGGCAAAAGCTACAGAAACGACGTCGGCTTTTATCTTACCTGCGACCAGATGATTGTTAAGGAAAACACCGACGCTGAGGACTCGCAGGGGCTCGGTTCGTTCTTCCGCTATGGCAATGCGAATGGCAAACGAAACGACATCACGAATTTTTGGAGCACGGGTTTTCAATATCAGGGCTTTTTGGAAGACAGGGACGACGACGTGCTCGGCGTTGGTTTTGCACACGGCACATTCAGTGACAGTGCTGCGACTACCTATACAGACGATTATGAAAGCGCGATTGAGATTTATTACAGCGCCCAGATTACAAAATGGCTGGTAATCAGTCCCGATTTTCAATACGTAACCAACCCCGGCGGCGATAAGGATATTCCCAACGCGACCGTGATTGGCGCAAGAATTCAAATGACTTTTTAATTATGGTGTTGCCAATAATAGCTATCGTAGCGTATACATACGAAGGAGAAAATAATTATGCATATGGCGAATGAATTATTGTCGGTGCCGGTGGCCGCTGGGACATTGGCGATTGCGGCGGGGGGCATTGGGCTGATTTGCAGAAAAGTCAGCAAGATTGTCAGCTCGGATAAATTGCCCCTGATGGGCATTCTCGGCGCGTTCATATTCGCCGCTCAAATGGTCAACTTTCAGCTTCCCGCGATGCCCGGCACAAGCGGCCATCTGGTCGGGGCGGTCCTGCTGGCGATTATATTAGGCCCGCATCTCGCGGCGGTTGTTATTTCCTCGGTTGTAATCGTGCAGTGCCTCATCTTCCAGGACGGCGGCCTGCTTGCCCTCGGCTGTAACATTATCAATATGGGCCTCGTCCCGTGCTATGTCGGCTATTTTCTTTATAAAGCGGTAACAGCAGGACAAAGCAGCAGCCAAAGAACGTACGTTGGCGCAATGCTGGCTTGTTTAGTCGCCCTTGAAATGGGCGCGATTTTAGTTCCCGTCGAGGCGGCTCTGTCCGGCGTGCTTGCGGTTCCCTTCTCAACTTTTCTTATAACGATGATAGGCGTTCATTTTCTCGTTGGTCTTGTCGAGGGTCTGGTTACAGTGGCGGTGCTCAGCTATCTTCAGCAGGTCAGGCCTGATTTGGTTTTGGATTCACTGCCCGGCAAAGTCCGGCTAAGCCGAAAAACTGTGCTGGTGACATTGCTGGTTTTCGCGATGGTCGCCGCCGCGGGGCTTTCGCTACTCGCTTCCGAAATGCCCGATGGCCTTGAATGGAGTTATCTCGAAAGACCCGACCAGCCCGATTTTAAGCCGATTATCACAAATGAAAATACAGCAATCAAGGCGGTTGACCGGTTGCAGTCAAAATACACGCCGTTGCCTGATTATTCTTTACGGGGCGCAACCTCAAAGGGCTGGACAAGCTTCGCGGGCGTTTCGGGCTCGCTCCTGACAATGCTGGCGGTTTGGGCCGGTATGTCGCTGATGAGAAGAAACCAGGCAAAGGCGCTGAGCGGTTCGTAAATGCACCACGCGTATATAGACAAATTCGCCTATCAGGATTCGCCGATACATCGCCTTGACGCGAGGGTGAAATTTATTATCACGGTTGTTTTTACCGCCGTGGTGATTTCGTTGCCTCGCACTTCGGTTAGTATCTTGTTCTGCTATGCGGTTGGGCCTTTTGTCGTTTTGGTTATGGGAGGCATACCGCTTCGTTTTGTGCTTAAGCATATCTTGTATGTCAGCCCGTTTGTACTTGTGCTTGCGTTAACCGGCCCCTGGTATGACAGAACAGCCGCGACGGTTGTTTTTGGCCCGTGGATTTGGCACACGACCGTCGGCTGGATGCGTTGCTGGAGCATCCTCGGTAAATTCGTGGTTACCATGCTGGCCCTGATTGCGCTGAGTTCGACTACCCGCTTTGCGAATCTGCTTGCAGGTCTTCAACGGCTCGGCGTACCCCGGCTGCTGGTTATTCAGATGGGATTTTTGTATCGCTACATTTTTCTTTTGATTGATAGCGCCCATCATATTCTGCGTGCCCGTGCCGCACGCTCGGCGGGCGGCGTGGCTTTCGGCAGGGGAGTCAAATTCGCCGCGGCTATGGTCGGGTCATTGTTTGTCCGCAGCATCGATACCGCCGAGCATATAAACTCAGCGATGCAGGCACGCGGTTTCGACGGCAACTGGCGCACTATCAATCGGCTGCAAGTCCGCGTAGTCGATTCCGTCTTTGTTGCGATTGCCGTAAGCTTCGTTCTTGGATTGTATTTTTTTGTCAAACCGGTTTTGGGATAGCCGGCTATGGTAAAAGCGATAGAGGTTCAAAATTTTTCCTATAAGTATCCCGACGGGACTATTGCCCTCAATGGAATCACGCTCGACGTCGAATATGGCCAACGACTTGCCCTGATAGGTCCCAACGGCGCGGGCAAATCCACGCTGCTTTTGGCGATAACCGGATTTGTCAGGGGAACGGGCAGGGTGGTCATTGACGGGATGGAAATCACAAACGGCAATCTTAAAAAGGTGCGTTCCAGCATCGGCTGTTGTCTCGAAAATCCCGAAGACCAGCTTTTTATGCCGACGCTTTTTGACGATGTGGCGTTTGGGCCGTTGAATATGGGGCTTAACTCCGAACAGGTCAGAGAAAGGGTTACTCTTGCCCTGACTGAAGTCGGTCTTGCCGGGATGGCCGAGCGTGCGCCGCACCATCTTTCCGCCGGGCAGAAACGCGCTGCCGCTATCGCTACCGTGCTGTCAATGTCCCCGAAAATTATAACGCTCGATGAGCCGGATGGCAGTTTGGACCCGCGAAACCGCGATAACCTCGTTAAGCTGCTTGTGGGATTGTCTCAGACGCTCGTTATAGCGACCTGCAATATGGATTTCGCTGCCGCCGTTTCGGATAAGGCGGTGGTGATTGACGGCGGAAGGGTCGTCGCCGCGGGACCTGCTAAACAAATAATGTCCGATTCAAAACTTATGACGAGTCACGGGCTGGAAGTGCCGAGAAAGTTTATCAATGGGTATTCGGCGGCCTGATTATTTTGACTATTAGAAAGTGATTCTGAAATCGGTGAATTTCGGGTCGGGCGTCGCCTCCTCAATATCTATATGGCTTATGCTCCCCACGAAGGAATCCTGGAGGTCGCGGATGCATTCGTCTATCATTTCCGCCGTCCCCTGGGCAAGCATTTCGACGTCGCCGTCCGGAATATTTCGCACGTAGCCCTTCAGCTTGTATCGGCTGGCGATATTCAGGGCCGTAAATCGAAAACCAACGCCCTGAACGCGTCCTGAGAACACAATTTTTCTTGCAGTCAGTTCCATTGCTTGTGTCTTATTGCGAAAAATTAGCTTTCCGGAAATTCTATGCTAATCAAAAAACGTATTTTATGCAAGTGCGGCTTAATGGCTAATTTGATGTTCACGGATGGCCCTGCGTCGGGTATAATCCCCGGATTGTTTAATACGAAAAACAACGATTTTTTCCGCACAACTGTGTGGTTGTATCAGTATTGATTCGCTATGCCGACAAGAACGAAAGAACAAATTGAACGAGACGAGCAGATATACCAGATAACGACGCTGGTAGCCGGTCGCTTTACGCTTCAGGAGGCGCTCGATAAGCTCGCCGAGGCCGCGGTTAAAATTACCGGCCTCAAGGCCTGCTCGATTCGCCTCCTCGATGAAGACGCCGGCGACCTGAAGATGCGAAGCACCTACGGGCTGAGCGAAGAATACCGAAACAAAGGCGTTGTTAACAAGGACGACCCGGTAATTAAAGCGGCCTTTGCCGGCGAAGCTGTCGTCCTCGATGATATGCAGGATGACGGCAGGATTTCATTCAAGGGAGCCACGATAAAAGAAGGGCTCGTCGGCCAGCTTACAGTCGCGATGAAATTCAGAGATAAGCCCATCGGCGTCCTGCGGCTTTACAGCGGAAAACCCGTCCACTTTGAAGATGACGATATCGACCTTGCAAGGGCCATCGGTTCCCAGTGTGCAGTCGCTATCACCAACGCCAAGCTCTACGCCGAGGCGATTGAGGGGGCTCGAATCACCGAGCAGATGCGACTGGCGGGTCATATTCAGCGGCGAATGATTCCCGAAAAAGCGCCGCAAGTGCCCGGGCTTGATATTGCCGCGACGTATATTCCCTGCTTCGACGTGGGTGGCGACTTTTACGATTTCCTCCGGCTGGACAATAACAGAATCGGCATCGCCATCGCTGACGTTATCGGCAAGGGCATTCCCGCCGCGATAATGACAAGCTCGTTCCGCGGCGCACTGCGTGCCTATTCGGAATGTCACTGCTGGTCGGATGAGCTGCTCGAAACCATTCGCCGGCTCAATAAAATGGCGTGCGAGGAATGCGCCGCGGGAGAATTCATCTCGCTGTTCTACGGCGTTATCGACGTGGAGAAAAGGACCATCACCTATTGCAACTGCGGCCACGAACCGCCCGCTTTGTACAGGGACAAACATATTGCTGACCTGAACAAGGGCGGCCTTGTTCTTGGCGTTTTGCCCAATGCCGAGTACCAGTCCGAAACCGTCTCGTTGAACGAAAACGATTATCTCCTTTTTTATACCGATGGGCTGATTGACGCTGCGAATTTCGAAGGCGATACCTGGGGCAGGGACCAGCTTCTTAAAAGCTTCGGTAAATGCCACTTGGGGTCTGCCTCCCAGGTGATTAATAATATACTCGCTTACCGAAGACGATTTGTCGGTCTGGCTCGACAGGTCGATGACACCAGTATGGTTGTTGTCAGGGTCGCGAAACCAGTTGACCCGCTGACGCATTAAATATTTGTAATTATTTAGCGTTTCGCAACAAAATACGAAATACTAAATACGATATACGAAATACTGATATGTCCCGATTTATTATTACTATCGATGGTCCCGCAGCCAGCGGCAAGAGCACCGTCGCCCGATTAGTGGCAGCGAAACTTGACGCGACGTTCCTCGATACCGGCGCGATGTATCGGGCGGCCACTCTCGCCGCGATGCTCGATGGTGCGGATTTGACTGACCAGCAGCGAATACTCGACGTCCTGGACGAAACGGTATTTGAGTTTAAAGCGACCCCCGATGGTATGCTCGTGCGAATCGATGGCGTCGATGCCACCGCACAGATACGCGACCCAAAAGTTACCGCAAATGCCCGTTATGTCGCCTGTCTCGCCCCCGCCCGCCAACGTCTTGTCGATATGCAGAGGCGATTCGCCCATGCGTATAGCAAGGTTGTTACCGAGGGCAGGGACCAGGGGACAGTCGCGTTTCCTGATGCGGATGTGAAGTTTTACCTGATTGCCGACCTAAACGAAAGGGCACGCCGAAGACAGGCGGAGCTGAAAGCCAAAGGGGTCATACAAACAGATGATGAAATCCGTCAGGCCATTCTCAAAAGGGACCAGAGCGATGAAAGCAGGTCTGTCGGCCCTTTGAAGCCCGCCGATGATGCCGTTATCGTTGATACCACCGGCTTGACTATCGAAGAGGTCGTCGGAAAGCTGATTGATTGTGTGAATACTCGTCTAAGCGAATGAGCTTTTATTGATGTTTGAAAAAAAATAAATAAAAGATTATATTGCGACTTTGTCATTCCCGCGGAAGCGGGAATCCAGGCCCTTTATTAACGTTTTATGGACTCCTGCTTTCGCAGGAGTGACAGTTTGTTTGTCCTTTATTTATTCAAACATCAATAGTGTCTTAGTGTCTTTGTGGCAAAAGAGAAATGTTCGGCGAATCTATAAAATCGCGTTGGTGCTTGGTTGCCCGATGGTGGTGCAGGTTGTTCTGCGTTACGTTTTTACGTATGCGTTTCGTCGGCCTGGAAAATGTCCCCTCAGACGGCCCCTATATTCTCGCGGTCAATCACCAGAGTTTTCTTGACCCGCTCTTTGCCGGCATCGCGTTGAAAAGCCAGATTTGCTTTATGGCTCGCGACACACTGTTCAAAAGCAGAATTTTCGGCCCGCTGCTTAAATCGGTCAAGGCCATCCCCGTCAGGCGAGGCCAGGCCGACATCTCATCAATTAAAATGATTATCGCCAAATTAAAGCAGGGCGAAGGCGTCTGCCTGTTCCCCGAGGCGACACGCACAACCGATGGCAAAATCGCTCCCTTCAAAGGCGGCTTCGGCCTTTTATGTCGCCGTGGTAATGCCCCTGTTGTCCCCGTCCTCATTGACGGCGCATTCGAATGCTGGCCCAGGCATCGAAAGTCATTCAAAATCGGCTCGAAGATTACAGTTACTTACGGCCAACCGATATCGGTTGAAAAAATAACAGGGATGGAAGACGATGATTTCGCCGCTATGCTGACCAAAACAATTAGAGATATGCAGTCCCAAACCCGAATCTCCGAAGGCAAACAACCGTTTAATTATTGATAATCCGCCAAAGGCGGATTATCCCGCCTATCCCTCTTTGAAAATTATATTTACTCCCTGTTCAAATTGTCACCTATCGTCCAGGATTCTTTGCCATCTACAGATACAACACTTAATCCTCTTGCCTCATCATTTCGTGAAGGTATTTGTGGTAGTAGTATGTATGCGACATATTTACCATTTGGCGAAACAGCAAGTTTCGAATTGCAGATTCTTTCTTTTGATAATTTTAATGTTTTTTCGGAATCTTCTATTTCTTTAATATTTAAAGTGTAAGAATATGGCTTTTCAGAATCATCAACAAATACTATGGCTTTACCGTCTGATACTGCTTTTACATCATCATAAACTCCATGCGTTAATTTTCCACCTAGGAGTTTTTTCATCATACTGCCGTCATAAGACATTTTCCATACCTCATTGTCGTTTGGACGTTGATCTATAGGGATGTTATCGTATTGATAAGTTTTACGAAGGAAAAAAACGTGATTATTAGTTAAGTCCAATATCTTTTTAATTCGGGCATTTTCATCCCGCGCATTTGTTAACTGTTTGAAATCAGAGCCATCTATATTTATAGAAAATATTTCCTCAGTCAATGCCGGTGCGCGCTCATAATCATACCACTGCTGAACAAAAAACAATTTTTTGCTATCATTAGAAAATTTTATCGAAGAACACTTATTTCCAGTATTAGTAAGCTGTTTAATATTTGTTCCATCAGCATTCATTAGATAAACTTCGCAGGATAATCCCTTATGGGCAACAAATGCTATACATTTCCCATCCGGACTGAAGCAGGCCTCCGAAACCCCAAAATAGTCCGTAACTAATCGTCTATAGTTAGAGCCGTCCAAATCAATAATATAATATTCGCCTCCGTAGTTCTCTTTGTCACTCATAAAAATAATGTTTTTGCCATCAGGTGAAAACTGAGGCAGAACTTCCCAATATTTTGTGTTCGTTAATCTCTTTAAGCCGGAGCCGTCAAGATTCGCAATATATATGTCAGACCCGGGGGATAAAGATGAAAAAACAAGCTTTCTCCCATCCGGCGAAAAACTTGGCTCGCTAAACGTATACGGCTCATTGTACCGGCCGCCAAATCCTTTGTAAGAACGATACCATTTGACCTTAATCATATTCTGAAGCTTGTTTAATTCCTCATCTGTAGGATTATTACGCGTCAATTTCATCATCGAAATTAGATATTTACTGTCATACTTTTTAATAAATAACTCGATTTCCCATAACGCCATCTCGCTTTTTTCATACATAAGTTCGGTCATTTTGGCCGTATAGCCGTCTCCATTTGGCTCAATAACCGGGCCTGAAAGAATAATCCGGTCAACATTTTCAACAAACCATATTCCCGTCAGAGAATCGATGGCTGCATAACTTGATCCGTGCTCGACATAGCCATTAGGATATTCAATCGTCATATTACAGTCCTTGGCAACTATCCCTTTCAACTTGGAGGTGCCGTACTTACTCGCAATCAAAAGTTTGAGCAATCCGCCACGACCAATTGATGGGCTCGTCCAGCGGTTATACGTTCTTACTATTGACCTTATGCGCATATTGCGCATGTATGGAGCGATAAAAGCAGAAAACATTACCAGCACCAATACCAATAACAAAGACCAGAAAACAACTTTATGTTTTTGTGATAATGGCATATTTTCCCCTTTTTCCTTTTTACTTTTGAACTGCCCCCAATTCTACCCAAAATAAGTTATCAATACAATATCAATACAATCTTTCCGCCTTCGGCGTTTCCGCATCCTTAAATCGACAATCGACAATCGTCAATTATTTAATCTGCAATCTACAATCCGAAATCCGCAATTCGAACTGTCCGCTATCCGCTACCCGCTGTCCGCTACCCCGTCTTACGTCGCTACCAACTCCGCAACACCTACTTTATTCCTCGCCCCGACCTGTTCGACGAAGGCCTCAAGCCGTGTCGTCAGCGTCGGGTCCTCCTGCCCGTCGAAGCTGAGGTTGAGAATCGGCATTTCATTGCAGTCGGCGCTCAATCGTCTTGTCTGCGTGTTGACTATAGTTGAGGGCATACAGGTGAATGGCATCACGTTGACCACGCCGCCTAAGCCGCCCTGGTGGTATTCGACAATTTTGCCGATACTCAGTATCGCTTCGCCTTCAAACGACTCGTCGATATATGGCCTGGCAAGGTCGATGACGTGCCTGATTGGATGCTCGGCGAGCTTGCCGAACTTTTTCTCCATCGGCTGCGCAAGGGCGCGTTCGATTCTGTGCTGGAAGAAGTCCTGGATTGTATTGGTGAACAGGTTCCTTATCTGGCCCCTGCGTTTTGCCATTTTGTTTCTTGTGAAGTTGGTGTAATAAACCCATTCGGCAAGCGGGGCGAGGTCGCAGGCCGCACCAAGCTCCTCAAGCCGGCGAATGATATTGAGATTTGCGAATTGGTGATTGCGAACGTAAATCTCGCCCACGATTCCTATCCTCGGCTTGCGCATGCTTTTGTCTAATTTTACTTTTGCGAATTCCTCCGCGAATTGTTCGAAGATTCGCACCTTGTCCGTCTTCCGCCCTCTGTCATCCGTTCTCCGTTCCACCGCCTCAACCCATTGCCGGATGCACTTTTCGTAAACCTCCTGTGCCTGTTTTGGTTCGATTGCGTATGGACGCACTCGCAAAACCAATTTGTGCAGAAGGTCTATGCCGACGACTGAGGTCCATATATCTTTCATAAATGTGCCCAGTCCCGTGCCGCCTGCGGTGAGCGAAGTAGTCGAACCGCCTGCGGAACCGTCGAAGCTGCTCACAAGTTGGCCGTAGAAGTTGCTGTCCTGATTTGGCGAGACGATGATTGCCTCATCCACGCCGGCTTGTTTGAGAATTAACCGGCCCATACAGTGATACAGCCCGAATCTGCATGGCCCCGACGCCCCCGGCATAAAGAACGCCGCGTTTTCCGGTTTCACGCCGTCCCGGCTGAGAACGTTCAGCATTTCACCGCAGGTTATCGCGCAGGGCAGACATTCCTTGCCCGTCGTATAGGCCCTTCCCCGCGTAAGCACCGCTTCGTCCGCCATTGGCATAACCTCGGCGGGTTGCCCGTATGCCCGCAGGCACCCGGCCAGCCCATAAGACGCGTCGCTCATATACGGTATGTAAAGTGTTCGTTTCTTTTCCTTCGTTCTAAGTTCTGCGTTCGATGTTCGATGTTGGACGTTCGATGTTCCGTCCTCTGTCCTCCGTCTTCTGTCTTCTGTTTTATAGTTCTTCAAGCTTTCCAAAAATGCCTCTAACCGGGTTATCACACCTGCGTCCGCGGAGTGCTCGTCGATTTCCAATTGCAGGCATGGTTTGCTTCCCATTATGTCCTTGAAGAATGGCATCAGGAACGAATCAGGCCCGCAACTGAAGTTTGACAGGTAAACCGCGAAGAGCCGATTGTCCTGCCTGATTATGTCCGCCGCTCGCAGAATCTTTTGCCCGTATGACCAGTAAATCTCGCTGTGAAGTTTTTCGTCGCTCAGCGGGGCCTCTTTGAAATCGAGCATATCCATCGGCATCATTTCGACGCTGGCATCGGCAAATTTCTTCGGCAGCTGCAAACTCACGCCTTCGTCGCAGCCGTTGTATGGTCTGCTCACAAGAATAAAAAGTTTCTCGCCTTCCATGATGCTCGCCAGTATCTCCCTGCCTTTATCCGTCAGCGACTTTTCGAAACCACGCTGTGCCTCAAATCCCTTCTCCATCGCCCGCCGTGCCTTTGAAGGCGAAATATTCAATCGTTTGCCTAATTCCACAAACGTCTTTATTGCGAGCTTATCGCCCTCGCCAAGACGCAGCGGGGCAATTAATAACTTCGTTTTGCCAAGTTTATCGCCGAATGCGCTTCGCACCTGGTAGGGGAACGACTGGATATACGGGCAAAAATGATTGTGTTTATTCTCCGGGAAGCTGGCGATTGTCGAAACTATGCTCGGCAGAAAAATATAATCCACGCCTTTTTCGATTAGCTCCACGATGTGCCCGTAAGCGACTTTTATCGGAAAACACGGCTGCGCCGTTACTGATTCCACGCCCTTGCGAATTGTCTCTTTCGAAGTCCTGCCGGATAACACAACCCCAAATCCCAGTTCTCTGAAAAATTGTGAAAATGTGGGCAATAACTGCCACGACGCCAGCGCCATCGGTATGCCAATTGTTTGTCTTCTGCTTGCCACGGCGTAGTTCTTTAACGAAGCCGGGTCTTCTGTCTTCCGTCCCACGCCCTCCGTAGCCTCTGGCGAAGGAGGGTCTGTCTTCTGTCCTCT
>Ga0315294_10007651_pt1 | contig 11855 bp, 9 predicted proteins | sample YL17G13_40_MG_FD_203626 | JGI IMG/M metagenome (GOLD analysis project Ga0315294, IMG submission 203626) | Sediment microbial communities from Yellowstone Lake, YNP, Wyoming, USA - YL17G13_40 | ecosystem: Environmental > Aquatic > Freshwater > Lake > Sediment | place: USA: Wyoming | collected...
GTCGCCGAGGTGGGGTTGGAGGCCGGGTACGACGCCAAGAAATCCGAGGTACACGGTTTCTCTCAACGCGGCGGCGTCGTCGAAAGCCACGTTCGCTGGGGCGAGGAGGTGGCCGCTCCACTGGCCGAGCAAGGCACCGTGGACTATCTGATCGCCACCGAGTTGTTGGAGGCAGCGCGTTGGATCGAGTGGGCGCGGCCTGGAGGGGCTGTGCTCATCAACTACCAGCGTATCCTGCCGATGTCGGTGACGGTGGGAGACGCGGTGTATCCGTCTGATGAGGACATTCTGGCTGCCGTGCGCGCCCGCACCGACGACGTGCTCGTGGTCGAGGGGCTGGCCATCGCCGAGCGGCTGGGCAATCCCCGGCTGGCGAACACGGTTCTCCTGGGTGTGCTCTCGACGCGGCTGGACGTCGCGGCGATGACGCCGTTGGAGGCGTGGCTGACTGCCATCGAGCGGCGCGTCCCGCCCAGACACGTCGAGAAGAATCATCAGGCGTTCCAGGAGGGGCGGCGGATCACAGGCGGCGACTAGTCTCGTGGTGGCGGTGAGGGCGGCCGGTGGGGTGCTCTGGCCTGGGCCAGGTCTAAGCCTGCCACTGTCCCAAACGCAGCCGCGTACAGCAACATGAACGGGATTACTTCGTAGCGGCCGTGGGCCAGAGCCACGGCCGCTGTGGTTATGGCATACAGTGCCAGTGCCAGTTCACCGGCGATAGAGTCGTTGGCCCGCAGCCGGTAACCGCTGTTGGTCCAATGGCCGGCTTTCCCCTCGAGCCGGAACTTGGGCGTACGGGCGAACGTGCCACCCCAGCGGGTCAGGCCGCGCCACACAGCCTGCATGCTACCCCACGCGATGCCAACCCCGACCAACACCAACAGTGGCAAGGCCCGCAGCCGCCACAGCCAGTTGGAGTACAATCTGCGCTGAGAGATGGTATAGACCAACGGTGGTCCCAGGCACATCAGTCCCAACCACCCCAGGGGGAGCGAAGCAGAAGTGGGGACCCACAGCAGGGGAAGTGAGATCAGCAGGAGCACGATCATCAACACGTGAGCCAGGTAACTGGTCAAATATACCAGGGCCATCCCCTTCTGTCCCCATCTCAGACGCCGGCTGCGCAGGATGCTGCCCCCCAGTTTGCGCAAGGTCTGCACCGACCCCTGTGCCCAGCGGGCCTGCTGTTGCTTGAACGCTGCGATCTGGGGCGGTACCTCGGCCGGTGCGTCCACCTCCGGCAGGTAGAGGCATTCCCAACCGGCCAACTGGGCACGATAACTCAGGTCCAGGTCCTCGCACAGGGTATCGGATTGCCATCCGCCGGACTCTTGGATGCAGCGCCGGCGCCACACGCCCGATGCGCCGTTAAAACCGACCAGCAACCCCGCTCGCTGCCGTCCCGTCTGCTCGACGATAAAGTGACCATCGAGCGCCAACACCTGGGCCCGGGTGAAGAGGGAGTAATCGGCGTTGAGGCAGGACCAGCGCGTCTGGATCAAACCCAGGCGCGGGTGCGCCAGGAAGTGGGGCATCGTCTGGAGCAGGAAGTCGGGATGAGGGCGGAAATCAGCGTCGAAAATGGCAACGTACTCGCCACAAGTCTGGCATAGGCCGGCGGCCAGTGCCCCAGCCTTGAAGCCTTCGCGGTGGGGCCGCCGCAGCACCACAATGTCCACTCCCTGCTCGCGGTACGTGGCGGCCCTCGTCTGGGCCAGTTGCGTCGTCTCGTCGGTCGAATCGTCCAGAATCTGGATGTGCAGGCGATCGCGGGGATAGTCGAGCACGGCGACGGCATCTATCACGCGCTCGATCACGTGCCGCTCGTTGTACACGGGCACCTGCACCGTAACGGCCGGCAGGGCAGACCAATCTACGGGTAGGATGGGCACTCGCGCATGCCGGTAGCGCAGATAGAGCAAGGCCAGGATGAAAGAGTTCAACCCATAGATCGCCAGCCAGAGGGCAACCAGGGCGTACAAAGGTGTAATCACCGACGTCGTCAGGAGCGTCACGTTCCCTCACCGCTCTGGCCGGTCTCCCGACCGTGCCACCGCGACGTCGTCAGGAGCGCCACTCCAGTAGTTCGTACACCACGATCGGCTCGCTGAAGCCGGCTACGGTGATGGGCGAGAGCAGCCGGGCCTCGACGTACTCTTGTACGCGCTGGTATGAGGCCTGGGGCAGCAGGATCTGGCCGGGTGCGGCGGCCTCTTGCAGCCGGCTGGCCAGGTTGACGCCTGAGCCGATGGCCGTATAGTTCATCTGCTGCGCAGTGCCGACGTTGCCGACCACAGCATCGCCGACGTTGATGCCCACCCCGTAGTTGAGCCGGTAGGACGCGGGCACGTCCTCGTGAAGCCTGGCGATTCCTTCCCGAATTTTCAGCGCGGCCCGCACGGCACGCAGGACGTGATCGGATTGGGTGAGTGGCGCATTGAAGAAGGCGACGATGCAATCGCCCATGATCTTGTCGAGCGTCCCTTCCTCGTCCAGGACCGCCTGCGCACCAACCGCCAGATACTTGTTGAGCACCTCCACCAGCGTCTCAGGATCGTGTTGCCGGCTAAAGTTGGTGAAGCCACGGATGTCCGCGAACAGGCTGGTGATCTCCTGGCGCTGTCCGCCCAGTCTCAGTTCGTGAGGGTCGTTCGGCAACCGCTCGATGACGGCCGGCGGGAGGTAGCGTTGAAACAACTGGTAGCGGGATTCGAGCCGGCGCTGTTCCGTGAGGTCGTCTATCACGATGGCGGTGCCTTGCGTCTCGTCATTGGTGTTCTTGAGGGGAGAGAGGCTGGTGCGCAGGTGCACCTGGCCAGAGCCAGGGAGGAAGATCTCGTTCTCGAACTCCACCACCGGCTCTCCATATCGCTTGACCTGGTCAACTATTGGCGTCAGTGCCTCCGCCAGCGCTGGCAATGTATCGGACAGACGCGAGCCGACGATGGCCGTTGAGGGTACACGTAGAACGCGCTCGGCAGCCCGGTTGAAGAGCGTGATCTGCTCCTCATTGTCGGTGGTGATCACGCCGCTGGTAATGGAGGCGAAGACGTTGTCCATCAGCGCCTTGGCGTTGGCAACGCTTTGGAACAGCAGAGCGTTCTCGATTGCCACGGCTGCTTGACCCGCCAGGACGGTGAGTACGTCGCGGTCCCGGTCGGTAAAGAGGCCGGTGAGAATGCGGTTGTCGGCGTAAATCACACCGGTGATGCGCCCGCGTACCCTGAGCGGTACGCACAGGATCGAGCGCAGGTTATAGCCGATGACGCTTTCCTGCGCTTTGAAGCGTGGATCCATTTGGGCGTTGGTCGTGGCGACGGGCTGGCCGGTGGCAGCCACCTGCTTGACGATGCTTCGGCTGATCTCAAACGAGGACGACGCGATGGTCTCGCGGTCCATATTGCGGGCGGCCCGGAACTCTAGTTCACCTGTGGCCGGGTCTATGAGCATCAGGAAGGAACGTTCAGCCCCCGTCAAGCGGATGATCTGGTCCATGACCTCATTCAGGACTTCCGTCAGGTTCAGGGAGGACCCGATGGCCTGACAGATGCCGTACAGGGCATCCAGTTCGTCCCGCTCGCCTGCCTGGGTTGCCAGTTTCTGTTCGAGGTTCGCCAGCAGGTCCTGAAGAGCCAGCACGTGCTGAGAGAATTCCGCCAACAGCGCATCGGTCCCACGGTGCCGGGCGACCATGCGGGTGAGGTTGGTCAATCCGTCGCGAAGCGCAGCGACGCTATCCTGGCCCGGTACTGTTGTCGCGGATGAGTACATCCGGTTGGAAGGGTAATCAGCCATTTTGACCTCGCTAGTGGATTGGACTTATTATACCGCATCTTGCTTGCTAAGGCAAAAGCATATCTTAAAATTCTCGCCAGGCTATTGACAGGGCGCGCTTTTCGGTATATAATGACCACTGGTCAGTTAATGACTGACAGTTAGTATACGGGGTGTCCATGTGACGACCAGAGCGCGTCGTGAGCGGGAAAAGGAAGAGCGGCGGCAGTCTATCCTCCGAGCGGCCCGCGAGGTGTTCCTCGAGTACGGCTTCCAGCGTGCCACTGTGGACAGCGTGGCCGAGCGCGCGGAGGTCAGCAAGGGTACCGTATACCTGTATTTTGAGAGCAAGGAGACCGTCCTTGCTCATTTGCTTTTGGAGGGACTGGACGAACTGGTCGAGGAGCTGGAACGAGCCTATGCGGCGGATGAGTCCATGCAAGCCGACCAGCGGCTGCAGCGGCTGGGGTGGGCCTATCTGCGGTTCTTCCAGCGGGAGCCTTTCTACTTCCGCTTCCTGATGGCGATGGATCGGGGGTGGTTTCGGGAGGCGATTCCCTCGCTGGTCTATCAGGATGTCTTGGAAGCCAGTATGGAGGGGCTAAGCCTGGTAGTTCGTGCGCTGGAGCAGGGGATCGAGGATCGCACGTTCGATTGCCGCGACGCCCGGCAGGCTGCCGCCACGCTGTGGGCCACGTTGAACGGTGCGCTGGAGTTGATGGAACATCCGCTGCGGCGGGAGATATTGGGAGTAGGGCGCGAAGCGCTTTATCAGTCGGCCCTGGAGACCGTGATCCGGGGCTTACAGGTGTCGTGCTGATCAAAGAAAAAGGAGGTGTGCGAGTGAAGGAAGTAGTCATTGTCAGTCCGGTGCGCACGCCGGTGGGAGCCCACGGCGGTGCGCTGCGCAGTCAGCGGGCCCAGGACCTGGCCGAGATCGTGTTTCGGGCCGTGTTCGAGCGGACGGGACTGGACCCGGCCGTGCTCGACGAAACGATCCTGGGCAACATCGGCCAGCCCTCCGACGCAGCCAACATCGGTCGGGTGGCGGCGCTGATGGCGGGGGTACCCATCCACGTGCCAGGCTACACGGTCCAGCGTAACTGTGCCTCTGGCATACAGGCCATTACGTCGGCCTACCAGGCCATCCAGGCGGGGGATGGAGAGGTCTACCTCTGCGGCGGCGCCGAGAGCATGAGCAACATCCCCTACATCCTCAAGGGGGCCCGTTGGGGATACAAACTCCGCCACGGGGAATTGACCGATGGCCTGTGGGAGGGGCTGACCGATCCCATCTGCGGGCAAATCATGGGCCGGACCGCCGAGAACCTGGCCGAAAAGTATAACCTTACTCGTGACGAGCAGGACCAGTACGCCGTCCAGTCCCACAAGAAGGCCTTTATGGCGCAGCGCATGGGGAAGTTTGAGGACGAGATCGTCCCCGTCGAGATCGTCAAGAAGGTGGCCGGGCAGGAGGTGGCGCGCGAAAAGATCACCCAGGACGAGACGATCAACCCCGGCCTGACGGTGCAGAAGGCGGCCCTCTACCCGACCGTCTTCAAGCAGAACGGCACGGTCACGCCGGCCAACTCTTGCCCGATCTCTGACGGGGCGGCCGCCATGATCGTCTGCACGGCTGAGAAGGCGCAGGCCCTGGGCCTCAAGCCTACCGCCCGTATCGCCGGCTATGCCTATGCGGCGGTGGATCCAGCCTACATGGGTATCGGTCCGGCCTACGCCATGCCCAAGGCGCTCAAGAAGGCGGGCCTCTCCTTCGACGACATTGACCTGATCGAGTTGAACGAGGCCTTCGCTGCTCAGTGCCTGTCCGTGGCCAAGGAGATGCAGGCCCAGGGGTTCAACTGGGACTGGAACAAGGTCAACGTCAACGGTGGTGCGATTGCCCTGGGCCATCCCGTCGGTTGCACGGCCGCTAAACTGGTCGCCACGTTGACCAACGAACTGCAGCGGCGCAAGGCACGCTACGGGATGGACACGATGTGCGTCGGCGGTGGCCAGGGCGGCTGCCTGATCGTGGAACGGATCCCAATGGAGTAAGAGAGGAGGGAATCAGATGTACATTTTCAAAGCTGCCGTAGTCGGCGCAGGGACGATGGGCGGCGAGATCGCCCAGGTCGTCACGTTCTCCGGCCTGCCGGTGGTGCTCAAGGACGTTGACCAGGGGATGCTCGACAAGGGGCTCCAGAGGGCCCGGGAAATCTACCAGCGCCGGGTGGAAAAGGGCAAGATGAGCGCCGGTGAGATGGATTCTAAACTGAGCCTGATCACGCCGACGCTCACCTACGATGATTTTGGGGACGTGGACATCGTCATCGAGGCCGTGCCGGAGAAGATGGCGCTCAAGCGGAAAGTGTTCCAGGAATTGGACCAGGTCTGCCCAGAGCAGACGATCATCGCCAGCAACACCTCTGCCCTCTCCATCTCCGAGATGGGGGCGGCCACCAAGCGGCCCCACAAAGTGGTGGGCATGCACTTTTTCAATCCGGCCAGTGTGATGAAGCTGGTCGAGGTCATCCCTGGACTGGACACCAGCCAGGAGACAGTGGACGACGTGGTCATGTTCTCCGAGGGGCTGCGCAAACTGCCCGTCGTGGTCCAGGAGTGCCCCGGCTTCCTGGTCAACCGGCTGCTCATGCCCTACCTCAACGAGGCGACGAAGGCGTTGGGGGAGGGGGCAGCCACGGGGGCGGAGATTGACCAGGCGGTGGTGGCGTGGGGGATGCCGATGGGGCCCTTCACGCTGATGGACATGCTGGGCCTCGACGTCTGCGCCCACGTTGGGGAGTACCTCTACTCCGAGTACGGCGAGCGGATGAGCCCCGCCCCGTTGTTCGAGAAACTGGTGGCGGCCGGACGGCTCGGCGAGAAGAGCAGCGCCGGCTTCTACGATCACCCCGGCGGCGAGTCGGAGGCGGTCAACGGGATGATCAAGGATCTCCAAAAGTCAGGTGCGGTGACCAAGTTCAGCGTCGAGCGTCTCATGTACCCCCTGATCAACGAGGCCGCCCTCTGCGTCCAGGAGCACATCGCCAGCGTGACGGACATTGACATGTCCATGATCGCCGGTACGGGGATGACCTATGGTGGCGAGCGCATCGGCCCACTGGCCATCGCCGACAAGATCGGCCTGGACGCGGTCGTACAGGCGCTCGAGGTGTTGGAGAAGGAACTCGGGCCGCGTTTCCATCCTTCCCGGCCGCTCACACTGCGCGTCCGCGCTGGGCACCTGGGGGTGAAGGCGGGCAAGGGCTTTCATGAGTATGCGTAAAAGGAGTGAACAATGGGAGAGTGGCAGTACATCCGAACTGAAGTCGCGGACCGCATCGCGGTGCTCACGATTGACCATCCGCCGGTCAACTCTTTCAACAGGCAGGTGGTGACGGAACTGGACCAGGCCATTGACCAGTTGCTGGCCGATGACGAGGTCAAGGCCATCGTCATCACCGGTGGGGGGACCAACGCCTTCGTCGCAGGGGCTGACATCCCGGAGATCAAGGGGTTGCTGGAGAAGCCCGCAGGGGGGTTCGCGGCCGCCCGTGAGTTCATCGAGCGGGGGCAGGGACTCTTCCTCAAGATTGAGCGGGCCCCCAAGCCGGTCATCGCTGCGATCAATGGCTTCTGCCTGGGTGGTGGGCTGGAACTGGCGATGGCCTGCCACGTGCGCATCTGCTCCGACCGCGCCCGCCTGGGCCAGCCGGAGATCAACCTGGGCATCATCCCTGGCTGGGGTGGCACGCAGCGGCTGTCTCGCAACGTGGGTAAGGGCAAGGCCATCGAGATGATCCTCACCGCCGACATGATCACCGCTCAGGATGCATACCGTTTGAACCTGGTGAACAAGGTGGTGCCGGCTGGTGCAGTGCTCAAGGAAGCGCGGGACCTGGCTCGCAAGATCGTCAGCAAGTCCAAGTTCCCCATCGCTGCCGCCCTGCGGGCCGTTGACGAGGGGTTGCAGTTGCCCATCGAGCAAGGGCTCAAGGTTGAGGCAGAGCAGTTCGTGGGCCTGGCGAATACGGAGGACATCCGCGAGGGTGTGGGCGCCTTCCTCGAGAAGCGGCAGCCACAGTTCAAGGACAAGTAATCTGGTTTGGCAGGAACGTGTTCTGATCCCATACTCGCAACGGAGCCACCATCGCAGCACCATCGTAGCCAACACTGAACCCGACGTCGCTGTCCATCGTCGCCACATTGTAGCCGACGCCCATCGTCGCGACATCGCAGCCGCATCGTCGCTCATCGTCGCCGACGCCCTGTCGGCTGCCGGTGAGTACACCGGATCGTAGCACATCGCTGGGATCAGAACCGCCTGTGGGTGCTCCAGCCCCGCTGCATCTACGGCGGGGCTGGAGCACCCTGAAGACTCTGGAGGGGGCCAATGGACTTTACCTTTAGCGAAGAACAGGAAATGTTCCGGTCCATGTTCCGGGACTTTTCCGCCAAGGAAGTCGCGCCCAAAGCCGAGGAGATTGACCACCAGGAGAAGCCGCCTCTGGACATACTGCGCAAAGCAGCCAGCCAGGGCTTCCTGGGGGCGACGCTACCGGAGGACTATGTCGGCGCGGCGCTGGATTACGTAAGTTATGCCCTGCTGATCGAGACCCTGGCCCACGACTGCATGTCCGTTGCCGTGACACTGGCGACGCACGTGAGTCTGGTGGCCATGAGTATCCTGGAAACCGGTACCGAGGCCCAGAAGGAGGAATGGCTGCCGCCGCTGGCGGCCGGCGAGATGATCGGCGCGTTTGCCCTCACCGAGCCGGATGCCGGAAGCGATGCAGCGGCCCTCCAGGCCCGGGCCACGCCGGACGGCGACGAGGTGGTCCTGGAGGGGGTCAAGACCTGGGTCGCGAACGGTGGGATCGCCGGCCTTTTCCTGGTGTTTGCCCAAGGGCCGCAGGGGGTCGAGGCCTTCCTGGTTCCCCAGGACACCCCTGGGCTGACCGTGGGCTACCGGGAACCGACGTTGGGCCTACGCAGCGTGCCTTTCAATACGATCTACCTGGAGGGCTGCCGGGTGCCGGTGGCCAACCGGCTGGGCGAGCCTGGCAAGGGGTGGGTGATAGCGCAGCGAGCGCAGGATCGCATGGCGGTTGCCCTGGCGGCGGCCGGACTGGGGGTGGCCAGGGCGGCCGTGGAAGTAGCGGCGCAGTTTGCCACCGAGCGCGTCCAGTTCGGTGTCCCGATCGCCCAGAAGCAGGCCATTCAATCGTACGTGGCCGAGGCCCACGTGGAGGTCGAAGCACTACGCTACCTGGTCTACCACGCGGCGTGGTTGGTGGATCAGGGCGGGGAATTCTCCTTCGACGCATCGGTGGTCAAGAACTTTGGTGCCCGCGTCGCTCGCAGCGTCACCAATCGCATGCTGCAGGTGCTGGGTGGCTACGGCTACATGGAAGATTATCCGATGGCGCGCAAGTACCGGGACGCGCGTGCGTTGGGCATCATCGGCGGACCGACAGAATTGTACCACGTTCGAGTCGCTCAGCGGATCTTTTCCGAGTGGAACGTCGAGATCACGCCGTGAGGAGGTGAGCAGAGATGGACTTTACGTTTTCTCCAGAACACGTTGCCCTACGCCGGATGATCCGAGAGTTCGCCGAGACCGAGGTGGCTCCCATAGCGGCGGAGATTGACCGGGAGCACAAGGTGCCGCACGATGTTTTGCACAAACTCGGCCAGATTGGCCTCCTGGGCGTCTGCTTTCCACAGGAGTATGGCGGCATGGGAGCCGGCGAGGCCGGCTATTGCATCTTGATGGAAGAATTGGGGCGCGTCTGCACCTCCACGGCGACCAACGTGGGTGCCCACATCGGCATCGGTGCGATGGCGATCCACCTGGACGGCAGCGAGGAACAGAAGCGCAAGTACCTGGTGCCCCTGGCCCGCGGAGAGAAGATGGCCGCTTTCGGCCTGACCGAGTCGAACGCCGGTTCTGACGCTGCCAACATCCGCACCCGCGCGGTGCGCGAGGGGGATTCCTGGATTCTGGATGGGGGCAAGGTCTACATCACCAACGGTGGCTACGCCCACGTCATCACCGTGATGGCAGTGACCGACCCGGCGCTGGGAGCGCGGGGTGGCGTCACGGCCTTCATCGTTGAGACCGACTGGCCTGGCTTCAAGGTGGCCCGGGAGGAGGACAAGATGGGCATCCGGGGCACCAGCACGGCAGAGTTGGTCTTTGAGGAATTGCGGGTGCCCCACGAGAACGTGCTAGGGAAGGTGGGCGAGGGCTTCGTCGCCTTCATGAGATCGCTGGACATGGGCCGGTTGACGCTGGGAGCGGCCGGCCTGGGCGGTGCTCAGGCGGCGCTGGAGTGGTCGGTCCGCTGGGCCAAGACCCGCAAGCAGTTCGGGACAGAGCTGGCGAACAAGCAGTCGGTGCAGTGGATGATCGCCAACCTGGCCACCGAGATCGAGGCGCTGCGCAGCCTGGTCTACCGGGTAGCCTGGATGGTAGACGCCCACCAGCCGTTCACTCAACTGGCGGCCATGTGCAAGATGTACGGTTCCGAAGTGGGCTCGCGGGCCATTGACGTGGCGCTGCAGATCCACGGCGGGTTGGGCTATACGCGGGACTTTCCCATTGAGCGGGCCTTCCGCGACGCCCGCATCGCCGAGATCTTTGAGGGCACCAACGAGATTCAGCGCATCGTCATCGCCAGTAACATCTTCCGCGATTACGGCGTGCGGATCAGGCCATAGGAGGTGCGACCATGCCAAACATCATCGTTCTGATCGGACGAGTACTCGACCCCAGCGGCATCGTGTTCAACCGGCGCGCGGGCCGTCTCTTTGTCAACCGAGAAGAGTACCTCCTGCAGCCGGCCGACCGCTGTGCGTTGGAAGCGGCCCTGCGGATCAAGGAAGCCGGGCGACCCAAGGAGTCGCCTAGCGCTGAAGTGGTGGCCCTGCCACGGACCTTGCTCCCCGACGACGACGTGCTACGCCAGGCGGTGGCCACCGGGGCTGACCGCGCGATCTACCTGGCGGGGCAAGTGGCCAATGCGGATGACGCCCTGATGGCCCGCGTGCTGGCGGCAGTGGTGGAGCGTTTGGGGGGCGCGGACCTGGTGCTGACCGGCGCCACGACGCTGGACACCGGCCAGGGCCAATTGGGCCCCCGGTTGGCAGAAGCGCTGGGCTGGCCCCAGATCGTGGACGTCTGGCACGTGGAGGCGGCGGACGGGCGGGTGCGCGCAGTGCGCAAGGAAAAGGATGGCTTTGTGGCCGTCGAGGCGGACCTGCCGGCCGTCGTCACTGTGTTGCCGGGGGTGCTCAAACCCCGCTACCCGGATGGCGCACGCCTGATCAACGTCTATCGGGGCGTGAACGAGATGGCAACCGCCCTGGAGCAGTGGGACGTGGCAGACCTGGTGGAAGCGCAGGCGCTCAAACCACTGGTCGAGCGGCGTGGGCAGGAATTTCCAGCGGAGCGAGAGCGGGGTGCGCGCGTGAGCGGTACGCCCGCCCAGATGGCCCAGACGGTGGCCGAAGCACTCCGGCAGCGGGTGCGCAGGTAGAGGAGGGACGCCGATGGCAGACATGTCATATCTTGACTTGTTGATGGCGCAGCAGGAGGAGGTCTCCGAGGCCGAAGGGGGAGGCGGCGGCATCTGGGTAGTGGCCGACGTCGTGAACGGTGCGGTGGCGCCGGTGACGCTCGAGGCGTTGGGCGCAGCCCGCACGCTGGCCGGTGCACTGGGAGCCTACGTCTACGGGGTGGTGCTGGGTGAGGACGTGGCCGACCTGTCGGCAACGCTCTACCAGGCAGGGGCCGACGGGGTGCGCGTGGCCGATCATCCTGCACTCGCCCAGTTCGCACTGGAGCCTTACCTGAAGGTATTGTCCGACCTGTTTGAGGCGGAGAAGCCGGAGGTCATCCTCTTTGGTGCAACCCCTGCGGGGCAGGAGTTGGCCGCACGGCTGGCACAGCGCATGGGCGGTGGGTTGATCGAGCACGTGACGAGTGCCAGCCTGGACGAGTCCACCCGCACAGTACAAGGGGCCTTCCCCATCTATGGAGGAGAATACTTTGAGGTGGTGGCCTGCCCGGAGGC
>Ga0315294_10007655_pt1 | contig 11854 bp, 9 predicted proteins | sample YL17G13_40_MG_FD_203626 | JGI IMG/M metagenome (GOLD analysis project Ga0315294, IMG submission 203626) | Sediment microbial communities from Yellowstone Lake, YNP, Wyoming, USA - YL17G13_40 | ecosystem: Environmental > Aquatic > Freshwater > Lake > Sediment | place: USA: Wyoming | collected...
CCCTCCCCGGACTGGAAGACTAGCAGACTCGCAGACTCCTAGCCTCTTTCCTCCTCCTCCCACTCCTTCATCTTCGCCCGCCCCCTCCGTCGCAAGCGCAAGAAGCCATAGACTACCAGCAGTGCCGCCACCGCCCAGATGATATATGGCGCCCCTCCCCGAAACAGCACCTCCCACAACGGCCGCCGGTTGAGCAACTCCTCCCACTCACCCGCGAACTCGGGAAATGTTGTCCCCATCGCCTCCGAAAAGGCCTCATCAAACCCCTTGCCCTCCCGCAAGAGCCCCAAAAGCTTGCTTATCGCCTCCTTACCGTATCTATCGCGCAGAAACTCCACCGCTGCCTCGCTTTGCACATAGGCCAGTCCCTTCGCCTCCTCCTCGTCCGGAAACTCGCCCTCCAGCGAGGACAGCGCCGGCAGACTCCCGCGCGAGGCCGCCTCCCACAGAGCCTCCCTTGCGCTCAACGGCAGTGGACCCGATTCCACCTGCGCCAGCCCTTCATTCAGCCACAGCGGCAGCGTCTCGATCTTCGACCCCAGGTGCTGCCCCAGCAGAACGTGAGTGATCTCATGCGCCAGCACCTTGCGCGGGGATTCCAGCAGCCCGGAGGCGTCCATCTCCAGGTAGTCGCCGCTGCTGTAGGCAATCCCCACCGTAAGGGAGCCCTTCTCCGCCCCCACCGCCTTGCGAAACTCGGCAGAAGAGGCATAAAGCCGAACGCGAATCTTCCCCTCCGCCACCAGCCCCAGATCCTTGATTACCCTCCTGCGGATCTCCTCCGCCTCCAAGCAGATCTTCTCCGCTAACTGCTTCTGCTTGCTCTCGTATTCCACCCGCACCTCCGGGCACTCCACCACCTCCCTGCCGCGAGCCTGCCGAGGCGGGTCGAGGGGCCTGCCCCGGGCCTGCCCGCCCATCAGAACGGCCAGGAGCATCGCCGCGGCGACACAGGAAGTTCTGGGTTTCAAATGAGAAAACATTGAACGTGCAGCAACCACAGATTACACCGATTTCACTGATCGTCAAAGAGAAACAAGAAACTGACCAGTCCGTCCGCACTCGCGCCACACGGCCGGGCGCACCTACACACCTCTTCTCTTGCCCTTCCTCATCCCGACCTGCTACAATGCCGAATGCGGCCGGACGCCATTCCCGCCGCGTTCTTTTATGGAGCAATGGCGTAAAAACCTATATGCCGTCTGGCTGATGCGCTTGCTGGCCATCATGGGAACCAGCCTTGTGTTCCCATTCATGACCCTGTATGTGAGAGAACTGGGCGTGCTGGGCGAGAAGGCAGTGACCCGCTGGAGCGGAGCCGCCTTCTCCGCGGCCGCCCTCGCCTCCGCCATCTTCTCTCCCATTTGGGGCAGCGTAGGCGACAAATACGGTCGGAAGTTGATGATCCTGCGCGCCAACTTCGGCATGGCCATAACGATCACCCTGATGGGGCTGGTGAAGAAGGTCTATCAACTTGTGGCGCTTCGGTTCCTCTTCGGCAGCCTGGGCGGGCTGCTCCCCGCTTCGCTCGCCCTCGTCTCCACCTGCGTCCCCAAAGATAGGATGGGATACGCCCTCGGACTGGTGCAGACCGCCAATTTCGGCGGTGCCATCATTGCCCCCCTCATCGGGGGCGCTTTGGCCGACTTGCTCGGCTTTCGCAAAGTCTTCTTTGTAACCGGCGCCCTCATCTTCGTCGGCGGCCTGGCCTGCGGGCCCTTCCTGCTGGAGACCCCCCTCGACCGATCCGAACCCCGCCAATCGGGCGTCCTCCGCAACGTCACATTCGTGGCATCAAACCCGGCCCTTCTCAGCATTGCCCTCTGTCTACTGCTCGTTAACTTCGCCATGATGGTCTTGCAGCCGATTTTCCCCCTATATGTGGAACGATTGGGCGCCCCAAGAGACGCCCTGGCCACCACCGTTGGCATAATCTTCTCCCTGGCCGGATTCGCCGTCATCGCCTCCGCTCCTTTTTGGGGAAAGCAAACTGACAAGAGGGGCTCACGCCCCACGCTGATTGCCTGCCTCTCGGGCTCCGGCATCTTCTACGCGCTGCAATCCCTGGCCCAGACTATCTATCAACTCGCCCCGCTACGGGTGCTCATGGGGCTATTCAACGGAGGTGTCCAGCCCTCCACCCAGGCCATAGTAGTGCATAACTCTCCCGAGTCGAGGCGGGGAGGTGTCATCGGTATCACCACCAGTGCCGGCCTCATCGGCTCCTTCCTCGGCCCACTCACCGGAGGTTTCCTCGCTGCCGTTATCGGCATGCGTGCTCTTTTTGTCTTCACCGGCGCGACCCTGCTGGCCACCGCCCTCCTCATCAGGCGGATCGGGCACGGACGCTGAGCGCCCCCCAGCAACTGGCACCGCGCCGCGGTTCGACAGGCTCACCGCCCTGAGCTTGCCTGCCCTGAGCTTATCGAACGGGTCGAAGGGCCGACTCGCGCTACCTAGTCCCCTGCAAAGCGGGCGGGGGTGTCCATCGAGACCTGGACGGACTCGCGATGACGTTTGCCCCAGCAGTTCGTCTTAGACCCCTAGACTCTTAGACTCCTGGACTCCTAGACTTCTCTTGACAAAATGGCTCCTGTTCTGCACCATGGGTCGAGAGAGGAGGTGAAGACTAGTGAAACGAGAGGTACACCCAGTGGTCATCGTCATTGTGCTGATCGCGGCCATAGTGGTCCTGATCCTACTGTGGCGTTTGGCAGGTCGGGTGTCGGAGCCCCCGCCGGACTCAAGGCTGCCACTGGTGATCGGGCAAGTGGTTCTCCTGACTCCAATTGAGCACTCATTATCATACGAGAACGGAAAACCCGCGCCCACCTTCCCAACCAGTTCTCCGCGTCCAGCACCGCGCCTGAACCCCCGAACGGGAGGGGATGATTGCGCGCTCCATAACCCATCACAATGAACCTCGGTAGATAAGGCGAACCCGTTGATGGCCCTGAGAAGTAGGGGCACGGCAGCCCACTTCGCCGAAGTCCGTCCAGGCGTGGACGGACGAAGGCTGAATGCCGTGCCCCTACTACCGCTAATCCACGAGATTCAGTAGGAAGGGGCACGACACGTCAGGAGAGGCGTAGTAATGAGCAAATCCGAAAAAGAGGACGAGGTTTCCAAGCCTTCCGCGTCTCGAACGTCAGCCAGGAAAAGAGCCGCCCGCGCGAGGACACCCTCGGCCGCGCCGAAGGCACCTGTTCCGGAACAGGAACCATCTGCCCAACCTGAGGCAAGGGCCAAGCCCCAGCCGGAGACGGAAGCCACTGTTCCAGAGGAGGCAACGACCGCGGCCGCCGCAGAGGCGGCAGAGCCAACCGAGCAGCTTCCCACCCTGGATGCCAACGGAGCTTTGAGTTGGTGCATAAGTTTTCTGACCGCCCAGGCCTGGCAATGGATGGGGCTGATGGCGGATCCTCTAACCGGCACGGTGAAGAAGGATCTCGAGCAAGCCCGCCTTCTAATTGACTCCGTCGCGGCTCTCACCGAGACACTCGCGGCAAAGTCCGACGCGACCCAGAGACGAGAACTGCAGAACAACCTCTCCAACCTGCGCATCAATTTCGTCAGCCAGAGTCAGACCGCGCCACCCTAGGCAGGGGAGAGTTCCTTGGGTTTGAGACCTTTGGCTCTGGGGGTGTTCGTGTGGGCCCTGTGGTGGGGATGTTGCGGCGTCAGTCTTGCCTTCCCCGATTCCCTTCGCGTTGGGCTGGTTTCGTCCGCCGACAAGATCCGCCTCACCTCCCCGGAGGGAATGGTGGTCTCCGGGGCTGGGATTGGGGAAAGCGGCAAGATGACGGTGGAAAGTGACGAGTGGCTGCTGGTGAAGCCGGGGCGAGCGACGGTGCTTGTCCAGAGCGCCACATTTTCGGTTTTGGCCCCCTCCAAGGACGCCCGCCTGTTGGCCATGACTGCCTCCGCTTTGCAGACGAAGGGTCAAGATGCCTGCCTGGTGGAAGACGAGGCGGGACGGTGGCTCACGGCAAGAGGCTTTTCGACCCAGGAAGAGGCGGACCAGTTCCGGCGAAGCCTTCCGAGGGAACTGCGCGGGGAGGCGGAGATTGTTGTCGAGAAGGGCAGTTCCGTCTCCGGCAACCTCGTGCTCGCCAAAGATTCCCTCATCGTGCGCCAGCGTGGTAGTTCGGACCAACGAGGCTCCTCGGACATCTCACGAGCCTTGCGGGTGGCCTGGCTCGCCCTCGGCGAATCCTCCGCGGGACACGGAGTCTATCGTGGGGAGATGATCGTTCGCCAGGGGGCAGATACCCTAAGTCTCGTCAATCTGGTGCCAATTGAGGATTACCTGAAGGGGGTGGTCCCCTACGAAATGCCGTGGCGTTTCGCCCCGCAAGCGCTCAAGGCGCAGGCGGTCGCCGCCCGCAACTACGCCCTCTGCAACCTCGGAAAGCATCGGAAAGAGGGTTACGACCTGTGCTCCGCCGTCCACTGCCAGGTCTACGGCGGGATGGAGGCCGAGACGGAGGCTACCAGCCGCGCCGTTGACGAGACGAGGGGACTTGTGATGCAAACAGCCGGCGGGCTGGTCCCGGCTTTCTTCCATTCGACCTGCGGCGGCCATACCGAGGACGCCTCATCGGCCTGGAAGGGAGGCGGGGCGGCGTCCATAAAGGGAATAACGGATCTGGCGACGGGAGCCCAAACTTCCCTGGACAAGGAGGAGAATGTCCGTCAATTCCTGCAGGACTCTCCCGACGCCTTTTGCCGCCACTCGCCCTTCTTCCGCTGGGAGAGAAGATACTCCCGCGAAGACCTCCAGAAGCGGCTCGGCAACGAACTCGGAGACTTGACCACCATCTTAGTCCGCGGGAGAACCGCCGCGGGCCGAGTCACCGAACTGCTCCTTAAGGGCACGAAAGGAGAGCGCATCCTGAAGGGTCAGGACATCCGCTCCCTCTGTGGCGATAGTTCCACCAAGGGACTGCTGAGCAATTTCTTCTTCGTCTCAGAGATTCGAGCCGTTCAGAAAGAGGGCGAGCCGCCACCTTCTCTCCCCGAAGCTTTCGTCTTCAACGGGGCCGGCTGGGGACACGGCGTCGGAATGTGCCAATACGGAGCCGACGGCATGGCCGAGCGAGGATACGATTTCAAGGCTATCCTCCACCACTACTACGGTGATTTCTCTCTGGTCAATCTAGCGGGTAATCAATAGGCTAGGGTCTGAGGGGAAAGACCTTCGCCTTCCTCAAGCGCTTACCCAACAAGTAAACAACCCCGAGCGCCAGCAGCGCCAAGATCACCACATCCGCCCGGTGGAAGTATTTCCCAATGACCGGCCAGTTCCTTCCCAGGACCAACCCAACGTAGGTGAGAAAGTAACACCAGGGAACCGAGCCGACAAAAGAATAGGCGAGGAAACGCGGAAAATTCATCCGGGCTATGCCCGCCGGCAGCGAGATGAAGGTCCGAATGATCGGCAGGAGGCGCGACACGAAGACCATCCAGTCGCCGTTCTTGTTGAACCAGCGGTCGGCCTTCTCAAACTCCTCCCGCCTCATCAGGATGTACTTGCCGTACCGCTCCACCGCCGGCCTGCCTCCCCAATACCCCACGACGTAGGCGACCGTCGAACCGACTGCGCACCCCAGCGCCCCCGCCAGGGAGGCAAGATGAAGGTTGAACCTTCCCAGGTGAACCAGGTAGCCGGCAAACGGCATTATCACTTCGCTCGGCAGCGGGATGCAGGCGCTCTCGATCGCCATCAGCACCACGACGCCGCCATATCCCAAGGCTGAAATGGTCCCCGTCGCCCAAGCAGCCGCAGCCGACAGAAGTTCGTGGATCATCCGGCAGCGAAGAGACTAGACCTCGATCGTGTTCCCCGTGGCTGCCGACTCCATCTCCGCCAGGCAAACCCCCACCGCCTCCATTGACTCCTCCGGCATCGAGCGTTTCGGCTTTCCCCCTGCCTCGATGCAGTCGAGGAAGTATGCCGTCTCCCGGTAATACCCCCCCAAATCGGCGATATTGATTCCGGCATCGTCCGTGGCCACCACGGGAGGCGGAAGTTCGGGATGGCGAGGCTCCTTGCCATCCTCGAAGATGGTGATTGTCGGAGAGGTCATGATATTGAACTCGACCGCCCCGCGCTCAAACACTGCCTTGTAGGCCATGTGGAACGGGAAGCCTTGCACCTCGAAATCCCAGCCTCCCTCGGCAAGGGCGGTGGCACCGTCGTAGTGGTAAAGGGTGGAAATGTGTCCCCATCCGCTCTCGGTGCAGCGCCCCAGGGAGGTGACGGCCTTCGGCTTGCCCAGAACGTGAAGAACAAAATCCGTGTCGTGGATGTGAAGGTCTAGAGCCCCTCCCCCGCTCCGCTTCGGATCCATCATCCAGTTCTCCCAGGACCAGAGAGGGGGCGACGCCAGCCTCTCGCAAGAGATGTGGCACAGCCTTCCCAGTTCCTCGCTCTCAACCAGCCCCTTGAGCACTTCGTATTCCGGCCAAAAGCGGATGACGTGTGCCACCATCAGGAACCTGCCGGACCTGCGACCCGCCTCCACCATAGCCCGACATTCCTCCACGGTCAGCGCCATCGGCTTCTCGCAGATAACGTGGTAACCGGCCTCCAGGGCGGTCACGGTGGCGTCCTTGTGAAGGTAGGTGGGCAGACAGACGTCAATCACTTCCAATTCCTCGTGCTCCAGCATCATCTCCAATGCCTCGTAGGTCGGGATGCTGAACTTCTCCTCCGCTGCTTGCCTCCGCTCCCGGCGTATGTCCACCACGGCCGCCAGTTCCGCCTCCGGGTTGGCCTGGTAGCAATTCGAGTGTCTCGTCCCCATCCCTCCGAAACCTACAACCCCAATCCTGTGCATTTGCCTCACCTCATCCTGGCATGAACTGGCCCCAGTTTATTGCTTCCCCTTGGAGGTGTCTAGCCAAACCAATTCGGGCTGGGATGAATCGCGCCCCCACCGGGACATGCCACGAGGATGTGGGCGGAAAGCTGGATGCTTGGGGGCAATGTGGGAAGCAATCCACTTGCTCCCGAAGAAACACTACAGGGACATCAGGTCAGACGCTTGATGAGGTAGTAATGGGGAACTCTGCGCGCGGCGGGGGGTTGTGTCCGCGCGGCGTTGCTAAAAGGTAGTCCCGAATTCGACGCCGTAGCGGGCGTCGGTCAGGGCAGTGCACCGCGTCATTCCGTTGACAAAGCTCACATCCTGCGGCTCGTCGGTGGCGGAAATGCGCAGGAAGTGGTTCGCGTCCAGGTTCCTGGTGTAATTGGCCACAAACCCCTGCCGATTGGAATAGGAGCCGGGTGCGTAAGTCTTGGTCAGCCGGAACCCCGCCGACATGGTCTCAATCGGCGAGAAGTTCACGATGCAGGAGCCGCCGAAATCCTGGGCCTGCGCGCCCTGGCGAGATGCCCAACGAACTCGCGCCGGGGTGCCCGACGGCCGTGGCCAAGACGGAGCCAGGCACCGTCCATTCTACGCGCGGGCCGGTGGCGTTCCCCTAGTTGTCGATATAGAATGTGTTGCTGTCCTGAACGGACGTGCTGGATATCTGGCTCTTGGCCCAGACGTGGTAAGTCCCGTCCGGTTTGTCCCCGTCGTAGAAGTACAGGAATAGGTGGTACCAAGTGATGGACTTCGTACCGTACTCCTCCTGGCCGAACGTGATCGACCCGGTCTCAGTTACCGAATCGGGATGCACGTCGTTCCAGTTCTTCACTTCGTACTGGTATCCGGTAGGGTTTTCACTCGAGTGTCGGGTGACCGCCACATAGTGGTACGAGTCCTGCAAGACGTTGGAGTCCTTTGGCAGGGTCGACCCGTTGGCCGGAGCAACGGCATCCACCGACACCGTATACTCCTCGGAGTCACAGCCAAAAGCCGCCCCGGATCCCATCGCCACCCCGAGGCAGACAAGGAACGCTGTGGCGAGGATGAGCGTTCTCACTGGGCCGACTCCCCTGCCGGGCTCGCAGGCGCCTCAATAGAGACGACAAGCAGATTCGTCCCTGCGAACTTGCAGACCCCGCCCACAAGGGTTTCCTCGCCCTCTTTGAGGAGGATCGTTGTGTCGCAGGTGAGCTTTTCTCCGCCTGAGGTAACAGTGCAGCTCAGAGCCGCTACGGCCCCCTCAGGGGTGGGAGTAGGGGTGGCCCATACGGCGGCACTTCCCCGAGGGTCTTCCGCGGCCAGCGACACTGCCACTCCGGCGCGGGTACCCCCCGATGCCACGGAACGAAGGGTCACCGGCTCGTTGGGGTTCAGTCGGGAGAGGTCTTCCTGGAACTGCTCGTTGGTTGTGGTAAGCGTGGCCGAAGGAATCATGAACGTGCCTGGAGGAAATGAGGTGTCTGAGCGCACGATTCTGACCGTGACATTGTAAACTGGCTCGTCCGCCCCCCCCATCCTGGAGGGCATGCCGATGTCGCTTACCGCGTCGCTGGGTTTCTGGCCAAAACGACAAACAGAGAGGATTAGCCAGTTGTCTCCAGCGGAGCCGGTAACACTACTTACGAGATAGCCCTCGCCCTCGTCGAGCAGGTTCGTAGTGTCGCATTCGAAGGCTTTATCTGCGGTGCTTTGGCGGGAGTGCAGGGCGACCTTTATCCTATCCTCGACGGGGGTGGGGGTAGCGGTGGCGACCACATTACCTTCCCGGTCGTCCTCAATACTGAAAGACGCGGGGTAGCTTGGCAAGGTGGTCGCTGACAGGCTGTAGAGCAGGGTGAAGGAAGTCCCCGGGTTGAGATTGGCTAGTTCCTTCGAGAACTCCTGAGACGTGGTGGTCTGTTCGGAGGGTGGAATCTTCAGGGCCGCCGGGTCAAACACCCCTTCCGCACGCACGACCCTCAGGCTTAGTAGATAGACGGGTAGATCCTCCGCAGCCGCCACCTCGACCAACAGGCCCAACACTGCGAGCGCGCACAAGATGGACAACACGACCGGCCTCTGCTTCAAACTCATCACCTCCACAAATCGCACTTCAGTTTCTTCTTCGCGCCCCCGACCGGGCCACCACACGGTACGTAGTATGGACCCTGGCGCGCACTACCTCAAGTCAAGTCAGAAGGTTGTCCCGGACTCCACGCGATAGCGGGTCTCAAGCTCCGAGGTGCTCCGCGTCATTCGGTTCACGAGGGGGAGCGATTCATTCGCTCCCGAAGAAAACATGGGAGGGAATTCAGCCTGCCTCCTTCGCCGAAGCAGCTTCGGCTACGAAGGCTGAATCGTCCGTCCAAACCCAAACGGAGTGCGGCGAGTCCTCCGCCGAAGGGCTTGGGCCCCCGAAGGGGGAAGTGGGCTAAATCCCGCCCCTTCCCCGTTGAAGGGGAAGGCACAGGAACGGGATCATCTCTCCCTTCCCCCTTGACGGGGGAAGGATAAGGTGGACGTGAAGCAAAACCGAGAGGGAATCCGCGGCGGCGGGTTGTGTCCGCGCGGCGTTGCTAGAAGGTGGTTCCGTATTCGACGCCGTAGCGGGTGTCGGTCGCGGCAGTGGACCGCGTCATTCCGTTGACAAAACTCACATCCTGCGGCTCATCGGTGGCGGAGATTCGCAGGAAGTGGTTGGCGTCCAGGTTCCTGGTGTAATTAGCCACCAGCCCCTGCCGGCTGGAGTAGGAGTCGGGTGCGTAATTCTTCGTCAGTCGGAACCCCACCGACATCATCTCAACCGGCGAGAAGTTCACGATGAACGAGGCGTCACTCGTGTCCGTCTCGGTTGGATTCTGCAGGTTCTCCGCGGTCATATAGGACAGGGCCAGTTTCGTCTTCCTCCCGACTGGGGCGGTCAGGCTCCAGCGCTGGTTCGCCGTGAAGGACTGAATCTTGTCCCTGTCGTTCGGGTCATTCGGGTTCCTGGCGTAGTCTCCCTGGAGGGTTAGCCCTCCTATTGCAGGCAAGGCCACATGCACTTCCTTCGTAACCAGCCGGGAGTTGTCGGGCTGGTCCCTCTGGATGTATTTCCCGCTGATGCTGATGCCCTTGCCGTCTGCAAACGCTGCCTTCGTCTCCAGGACCGGCCGAATCATGCTCTGCACATTGGGATCAACCATCTCGTCGTAGATCGCGGAGTAGGTGAAGAGGTTGCTGGGGTCAGTCCTGGTCAACGCGAGGCGTTTCGTCGCCGTTACCCTCTGGCCACCGTTCTGCTGCCGGAGGTAGGAGGCCGTCAGGCCGGTCTTGTCGGAGACTTGTTGGGTAAAGTTGAAAGTGCGGTTGAACCAGTATCCTTGCCCGTCTCCCTGCTTGGCCTGGAATTGCCCACCCACCGTGAGCCCACCCATGGCCTTGGTGCTCCAGGTCAGGCCGGTCTGGTGCGTCTGCTTGTCCTGGGCGTCTATCGCCCGGGTGAACTGAAGGGAATCGATCTTGAAGACCCGATTCAGTTGTATGGCGGAAGTGGAGAGCGTCAGAGCGGAGTTGGAGCCTTGCCCCTCCTGCTGGTTCTCCTGGTAGTTGGCCATCAGGGAAAGCCCGCTGCCCAACCTCAGCCCAGTGCCGGCGGTCTGCAGGTTCAACGTCTTGGTCCCCGGCTGGTCAGTTCCCTGGACGGCCTGGAGAGTGCCGCTGATGCCCAGCCCCGGACCCCGCAATATGGGCAGGCTATTCCAACTGTAATTGCTCGTTCTTGTCCAGTGGCCTTCGAGGGTTGCCTTGTCGGTGTTGCCGTTTGTCACCTGGTTGAACCCCAGGGTGGCACCTCTCCCTAGCCGCTGGGTCAGGCTTATGTCCTGGCCGTGCAGGTCGGCGGCCCGCTCGGAGCCCTCCCATGTCTGACCTCTGTCAGTCTGACCGAGGGTCAGTTGAAGGGCGCCGCCCAGGCCGGCGACTGAGACTGCATCCCGATAGGTATCCTGGTTCAGGCCGAAGTCGGCCGCGCTCGCATTACGATTGCGATATAGGTTGTAGGTCCGGGAAAAAGACAGTCCCGGGGAAGCCTGCAGCAGCAGGCTGCTCTCCTTCCGCTCGACTCCCCGAACCTGGTTCCAGTCATTTGCCGGCGCTCCCAGGGTTTGCAGGCTAGCAACCAAGGATTGCGCCGAGGTTACGGCGCTCACCCAACCCGGCAGGTTGAATCCCGAGTCAACCTCCCACGATTTGTCTTTAAATGATAGGCTCGCCCCTCGGCCCACCTTCTGAGAGAGGCTGAGGCTGTGTGCTTTGGCGCTGCTGCCGGGGCGTTCCGGATCCTGCCAGGAAGCCTCGCTCGTTCTCTGGTCCCAGGAGGCCTGGAAACTGTCCCCGCTCTGGCCAAGAGAAAGGGCCTGGACCATGTTTGTCCAGTTCAGTCCGAAGTCTCCATGTCCCGTTTGTCCATTCGCATCCACCGTGCGTCCCTGGGAGAATGAAACCCCCGGGATGCCCGTGAAGCCGAACTTGCTCTCCCAATGTCCAAAGCCGCGCACCTGATTCCAGTCCCCGGCTGGCGCCCCAAGCCCCTGCAGCCTGGTGACCAAGGCTTGCGTAGAGCTCGGCATGCTTCCGCCCGTGGGAAGGTTCGCGAGCGACGTCCCTACTCCCCATCCCGTGCTCTCGAATGAGACTTTCCCCCGCCCCAGCATTTGAGAAAGACCCATCTTCTGCGTCCATATCTCGGCCCCCTGGCGATTGGCGTCCTGCCAACTGGCCGCCGCAACCGTGCGTTCCCAGGAGGCCTGCGTGGGACCGCCGCTCTGACCGAAGGAAAGCGCCTGCCCTCTGTTCAGCCAGGAAAGGCCGAACTCCGCGTTGCCAGTCTGCCGGTTCTTATCCAGGCTGTAACTCTGCGAGAGGGAAAGACCACCGACGCCAGTGGCGAAGTTGTTGCCGAAATGCTCGAACCCTCGCAACAGCCGCCAGTCGTTGGTGGGCGCCCCGCTGCTTCC
>Ga0315294_10007657_pt1 | contig 11850 bp, 8 predicted proteins | sample YL17G13_40_MG_FD_203626 | JGI IMG/M metagenome (GOLD analysis project Ga0315294, IMG submission 203626) | Sediment microbial communities from Yellowstone Lake, YNP, Wyoming, USA - YL17G13_40 | ecosystem: Environmental > Aquatic > Freshwater > Lake > Sediment | place: USA: Wyoming | collected...
CTGCTCGGACACGTGTTCCTGCGGACGGGCAAGGCCGAGGACGGGAAGCAGTGCTTCCTCAGGTCGCTCGACTTCTTCAAGAAGGCGGGAGACATCCGTGACCTCGCCCTCTCTTACAACAACCTGGGTCTCGTGTTCAAGAATTCCTGCGACTGGCCGCGGGCCATCGAATATCTCCAGGTCGCACTTAATTTACAATCGGTCGAAGGGGAATACCACGGAAGGGCCCAGCAGCTTCAGAATCTCGGTGTCGTGCACGCGAAACTCAGCAACTGGAAGCTGGCCACCGAAAATTTCGAACAGTGCCTGCAGATCAGCCGCGAGGTCAACGATCCTCTCAGGGCCGCGAGAGCGCTCATAGGCCTCGGAAACGTCCACAGGCTCATGAGACAGTGGACGCTCGCCCAATCGGACCTCGACGAAGCACGCGAGATCCTCGTGGTGCACCACTACGTTCGCGAGGAAATCCTCGTGCACGAGTTCCTCGGAGAGCTGGCGTTCGACAGGCGCGACTTGGCCGCCGCGCATCAGCACTACGAGACCGCGTGGAGCCTGGCAAACAAGTTCGAGGCCGGCGAGGACCTGAACTGCGAGCTCTATCGCATGCGGGCTGAACTGGCTTTGACGAGGGGCGAAGCCCAGAGGGCGCTTTCGCTCATAAAAAGCGCGAACGCCTGCGCGAAGAGCATAGGCGACAAGTTCGAAGAGGCGCTCTCCTGGCGCGTGATGGCGCTTGCGCACGCCGCGCTGGGCGCCGCTGAAGAGTCTGCCGTCGGCTTCAACACCGGCATCGAGATGCTCAAGAGCATCGGCGAGAGGTTCAATCTGGCGCGGCTTCTTCTGGACGACGCGAATTTCATTGCGTCCTCCGGGGACGCCGCTGAGCTGGCGAACGCGGGCTCTCTGGTCGACGAGGCCAGAGACCTGTTCCTGTCCGTGGGAGCCAGCTACTGGATGGGCATGTGTCACCTCGAGTTCGCCCGGATTGATTCGGCGCGAGGCGTCATAGACGCGGCCCACGGTCATCTCGCGAGGGCCCGCGACATCTTCTCTCGTGAGAACGAAGACGAAGCTCTCAAGGCCGTGGCCGCCTTGCAGAGAGAGATGGAGGAGAAGCTGGTAAAGACGTCCATCTCCCAGCTGAGCCAGTTCCAGCTTTGCGAGAGACTAGAAGAGATTGCTCAACTGTCGCTCGACTTCAGCGAGAAACTCTACGAGATGCTGGGCATCGTAGTCCAGTCCGCCGGCGCGGATGGTGCGTTGGTCGTGTCTACGACCGGAGAGAAGAGCTCTCAGGACTTCGTGAGGGCGAGAAGAATCCCTTCCGACACTGTTTCCAGGATCACCTCGGTTCTGTTCTCCTCCGAGGGAATACAGAGCAGAAACGAACCTTACATCTCACTTCACATGCCTTCCTCCGTCGAGAGCGGCTCGGACGTTGACCTGGGCAGAGAGGTCGGCTGCTTCATAGCCGTTCCGTTCAAGTGGGCCGACGACGGCAGGGGCGTGCTGTACGTTGACAGGCTGAAAGGGAACCCCGCCGGTGCGTTTCTCCAGTCGGAGCTCAACACCTGCGTGGGCCTTTCGATAAAGCTGGGAGCTCTCATTACCGAGATGAAGCTCAAGGACAAGACCGAGGAGAACCTGCGCCTGAGGAAGAAGCTCGAAGAGCGCGTGGTCTTTGAAGACATCATCACTCAGGACAGGGAAATGCTCGAGATAGTGAGGCTCGTAGGCAAGGTGAGCGACAACCTCTCGACGGTGCTCCTGCAGGGAGAGACCGGAACGGGCAAGAAGCTCATCGCCAGGGCCATTCACATGAGCAGCCCGAGGCGGGACAAGCCTTTTGTAACGGTGGACTGCGCCGCCATACCTGAGAGTCTGCTTGAGAGCGAGCTCTTCGGGTACATGAGAGGCGCCTTCACCGGTGCCAACAGGGACAGGAAGGGGCTCCTCCAGGAGGCGAACAGCGGGACCATTTTCCTGGATGAGATCGGAAGAGCCGGAGTGTCGTTCCAGCGGCGCCTCCTCCACCTGCTCGACTCAGGCGAGATCAGGCCGGTCGGCTCAACCAGTTATGTGACCCTCGACGTGAAGATCATATGCGCCACCACGAGTCATGACCTCAAGAAGGACGTTGAAGAGGGGAAGTTCTTAAAGGACCTCTACTACCGGCTCAACGACATCATCATTTGGATTCCGCCGTTGAGGGACAGAAAGGGAGACGTGCCTCTCCTCTGCAGCTACTACCTGGACAAGTTCAACCAGGAGATGAAGCGGAACGTGACGGGCATCTCGAAGACGGCGATGGCCAAACTGATGAGCTTCGAGTGGCCCGGCAACGTGCGTGAGCTGGAGAAGGCCGTAAAGAGGGCAGTGATCCTCGCCGACGAAGGTCAGACGATCGGGCCCGAGCTCCTGCCAGACGAGATTGCCAGCGCCAGCGGCGCGTCTTCGGACGGTCCCGAGACTGAGCTGAAGGACGCAGTGGAGGTCTTCGAGAAGAGGACCATAATCGTGGCTCTGGAGAAGTTCGCCTGGAACAAGAGCAAGGCCGCGGACTATCTGGGGCTGAGCAGAAAGGGACTCAAGAACAAGATAACACGATACGGGTTGGACAGGCGCACCCGCGTGAGGACCAGAGGTTAGGACCAGCGTGGGGCACGTGGCGGTTCGTGATCGTGCGCCCTGTTGTGCCGTGTGTGACGGTGAGCTGTCCCGGTCCTCGCGGCCTCGATCGCGCTTCGATTTAACGCGCGGGACGATTCGCCATTGAGTAACAAGAGACCGGCCTTTGACACTCGCTCGACGGTCGGTCTTTCGTCTTCCGCCTCACGAGGCAACTTGTGACGAGCCTCTCGGGGGCGACTCTGCCCTGGCAGTGCCACCCGGATGCGTGCCCTCCCACGGTTAGGTTGCCGGCCTCCCTATCGAGTTGGGGGCCGGTCTTTTTTTGTGCCCTCGGGCCCCGCACCGAGCGTTCCTTCCTGATGCAACATCTCCCACCCGGGCTCCGTTCCTTGACACCTCGTGCCTGCTGCAACATAATGGGCGTGACCTGGGTTTTGTTCTTGTGGGGTTCTGCCTCAAGGTAGGGGGTTTCGATTGAGGTCTCAGCTCTGGCCCGCAGCCGAGCCTTTGCGCCGTTTCATCGCGGCCTCCGTTCTCGTCCATCTCTCCTTGATGCTCGCTTTGCCCTCCAGTCTGTTTGAGATAGGAAAAAGACCCATCCGACCTGCATCAGAAATGCCGAGCGAGATAACTGTGCTCACAGTAATGGACATTGCCTCAGAGTCTTTTCTGGCAGGAAACTATTCGCTGGCGGCCGAGGCACAGCCACCTGTCACGCCCGATGAGAGTCGGCACATCGAAGTCGAATACACCGATATTTCGGCCGAGGTTCCTCCGGTTGTTTCCGGGGAGACCGGGCTCGTGGCCGAGGCTGCGGGAGAGAGCGGGGGTACGGGGCGAGGTGCCGGAGGAGCGGGCGACGAAGGCCTCGGCGGCCGGGGACAGTACGAGCCGCCGGTGCCGGTGATACTGACGTGGCCGAGGTATCCATCGTCCGCCAAGAGAAGAGGCGTGAAGGGTACGGTGGTCGTGAGAGTCCACGTCACGGCGGAAGGCAGCGTTGACCGCGCAAAGGTGGTCTCGGGCCTCGAGGACGAGGCCTGTCGAGAGGCAGCGCTCGAAGCCTCCAGGTCGCTCAGGTTCCTCCCGGCCACCCTGGGCGGTAAAGCCGTGGACGCGTGGTTCACGTATCCTGTCGAATTCGGGAAGGCGAACCGGTAGCGGGCGAAGGCGATGCAGGGGGCCTCGCTGCCGCGGGCCCGAAGGAAAGGCCGCGCACTGAGATGTTTGGCGAAACATTGCGAACTCGTGAGCAGAGACACCGCGCAGGCATGGTCCGTGAACCATTTCGAGTGAGCGACTGGAGACCTTGCGCACACTTGGGCGGCGGGTCTACTGCAACTCGGAAGACGTGCCCGCGTCTCGGCGCCGGGATCTGCCTTTCCGCTGCAAAGTGTGCCCCGCTGTTGTCTCTCTTGCTTGCGCTTTGCCTCGGTGGCTGCGCCGCGAACATGCCTGGCCCGAGGGAAATGGCGAGATACGAGAAGGCGATGGGGCTCTACGAGAAACGAGAATACGAGGAAGCGCTCAAGCAGATACGGCCTGTCCAGGTGCACTATCCGCTCTGGCCGGAAGGGTGTCTTCTCTACTCCAGGTGCGCCAGGGGCACTGGCACGATAAAGGGCAGACGGCTCGCCTCGGATGCCCTGAAGAGGCTCATCGCTCGCTATCCCGACAGGGCAGACCTCAAGCGCGAGCTCGCGTCGCTCTACTTCGAGCAGGGTTTCTTCCAGTACGCCGAGGCACAGTACGAAACTCTCCTGGGAATGGACGAGGCGGACGGTAACGCCCATTACATGCTTGGGCTCATCACTGAGCGCGACTGGAAGAGATATCACAATCCTCGGGACCTTGACCGGATGATCTCGGAGCTATCCCGCGCCACCGAACTCGACTCTTCGAACGTGGACTCGTTCAAGCGACTGGTGCTCGCATATCTGGAGAAGGAGGACCTGGACAGCGTCGAGTTGGTGAGCTCGCGTTTATTGGGCAGGCTCCCGGCAGATCCGGGGGCGATCATGCTCGGCGCCGTGGCCCAGCACGCGAAGGCCAGGTACGCGGACGAGATCAGACTCTGGGAGAAGTTCTTCGCTCTTTCGGACTCCGCGGGCCTGGCGCCTTACAACGACATCACTCCTTTGCTGACTCCGGCTCAGAAGGCGCGATTGAAGCGCCTGGACGAAGCAGCGAAGACGCGGTTCACGCGCAATTTTTGGAAGGAACTCGATCCGACCCCGACGACCGAGCTCAACGAGCGCATCCTGGAACACTGGTACAGAATCGGCCTGAGCCAGGCGCTCTTCACCGATGAGAAGGTCCGTGTGCCCGGCTGGTTGAGCGGGAGGGGGCAGGTTCTGGTTCGCTACGGCATGCCCAGAGAGAAGGAATACACCGTCGCCATGTCAGAGGGCAACAACGTGGGATTGCCCGCGCTGATCTGGCACTACTCAGACGAGATGGGGGCCTTCAGCGTCACCTTCGTAGACTATACCCTCAGCGGAAACTACACCTACATGGCGTTCAGCAAGTTCCCCTCTGCCATGGACGAACGGCTCTACTACAGGCCGACATCCTACGACCACGACTATAAAGCGGAGGTCTACGAGAACTTCTTTGCGACGGCCGGTTTTCTTCGAGACACCGAGGTGAAAGAGGAATTCTACATCGGCGTTCCCCTCGAAAGGGTCACCAAGGGTGACTGGAGGCGGGTGCCGGTCGAGTTCGCCGTGTTCGACACGCTCTGGAACAATATCGTCCGCGTCAGCACTACGCTGGAATCGGCTCGGACTTTCGCGGGGGTCGGGACGAGCGCCGTGCTCCTAAAGGAGATGGGCTTCGGGCTCCCACCCGACAGGTATATCGTGGCCGTGGCAGTCAGGGACACGTCCTCGGGCACCATCGGTCTCACCAAGGAAAGAGTCGACGTTCCCGCTCTGCGGAAAGGCACCCTCGGCGTGAGCGAGATTGTGCTGGCTTATCTCATACCCGCGAGACGGCAGGTCGCTGGCATCAGCAAAGACGAGGGCATCCTCCCGAACCCGTCCGGAGTATACGTCACACCCGAACCCCTCAGGGTGTACTACGAGGTCTACAACCTGGCGCGGGACGGAGACGACAAATATAGATTCGTGACTAGGTACTCCATCGTGCCCCATAAGAAGAAGGGCAGCCTTTTCTGGGAATTCGTGGGTTCCTTATTCACGCCGGGCCAGCACTACATCGTGAGCAGCATCGAGAGGCAGGTGGAAAGGCAGTCCAGCTCAGAGCAGCTCACCATAGACATCTCGACCCTCAAAGACGGTAGCTACAGACTTGTGCTCGAGGTTCTGGACACTTTCAGCAGGCAGAGCGCCACTGCCGAGCGCACGTTCGAGAAGTTGCCGGCAACGAGGACTGATTAGCCTGCAATGTTCGAGACAAAGAAGAAACGGCGACAACGGTTGATGAAGACATCACTTCCCGAGAAGTGGCTCTCGATAGTGGTGCGGCACACTCCTTACTACAGAATCCTCCCGCCGCAGGATCAGGCCGAGCTTCAGGGGCTGATCCAGGTGTTTCTCGCTGAGAAGCGCTTTGAGGGATTGGGGGGCCTGCGGATCACTGACGGGATCCGTCTTACTATCGCTGCCCACGCCTGCATACTGCTGCTGAGGCGCGAGACCGATTTTTATCCCTCGCTCGTGTCCATCCTTGTTTACCCGGGAACATACGTTGCGCCCGTGCAGAGGCGGGAGCCCGGCGGAATAGTGTCAGAAGGCATGGAAGCTCTGGCCGGCCAGACATGGGACAAAGGGTCTCTGGTTCTTTCGTGGACCGACGTCTTGCGGGGCGCGGCGGACATGCGCGATGGGTGGAACGTGGTGTTCCACGAGTTTGCTCACCAGCTGGACGACGAAGCAGGAGTGGCGGACGGGGCACCGCTCCTGCCGGACCCTTCCATGTACACGGCCTGGGCACGGGTCTGCGGGAGGGAATACAAGGCGCTCATCCGGGACCTAGAGCAGGATCGGCCCACGCTGCTGGACAGCTACGCCGCGACGAACCCGGCCGAGTTCTTCGCAGTTGTCACGGAGTTCTTTTTCGAGATGCCTGTTGAGCTCAAGGAACGCCACGCTGAACTGTACGGACTGTTCAAGAAATTCTATGTCCAGGACACGGCTTCGCTTGTCACAGCCGCCGAGCAATCAGAACACTAGCGCTCGTATGGGCTCTGCTTCACAGTGCCGGCGTACCGGCCAGACGGGGTGCCGGGGTCGCCAGTCAGTTTCTCCCGATTTCGCCCCCATCCCGCTCGAGCCTAAGCGCGAGCCCTCGGTGTCGCCGTGATCTAGAACCTGAACATGATGCCTATCTCAGGAGCCCAGTCAGTCGCCTTGGAAGTGAGTCCGAACGCGGAGTTCAACTTCACAAACATCCTCTGGCTCAGGTGCCACTGGGCTTCCGTGATGAGCTCCACCTCGTCCTGAGTCCCTTCCACTCCGAGGTACGCCCGCCATGCAGGCGAGAGCCGCTTGAGATATTCAATGGCCATCTCGCCCAGCTCGGTCTTCTCTTCGGCCCTTGAATACTCGAATGCAGCCCTGGCAGTCAAAGTGCCCCAGCCGAAGCCCTTGATCAGGCCCGTTCCGGCCTTGAACTCCCAATCGCCGGTTCCGATGAGCAACTTGTCCTTGTTGAGTGGGTAGACGACCTCGACGTAGCTGAACGCCTCGGGCCGGCCCGGGGTCTCCTTCAGCCATCTGAAATCCACCTGCGTCTGCACGTCACCGAGCCCGGATTCGGAGAAGCCGGCGGGCATTGCGGAGGGGTCGTCGGGAGACTTGTCCTGGGTCGCGTCGATCACGGCTGCCTCCAACTCCAACGCCACATTCTCGGTCAGGCCGTAGCCCAGGAAAATCAGGCCCTCCGAGGCCCGGTAGCGGCCCCTGAAATCATTGGGGTTGTCGAATCCGAATTCCTGCGGGCTGTACTCCGCGTCTTTGTCCCGATAGAATTCGAAGAAGGGATAGATGAGTAACTCGCCCTGCTCGACATACGTGCCGAACATGGACGTCGGAATTCCTGTGCCCCGGTCCTGCAGGTATGCGGGCAGGGTCTCGGTGGCAGATCGCGCCTCAGACATTCCCTGCGCGTCCGACGCCTGCCCCAGGCATACGCCAGGAGTTGCAGCGGTGAGGGCGAAAGTCATTAGGATTGCGAGCCCTGTCGCAACTCCAGCACCTGTCGCAAGAGTAAACGCTGTCTTCATGGGCTTCCTCCTTGACCAAACGCAGACTTGAGCACTTGGGCGAGCTTCTGAAGCTTCCCGCGCACCATCGCCATCTTGTCCCAGACAGTCCTTCTTCAGAGCCTGACAACCCGGCGCCCCTAAGTTAGTCTACAGTGCGCCGCTCAAATGGGTCCACTCTTCTTTGAGGAATGGGAGCACCTTTCCGTCGTTAAACAGGCGGGTGTCCCCAATGTCAGCGAGCCCACCTTCGACACGACGTTCCCACCCCTGTCTAACGTCAGTACCTGCCCTTTCTCATCACACCAAGCACGGACATTCGGCCACCGCAGTGTAACCTCTCCACGTCCATCTGCGTCTAACCATACGATAACGGGGTGAGACACGTGATCGTCTTGGTGTCTTCACACTGAGCCTACGTCTCACGATACCAGACCATCGAATGAAAGGAGGTCAAACAATGCGCAACTACTATGTAGCCCTAGTAACGGGAGCTCTCATTCTGGCTCTCTGCGGGATCGCTCACGCCGGCGTCACGAAGCTGTACGGTGAGATCTCTGCGATTGACTACGCTGCCAAGACTCTTGAAGTCACAGGAACTGCTGTGTACACGACGGACTGCACGACGGTCCTCATCGCCGGGGAAGTCGCCACGTTTGACGACCTGCAAGTCGGCCAGACAGTCCAGGTAGTCGGTACGATTGTGGATGGGCAGTTCGTGGCCAAACGAATCTGTGTCCAGGTCGCCCAGGGCGACCAGAATCGCTATCGAGGCGAGGGTCCGCGTCCAGGACAATTCTAATCCCAAGGGGTGAGCGCGGCTCCGCGCTCACCGCCCGCTTGATTGTGCCCCTCCTCTGTCCTGCACTCCGCCCCTACGGTTGCTTGTGCCCCGCCTCTGTCCTATACTCCGCCCGGCATCGCGCAGGTGAGCTGGAGAGTGAGCGAGAGTGCCCTCCCTGTCGCGAGCAGACCGGGCAAACTACGATTCTTGGCCTCCTTTTCTGTAACGTTGTGTCACCTCGCTCGTCTAATCGGATGAGCTGGGTTTTTCGTTGAGGCATAGATATGGTAGCTCAGAACGACGAAGCTATTGTCCGTGCGGTGCGCAACGGCCGAAAGGAAGCGTTCGCGGACCTCGTGGATCGCCACAAGGACAGCGTGCACGGTACGCTCATGAGACTCACGGCAGACCCGCAGGTGGCGGAAGAGCTCGCACATGAAACGTTCGTGCGGGCGTACCAGAATCTGGGCGGCTTTCGCGGCGAATCACGTTTTGGCACGTGGCTCACCCGGATCGCAATCAACCTTGCCAGGGATCACGTGCGCGAACTCCGGCGAAGCAAGACCGTGTCGCTGGAAGCCATGCTCGAGCGCGACCCCGATGCACCAGTGTTTGCGGAGCAGAGATCGTACGGCAATCCGCCCTGCGAGGTCGATTCGCGCGACATGCTTGAGCGGTTTGAAATAGTGCTCCAGGAGCTGCCGCCGAGTTACCGTGAAACATTCGTGCTCCACCATGTCCAAGACATTTCTTATGAAGATATTGCCACACTCACGGGGGATTCTGTCGGCTCGTTGAAAGTCAGAGCCCACCGTGCACGCAAATTGCTCAGGGAGAGACTCTTCCCCGAGGCGAATCACATGACTCCGGAAGACGTTGTGGGGTGAGTAAGATGAACACAATCGAGACTCTGTTTGCACGCTATTTCGATGGGGACCTCGAGGAGCGCGAAGCGCGGGATTTTCTCGAGAAGGTGGAATCAGACCCGAGGCTGGAGAGCGAGCTCCGTGCCTACGAGCGGCTGCTGGCGTTGGGCAGGGAACTGCCCATTCCGAGCGTTCCGGATGGGTTCACCGAACGGGTGATGGCGGAGGTGCGCGCCGAGAGCCGCCCGAGACTCGTCTGGGCGAAGCCGTGGGGCCTCAGGGTTCCGTGGACGGGACTTGCCGTCGCTGCTGCTGCGGTCGTCCTCGCGTACATCGGCGGCTGGCAGGTCGGTCAAAACCGGAATGTGATGACGAGACAGATCGCACAGACCGGGACCCCTGCAGTTTCATTGAACCATGATCCTCGCGGCCCGACAGATGGCAGTTCCACAGCGGGGTCCGATCTTGAATACGTTCGTCTGTCCTACATGCCCACCGATCCTTCCGTCAGGCAGGTGACCATCGCAGGTAGCTTCAACGACTGGAACCCGAGCTCGACGCCCCTGCTTCGAAAAAACGGTGTCTGGATCACGATCCTCATTCTACCGCCGGGGAGCTATGAATACATGTTCGTCGAGGATGACAAGCGTTGGGTGGCGGACCCTCTTGCCGACAGAACGCGAGACGATGGATTTGGGGGTATGAATGCGGTTCTCGACGTGGGGTTGTAATCTGGCGGCGGCTTGCCGTCACGTCACGGCCTATCTTTCATCGTCTCGGGTGTGTTAATGGCCATGACTCTCATTCCATCACGCCACAGTCTGTCATTGATCATCCCGCGTGCTTTGATGGCTATGATCCCTATTCCATCGCATCACAACCTGTCTTTTGTTGTCTCGGTTGCTTTGACAGGCACCCTAATCTCATTCGCCGCCGCGCCGGCCAGTTCCGACTGGCAGATCGCACCTGAGATCCGCGTGTCAGGCGGTGACGAATCAGACGTTGCCGTCAGCCCGGAGCTCGCAGGGATTGTCATCCCGGGCGGGCCTTTCATCGAATTGGCTCCTGCCGTATCGGCGCGAGGATGGATCGGACGGCGGACCCTCCTCGACCTCGGCACCTTCGCCACGGTTCAGCGATTTCTGAACGACGAGTCTCGTCTGGTATACGCGCACACTGCATACGCCGGCGCCTTTCAGGATCTCGGCAGCAGCTTGCGCGGGCGTCTGTCAATGACACTCGGTTATCTGGATGATTCAGAGCTTGAAACGGCCCGCCGGTTGGGAGTGGGGGCGGAATTGGGTATGGCCTTAGTCCAGCCGCAGTGGAACGCGGAGGTCTGGGGGGGCGGCGGCAGCCGGACGTATCCGAATCTGGTGGTTCAGGAGCGCCTCAACCGGACCACAACATACGACGAGCGTGCGTGGAGCGCAGGCACGATACTGCGGTTCTCGCCCGGCAGGAACTTCGGCCTTAGAGCGGACGGGATCCGTCAGATCACGGATTCTCCTGATCCGTTTTTCGATTCGAACTCCTGGGTCGTGAGTGGCGGCATGGACGTCGGGCTGATGGCGCCACTCTTCCTAACAGCTTATGGAGCGTATCAAGAGCGCGAGTTTGACAATCGGCCGCAAGGCGAGAACAGGGACGAATACTGGCAGATCGGCCTGGGCATGCGCTACGCTCTCGGGCCCGGCTGGTCCGCTTCCATCCGATGGGGCTATTCCGAATACACATGGCCTGACGGGACCGGCGAGAACTCATACAGGCTGGTCGCCGGGATCGAACGTGCCTGGGGCCGCCGCGCCGTTCTCCCCCTGCCAAGAGTGGACGTTGGCGCTCTGACCCGGGCAAGTGGGGGATCAATCCGGGAGCCTGATTCAGACGGCAGGGTTTGTTTTCGGATTCTGGCCGTCGACGCTAAGCAGGTGAGTGTCGCAGGGAGCTTCAACGCCTGGGATCCCGAGGCCACGCCCCTGCGCCCGGCCGGAGACGGATGGTGGGAGAGTTGCATAAAGCTGGCTCCCGGAGTGTATCAATATGCATATGTGATAAACGGGGCGTGGACCGCTCCTCCAGAGGCGAAAACCACTGTCGAGGACGGCTTTGGCGGGCGCAACGGAATTCTGGAGGTCCTGCCTCCAGACATGTAACCCCGCCGTTTTTGGGGCGTCTAATCAAGTGAGCGGACGAGAGCCTTTGCTCCGCGGCACTGTAAGCATGCAAGGAGGGTAGCATCATGAAGGAGAGAGCATCATCGATGAGGACATTGACATCAGTAATGGTGGTCATGTTCTCCCTGCTCTTCATCGGTCTCGCGGTAAGCCCAGCTCTTGCCGACG
>Ga0315294_10007658_pt1 | contig 11849 bp, 34 predicted proteins | sample YL17G13_40_MG_FD_203626 | JGI IMG/M metagenome (GOLD analysis project Ga0315294, IMG submission 203626) | Sediment microbial communities from Yellowstone Lake, YNP, Wyoming, USA - YL17G13_40 | ecosystem: Environmental > Aquatic > Freshwater > Lake > Sediment | place: USA: Wyoming | collected...
GAGCTTTGTCTAGATCATACTCCCTCAAAAGGCACTCCCCTCCCTTTGTTTGAAACCCTTCTTTCTCTCCACACTTTGGGCAGGGCACATATATCGTGTCATACATCCCCATTTCTTTCTCCTTTCATAGCTTTCAGGACATCTACCAAATCCAACCATAGAGTGGAAAGCACCCAAGCCTTTGGTAGGCGTCTCTATCACAGGCTGTCCCCGGATCGTACAGAACCGAGTAAGGCCAGTAGTCCGTTAACATATCTCGCCCTTCCTAACTTACGCGACCTCGTCCACATGAAACGTCTCGTGGGTTTCCGGCTTAGCGCATTTCCAGGCAATGTCGTCGTGTGGTTTGCCGTCGAGCATCCTGAAGCAGATCCCCGGAATCGGCGGCTCGAACTTCGTGAAGTAGGCCGCATACTCCTTACGGCTCGAGCAGATAGGGCATCCGGCAAAGACCTTCTTCGCCTCGTCTTCGATCTTCTTCTTCCGTTCGAGGATTTTCGCCCTCTCGACGTTGAACCAGTTCCGGAACTCGTCCGGGACGTTCTTGAGAACCTCCTCGGTCGGCTGACCCGTCGATAGGAGCTCCCAGACGCCCTTGATCGAAAGCTGGGTCAGGATCTTGTGGAGTCTAAAGTATTCAGCGTACTTGAGTTTGACGCGGAGACCGTTCGAGTATCGGGCGACGTACCCTTCCTCGTTCGTGATGCGGGGATCGTTGAAGTCGATCTCTTGGAATGGCCGCCTTTCAAAGCGGACGGTCTCTAGCCCGGCCTTCGTACCGAACTCGCGGACTTGAGTGTATGACCAGTCCTCCCCAGACTCCGTATGGACGACTCCGATCAAAACCATCCGGGTCTCGGGATAGAAGACCACGATCCGGTTCCACGGCCCCACGATCTCGAAGAGGTATGTGTAGGCGGGGTCGAGCTTGTCCCGGCGGGCAGCCAGCCATGGATTGGCGTACCGGGTCTGGTCGTTGTCCCAGGAGCCCATCGTTACGCCCTGCCAAGCGCCAGTCTCTGGGTTGAAGAAAGTGACGATGAGCGAGCCGTCCAGTTTGTCCGATAGCTCCGGCGTCTCGGCCGGAAGGACGTTGGCGTTGGTCTCCGGCCGTTGGTTTAGATTCCAGAACTTCGTAAAGGGCCGCGCCACTATCTTTCCGGAATCATCCAAGATCAACCCCCTAGCCATCTTCGTGTGGAAATTCCAGTTTCCCTCCAAGTCACATTTCGAAGTGTACTTGTAGATGGTCAGTCCACCTTGACGGACGGATGATAGGTATTTTTCCTTGGCGTAATAGTCAAACGGGTCCTTAAAGCTCACCTGTTCACCAATCCTTGCAATCGCGACTCACCTTTCCACTCATTGGTGCGTATCGGCGGGACGCCGCTTGATCTCTTGCACCACGGCCCCGCAACGACCGCACTTCGCTCGGCCACGGGCGCGGACGAACCCGACGCCGCACTTGCCGCACGTCCATCCGCCCGGGACGGGCCTGCAGAACCACCTCTGGGTCTTCCAGAGGACCGTGACCGACAAGGCTTTCCTCAATCGGAGACCTCCGGGCACCACATCTCCTTGCGCTTCTGACAGCTGATATCGGAATAGCTAGGGTGGAGCTTTCCGATCCGGTGCTTCGTGAGCTTCCCCGTCTCCGGGATGATCCTGGGATAACGGCCACACTTGCACGTGATCGGCGCCCGAGCCATCGTGTTCGTGTCCTTTGCGACCTTGGCCGCGCCGGCCAGGGCGGAGTCCAGTTTCTCCTTGGGATCTTCCGTGTTCATGCCTTCTTCTCCTCTCTCTTCTTCTGTTCCTTCTCCCAGTCCAGCCCGGTCAGCAGTTCCCACTTGTGGATGAGGGTCTGGTGGGCCTTCACTGCCATCGGGGGACACCCCTTGATCTGGCCTTCCACCGTGACGGCGTGCAGGCGCCGCGCGGCCGCGGCCTTGACGTGATTGAGCTTGTTCTGCATGGCGCTCTCCTAAGATTTGGAACGAAGGTTGACGATAAGAATCACGGGCCAGAAAGGACTGGCCATGACGACCTCGATCAGGGGCCAGAAGGGCTGTAGGCTCTTGACGATCAGGAAGCCGATCCCGCACCAGATCGCCAGGATGATCCAGATCATGACGTCCTCCGGCGCAGGGCCCTGATGATCTGTGGCACGTAACGGGGGTCCTTGATAATCCGCCGGCCGTCCTCGTTGATCGCGTACCGTCTCAGCCGTTCGTTCCCGAGACTCACGTCACTGATCAGACAGAGCACGAGGAGCTTCTTCAGGACGATCCGATTTGTCCTGTTCAGGCCGTACCAGATATCCAGGCCTTCCGTCACGATCTCTCCGTCGTTGTCGTCGGAGTATGGCCGGGCCATCCACTTGAGCACGGTTTCCATGGCCGGGGTGAGGTACTTGTTTCTCACGGCCTGGCCTTCCTGCCGGGATTGTGTTCCCGGGCCCACTCCTCCCGGAATCCCGCTTCCTGCCAGCGCTTGCAGAATTCGGAGAGCGTCATCTTCTGGCTCTCCGGCGAACGCAGGAAACCGCACATGACGCGTCCGGGAACGCCGATCGCCGCCGGGATCGCGGACCGGGCCTGGCGCCGGAGGACCGTCTCTGCCACCTTCGCGGCCACGAGGGCGTTGATGTGGACGAGCCAGGCCCGGACGTGCTTCTTGTCGAGCGCGATCTGCAGGACGTCCATGAGAGGGGCGACCTTGACGTGGGCGTCGTCGGCCATCTTGAGATCCTGGTCGACCACGATCTTCCCGTCCCGCGCATGACGGATGGCGACCTGGACCGCGTCTTCCAGGTCGTTCAGGAACCCCCGAGGGACGCGCGCGCCCTTTTCATGGAACTGCCGGCGCACGTAGGCGTGGTTCACGAGCGTCTTCATGCCGACCAGCATCCTATTGGCCTTTCCATCGACTACCCTAGTATATACCAGGGTTTAGACGCCATGTCAACAGAAAAGCGACAGAAAAATCCAGGGAATTCCGGCTCAGGCGTCCGTTTCGCCTGCGAGGGCGTCCAGCCGGGCCTTCTCCTCGCGGCGCTGCTCCTCGAGAGCATTCGAGAGGCGGCGGCTCATGAACCGGGCTTCCTTTCCGCACTCTGGACATACGCCGTGGCCGATGCCGGCCCGGCTGATCTCGTCTTGGGCCTCTCTGGCGCGCTCGACTTTGTCTCGGATCCTATCCAAATTCAGCGGCTCGGGGGCGGAGATCCGCGCGATGTAGACGACCTTTCCGCAGAGGTCGCAAGAGGCGAAATCGTCAAGACTGTTCATGGCAGACCCCCTCCACTGTTATCTGTTCGGGCCACTCCCGGTCGGCGATCTTCAGAAGGTCGACCTCGTATCCATTCCCGCGGACCCGGCCGGAACACACCCTCCGCAGGGCCTTCTCCACCCGCAAGCGATGGACCTGGTGATTTCGGACGGAGACGAACGCACTGTACCATTTCGGATTCTCCATGACGACCCGGCGGATCTTGTGACCGGAGTGACACGGTTCCGGAGCTGGGACCAGGACGACATGCAGCCATTTTTCCTCGAGCTCGAAGAGCATCTTTCTGGCGAGTTCCTTTTCCCGGAGCGTGGCATACCGGGTCCAAGTCCTCGAGTCGATGCCTTTCGGGGCCCCGTGCTGCTTGACGGATCGGGTGCGCCTGGCCATTACCGGCCGCCGTTTAGGCCGTCGATTTTCCCGTGATTTTTCCTGATCCACGTCGAGGTCATCGTCTGGACCTCGCGGCGGATGTGCTTTGGAGCCTTGTCGGCCCAGGCCAGCATCGCCATGACTTCGATATCCACGCCGAGGACTAGGGCGACCCGCGGGATCTTCTTGGGACCGAACGGGCTGACGTGGCCGTTCTCGACCCCCGAGACGTACCCCTTCGTGGTCTTGCACTTCTGGGCCAACTGCGCCATGGTCAGATGCAGCGCGAAGCGCCGATGCTTGACCAACTGACCGAACAGTCCGGGATGATCCATGCCAAGCTCCTTTCAAGCTTTGTTCTTTCCGAGCAACATGAGGGCCTGTTCCGCGAACTTCGCGATGTCCGCGAGAGGGGACCCGGTCCGGGACATCTTGGCCACCATGATCAGCGCGGCCACGAGCTTCGCGTTCTCGATCTTGTACATACTGACCAGATCGAGGGCGGTTTTCAGGCTATCCAAAGCCGATGAAAGCTTCTTCAGGTCCTGTGGCGACATGTCGGCCTCCTATTAACGATCTCTGACCACGGTCCAGACCTTCGACATCTTCCCACAATCGCATACCCATCCGACGACGAGGGTATTGGGGGTCGGCCCCCGATACCATTTGGTATAGGCCGTATGACAACAATGCAGGGGATGCTCCTTGACGCATCGCCCGAACCCACATTCCTCTTCCTTGGCTTCGGCTTTCTCTAGATCAGGCATGGGCCTCGTCCTTCGCCGGCGGCGCCGGCTTCTTGAAGACCTTGGCCAGCATCCCGATCTGCCAGAGCCGGAACACCAGGTAGATGACACCGACCAGGATCGCCGGCACAATCACGGTCGCCGCGACGTCCAGGATCGCACGGACCGCCACGCAGAGGAGCACGATGGCGATCGTATAAACGATGATCCGGTCGACCAGGTTGAGTCTCTTCTCGGAGGCCCCGGCCGTTACTTCTGGGTAGACAATACAATGATCCCCTTCCTTGACGCCGGCGCCCGGGAGGGTCTGGTTCTCGGAGAGCCTCTTCCCACCCTCTTTCCAGTCGAGGGAGTACGACATGGGCGTCCCATCCGGAGCCGTCACCGGCAACTGCATCTTTGTGATGATGCTCGGGATGATCCTCTTGACCGGCACGGTCGAGGAGATGCGGGCCTTGACGCTTTTGGCCCCGGTCTGATCGAGAAACGTAACCTGGATTCCTTGTACCTGTTCCATGACATCCTCCCTAAATAACGATCTTCTTCCCGGCCTTGTTAATGTCCGTCCCATTCCTTGCCCATCGTCCGTCTGATTTCTTCCCAGTTAAGCCATTCGACGTACATATTGTGGCACTTCGGGCAATCAGTCATGCCCCGCCCCTGATGGTCGTCGTACCTCCAGTACACTCGGTCTTTGTCCGGGAGTACCCGATACCCAACCCACTCGAATCGGCACCGCATACATCGATACTTGGCATCCGGAACACTTTTCACCTGATGGGTTGTCCGTATTTCCTAAGCCACCGTCGCATTTTGCCAGCCGCTCTCTCGGTGTGCTTCAACGCGCCCCGAACGAAAGCGAAGACATTTTGACGGTCTGGCAGGGTCCCCATCCCGTCCGACACAAAACCGAATCCTTGATCCTCCTGGATTAGGTTGAAGATTTCGTCAGCAAGGAACGCGACCGTTGGTCTTTTCACGGTTTCGTCTTTATATATGAGAAACTATAAACCACAATATAGCCATTACCGAAACCGCGAGTGCAATTATAATTTGCCCGCCTGTCATTTTGAGCGGTACTGGGTGGATCGTGTTATTCACGGTCATCCTCCTTCACCTTTTAGCTCATCGATGCCTATATTTTCCGGTGCCTGCGGATCGCGCAATCATACTGTTCGACAACTCCGTCACAATAGCGTGTGGTTAAGATCAAGGTGTCTCCGGTCAATATGAAATCAGTGAAACTCCTATCGCCATCCTTATCCGCGATATCCTTGAGAGCCATCTCAGCCAATGTCTCTTTCTCTGTGGTGTTCACGGGAACCCCATTCCAGAATTGCCACGGCGCTGTTAGGTTCATATCGGTTCTCATCTTTTGGTAGAATGGCGCATAACAAATCAGTTGATCCCCAACGCCTTCGCGACCTCTTCGATGATGGATATTCCGTCACAGGCGCATAGGTCTGGATCGTCCCCCGGACACCAATGGCAATCGCGCTCATGGATAAACCTTTGCCAACTTTCGCTACAGTTGTCCGTTGCCGCTTTTAAGAGTTCCTTTATCGTCATATCGTACCTTCTGCGTCATTGGCGATTACCGCTCGTATCCAGTGATGCGGTTGGCGTATATCCAGTACACCATGCCCGTGGTAGATCCCCGCACTTGGACCGAAGTCTCATCGCCTAGGGGATATCCAATACCCTGCACCACTCCGAAACGTGTGCTCTCCCCGTGTTCCCAGCGAACAAGCGTGCCAATCGTCAGCACCCGTGCCACGGTTCGGTAGAATGCGTCTTTCGCGTTGTCGAGTCGGCGAGAAACCGCTCTGGTTAGTTTCTTAAAACTATTCATGCGTCACCTTTCGGATCAACGGTGCCACGTAATGGACGCTTGGTTGAGCTTGTCCCGCATCTGCTTCTCGGTCAGGTCCCAGTAGTAGTCTTTCTTCCACCAAGGAAGCGTTAGATGCTTGATGTACACGCCGATGAAATCTCCCAACGGGGCAACGTGCCTTTCTTGTGGCATGAAGATACGGGGCTTCCCCGGGATATTGTCAATAACGAAAGGAACGTCGTCTGTCTCTCCCGTGTTCCATTTGGTTTCCAGTTCCTTCAGCCTCACAAATCACCTCACCTTATTAACCTTCGGCGACAGGCTTCACAACGTCATCCACGGACTTCATATCCTGCCTGTTGATAAGCAACGTGATGTAGAACCGGTCGGACCCGATTTCCTTCGCGTCGAATCCCGTGAGAGTGGCGGGGGCAGTCCAATCACCACCAGTGACCACGACCCCCTCCCCAAGCGTAATCGTTCCGTCCATAATTCACCTTTCTAACCATTCGAGCCTTTGGCCTTGGCGATCAGCGCACGGCACGTCTTGGTTGATTCCATCATTCCCATTTCCCCGAAATAAACCATATGGTCTCTGAGAGTCTTTAGCATCTCGGGCGCGGCAGCGTGGAGAGGGCAGTATATGATGTTGTGATCCAGACATACCGTTCCGCTCATCGCACTGTCAATCTCGCACCCGCAGGGTTGTTTTCTGCTCATAGGGCACCCTTTTGTGCAAATCTACAAGTACACGCTTGCTCCAGGGGGGAGTTTCCGGATCATTCGCGCGCCATCCGCGCATTCAAGCCACACCTCCAACTCCTCCTTGTTCTCGTTGAGAATCTGCGCGACATGGCAACCAGGAGCGATCAAAGCCTTAACGAAGACCTTGGATGATCTCCCGGCCTTCCGCTTCAGCTCGTCCACGCATTTATGTAGATGGTCTAGTTTCACGGTCGGGTCACCACAGACAGGACAGGCAGCCAGGACCACGTCGGGCTGAATCATCTCCACGCTCACCTTCCAATTGATCCGCGAGGCACGTATTTTGCCACCATCTCCCCAAGCACCTTTGAGGCCTGTCCCCAAGCCTTGACCATGGGGGCTTCCCAGGCAGACACTCCATCAGGGATGTCTTGGGAACAACGATCGCGGATATCGTACACGTAATCGCCGACGTTGTTCTTGACGAGCACGGCGCACGCTTCCAGGAGCTTCTTTTGGTCGGCCTGGTCCATCATAATCTCACCTTTCGACGCTTTCGTGCATCGGCTCAAAGAGTAGCCGATCTCCCGTAATGGATGGGATCACCACTCCCCGAAATCGAATCGCCCGTCCCCTGCACTTAGGAGAAAACTCGTCGTGTTGGGCCTGAGACCGTCGTATAAAATCCTCGATCCGCTCGTTCTCTTTCTGGAAAAGAACCGCGACCATATAACAAGCTGGGCATCTCCAGATTTCTGCGGGCATCGTCATCGCCTCATCTTTCGATTCATTAGCGAAGCATCAGAGTCCCCGGACCTGCCTGTTGCGGATGCCAACCTCAGCCTGAGCAGCACGGAGTCCCTCCTCCGTGAGAGGGTATTCGACCAGTTTTGGATCTTCGTAGTTGTCAACCTCAAAGATTCCCCATCCGAATCCGAAATGTACAACCCTAAGTCCGACACATCGAAAATAGCTCTTCATAAGCAACCTCTACCACCACCTACGCGCGCTTTCCCAAACGGGGCCGTGGCCGGTCTGTAAATAACCCTTCCGGCTTCGGGACAAGGTGTAAATTATCTATCGTCGGGTACTTCCCCTCCCAATCCTTAAAGTGATTGGGACGGGGGGCGTCCTCTCCCGCTATCCACGGAGTCTTTCCCCACACACTTGCCGGGAGAGCCGGTAGTTTGCATGGCATCCGGGCATCACGGTTTACACCACCCTCGCCCAGTCTTTCCTGGGAGTCCGCGTGTCATACCACGCCGCACGGCCCCGTTTGAAAAAGAGCGACGGTTATGCCTTCTTCTCGATACGTTCGTAAAGCTCGTCGATGGCTACGTCGAGCTTCCTGCTTTTCGGATGATCGGGAACGTAACCCACGCCGCGTAGGGCGATCAAAAAACCACGGACGCCTTTGTAATATTTCGTCAGTAACTCAAACTTGATTCTCCGTTCCATGTCCTTTATCGTAGTCATAGTGTCATTCCTGGATACGCGCAAACCGCACGGCTGATTTCGGAACCAGCGCGGTCTCCCCGACCTCTAAGAATCGACATCGACCCGACAACCGAAGTTGCCCAACGACACACCGAACCCTGTATCTCTTCGAGGTTTCCTCAACAACCTCGACCGGATATTCCCTGTACCCAGCCCAGTCATTGAAACATAGGAAGGCTTTGGCGTTCATCTTTCAAGACTAGTGTGTAGGTAGAGGTTTATACTGTGCTCCGCAATAACGACAACGAGTGGCCTGCCAGCCTCCAACGCCATCAAGACCCCGTGGAGACGAGCCTTGGTAGCCCGGAATTCCTTCAGGACCCGGCCGCCTATGGCAGTCCGAATCGCTCTCTGTTTTCATTGGACGCGAATTGAGCGGAGGCAGATTTGAGTTCATGCCCGCATTCCGCCAGAAGGTGGACCACAAAAAAAACGGAATGTAAGCGACGAAAACCGGCCAAAACAAGGAAACGACACAGGTCATCAGATGCCTTAACTGATAGTCGCAACCCCATTTGTTGTTAGTACAAGGAGATTTTGGATCGCCGAAATGGGCCTCGGCAATATGTTTTCCGATTTCCCAAGATATCCAGGCCATGGCTAGAAATCCGAAGAAGGCGTATCCGACTGGGATCATCCACATTTGAAAGTGCATGTTTAGTCCCCTAAAACTAAAGCCTCGCTTTTTAGCACTTCAGTGCGGGATCCTGGGCCATACGCACCCGATCCAGCCTGTAGCATCCGGAGATGCCATCCACCTGGATCACCGCCGTGTGACCCCCCAGGAGCCAGGGTCCCGAACGCGTCTTCGTGGGAAACTGTTCACCGCCATCCTTGGTGAGGATGACATCCGTGCCCTGAGGAACATCCTTCCAGGCTTCCACGAGCCTCACCTGGTCTGCCTTTGGCCTCTTCACGGAATCGTTCCTCCTCAGTCTGCCTTCTGAGCCACGGGTTCCGCCTCGGCGAAGTCGAACATGAAGTGTTCTTCCCCGTCCGGGGTCACTACGGCCACGGGGTTGAGCCGGAAAAGACCCCCGCCCGCGTAGTTGCAGGGCCCCTGTCCCTTCTGGAAGGCATCGGTGTGCTTCGGCATATACCGGCCGACGCAGGAGAATGCCACGGTGCTCTCAGGCGCCCCGGCCTTCTTGTAGTCGTCCACGCTGACGACGGATCCGCAAGAGGGGCAGACGAACTTCCATCCCTCGGGCTTTTCCCCGAACCTCCGCCTGGCTTCGGCGTGCCACTCGGCGAGAGTGTAACGCCTGGTTGTCCCCTCGACATTCGACTTGACGGTCATATGCATTTCACCCCAGTATTATCTTTTCGGCCTCGGCCGGCGCATATTTCGCCCGTACCTTGTCAATCCACTTCTGTGTCTTGGCTTTAGCCATGACCAGCTCTCGGTCGATCATGGCCTTCCCCACGACGCCTTCGAAGGTGATGGGTCCGATCTCCCCAAGGCGAACGCGCTCGACGAAGCCCCTCGTCCAGTTGTATCGCCCAAGGAATCCCGGGATCTGGACACCCTCGAACCGATCCAGGAATTCCCGCGGCCCCAGGAGGTCCCCTTTTTCGGGGATGGCGTCGAAGACCGTCAGCGTCTTCGGATCTCCCGGGACATGCTGGCCGGCGAAGGATTCCTTGCCACAGAACTCCACGAACACGACCAGGTGGTTCCACCTGGCCTTCCTGGCGATCTTGTCCAGCCGATACGACAGCGTGGCGGCGAAGAGTGCCGGGGCTTCCCCGAAGTCCTTGTCGGTCGCGTCCACCAGGCGCTCCCGGGTCCCGAACTTGTACCATCCACGCTTACGGGACCATTCGGCCCGGAGATTCGAGCCGTCGATCTTGTCGAAGACGTAGGCGTCAAACGCCCGGAACGACTGGCCAGTCGCATGGGCGATCGATGGATAAACCAGCATCAGGCGCTCACCTTTCAGTCCGACAACAGAGTAGAGTATACGCCGTTTAATGGCCAGATGTCAAGAATATTGGTACTAGAATCTCGTTTTCGGCCTAAAGCTCGACCGTAAGGATGCGGTTCGACCCCAGGATCTGTGGCCCCTCGAAGATCCAGGGAGAGAACGGCAGGACCGCGATCCAGTGGCCACCTTTCACGTACTCCTTGTGAAAAACCTCTACAAATATGCCGTGATCCCCCACTCCCTTCTTTTCGTTCGCAGCCAAGACCAACCGGACCCTTTGGCCAGCCGCGTAGAAAAGGGATGCCAAGAACACCGAGATGCAATCTGAATCCCCAGGACCTCCATCGTCCAGCGACGAAGGCTCACCGGCAGTACCTGGATGCTTTCTAGCCCAGTCGGCCAGTTTTTCCAGGCTTTCGCGGTTCCGTTTTAGTTCGTCCGTGGCGTTCTTTGCCAACATGATCCACCTCATCTTTCTACGCTTTGGTGCGCGCTCCTACCACGGTTCCGCGCTTTCCTCGACCATGAGCGGATGGCTTCCATGCACGCTGAAGGTTCTCCCGAAAAGACGCCACAGCATAGGCCCGCGCCTGATATACAGAAGGCTCATTTTTCTATCGATTCGTGCCTTTGGCTAGGCAACGCACTCGACACGCTACCACAACGACACACCCGAAAACAGCAGCCGCTACAGGTTCTTTAAAGCCAAGAGCCTGATTGAGAACCAATCCAACCACAAGGAGAACCGACATCCACGCCAACTCCATCAGGTACTCATACCATTTCATATTCCCACCCCTATCGTTATGTGCGCGTCCCTATCCTAACCGGCGGATGCAGTCGGAGGGATTCCCGGTAGGTCGCGACCTTTCGCTCCGCCCGTGCCGGGTCGGCGATGCAGAGGTCACAAATCGCCCGGCGTCCTTCGCCCACGTCCACCCTTTCCTCCGGTGGAACCACACGGGGGTCCTGGCAGCGGTCGCACCAGGGATAGGGAGGAAAGCGCGAGGGCCCTCCGAGGGAGAAACTGATCGCGAAGACTCCTTCCCGACCGTCTGCGGGGTCGATCATCCCGTCCGCCAGGGCCTTGCACTGTACGGGCCAGGAGATGACGAAGATATCCCCTTTCTTGATGGCCAAAAGGGAGGACACCTGCCTCCAGCCGTCGCCATCCGCAACCCAAGCCGGGTCGAACCCTTGTGGAGGCGCGCCGAAAGGCCCCGCAACGAGCGCCGCCGTCGCGAGAGTTCCTTTTATGAAGGTGCGTCTATCCATAGCTCCTCCTCACCTTTCAGTCCTTCCGTGAATCCATACCAGGGGGCCCATCGATCTCCTCGGGCGCAGAGGGGTCAGGGACGAAGACTCTTCGGCCACACGCTCCACAGATCACCCAGACGCTATCCCCGTACTGGTTTAAGTTTCCAGAGATACCGCATTTTATGCACTTTGGATTCTCTCGGATATACTTTTCAGCGGTCT
>Ga0315294_10007659_pt1 | contig 11848 bp, 10 predicted proteins | sample YL17G13_40_MG_FD_203626 | JGI IMG/M metagenome (GOLD analysis project Ga0315294, IMG submission 203626) | Sediment microbial communities from Yellowstone Lake, YNP, Wyoming, USA - YL17G13_40 | ecosystem: Environmental > Aquatic > Freshwater > Lake > Sediment | place: USA: Wyoming | collected...
AGGAAGCGCGTCCGAAAGGTTGTTACGACTTTCCGATCAGATATTTTCCCTTTTTATGGAAAATATAGAGATGGCGAGGTTGATGTATTCTATCTATTACGGACCTCATCAAGGAGCTCCATTTTTTGATTTTGACACCTATCACCTCAAGTTCCAGGATACCATCCGCCAGTTGGCCAAAGAAGGAATGCGTCAGGGGGAATTCCATAAGGTAAATGCCGACGATATGATGTGGGCCATTCTCGGCGCGGTCAACGTAGCCATGGAGGCTCAGCTTTGCCATCCGGAATTGGGTATGGAACGGAAAAGACTAACACAAATTCTTAAACTCATTTTGCAAGGAATTTCGACACAAAGAGCCAGACAGGAGGAAAAACGAAAATGATCAGAAGATATGCCCTTGCAGGAGTGCTGCTCATTCTCTGGATTGGCTTTTCAGGGTGTTCCAGTAGGGAGGAAGCCAAAAACCCAGACCAGAAGGCGGCAGGGCGTCCCCCTGTGGCTGTAGAGATTACCAAAGCGGAGGTCGTTGAATTCACCGACGGCATCGATGTGGTAGGATCCCTCTCTCCCAAGTTTTCGGCCGATGTCAAGTCAGAATTTGTCGGCATCGTAACCGAAGTCTACGTCACGGAATGGGTCAGGGTGAAAAAGGGAACCCCTCTGGCAAAGATCGATGCCCGCGAAATGGAGATTGTCCTCCAAAAGTCGAGAGCAGACATGGAAACGGCCAAGGCCAACCTCTTGCAGGCTGAGGTGGCGGGCAACCGAGCCAATAGGGAATATGAGCGACTCCTTAAGCTCAAGGAGTACGGTCTGGTCACTCAACAGAACCTTGATGACGGTCTGACTGAAAAGGAGGCCTCCGCTGCAAGGATCGAAGCGGCCAGAGCCCAACTGAGGGCAGCGGAAGAAGATCTCAACCACACGCAGACTCGGCTCTCCAAGTTGATCATCTACTCGCCGATGGATGGGGTCGTATCCCTGCGAAACGTCAATGTAGGGGATCTTGTGGGCGAGCCTGGCGGAAAACCGATGTTCCGGATTATCAACACCCGGAAACTCGAGTTAACCGTAACCGTTCCGTCCACCGAAATGGACGCGGTCCACATCGGTCAATCCCTGACTTTTTCAACGGATGCCATTCGTGGGAAAAATTTTACGGGAAAGGTGATGTTTATCAATCCTGTGGTAAATGAAGCAGACCGGTCAGTAAAGGTGGTCGCTGAGGTTGAAAATGTGTCAGAACAGTTAAAAGGTGGACTTTTTGTTAAAGGCCGGATTATCACCGGAAAGCGTACAGGCATTCTTAGAGTCCCTCGGGCTGCCCTCCTCTCCTGGGATGTAGCTGAAAAGAAAGGAGACGTTTTCGTGGTGAAGGGAGAAATTGCAAACCGACGAACCGTCCAGACCGGGAGTGTGATGGGAGATTTTGTGCAGGTAACCTCAGGGCTTTCCCCAGGCGAACCTGTCGTCGTCCGTGGCGGATTTAACCTCAAAGACGGTGATCGGGTGAGTGTCACCCAGGTCAATGGAGGTTAACCCTGATGTTGCATAAATCCTATCAGACAGGAATACTTCCAAACCTTTCCAATGCGGCTTTGTTAGGAATTTTATGGGTAACACGCCTTTTTACTAAAAGTGACCTTTGTAATATGCTGGGGATTCCCGTCTTTAACGTAGGAAGGTGGCCGCTGGAAAGCTTTTCCAGCATTCCTGTCTGCTGGATTATATGGTTCTCTTTGCAACAATAGGGTTAACATGGAGTCTAGGAAAATGTTCCTTTCCGATCTCTCGATTAAGCGACCCATTTTCGCCTCGGTGATGATGCTGGCATTAGTTACCCTGGGAATCTTCTCCTATCGCCGCTTAGCCATCGATATGTTTCCCGATGTCGAGATCCCGATCCTTTCCATTGTTACAAAATACCCTGGTGCCTCGCCCGAGACAGTGGAACGGGAGGTAACGAAGCGGATCGAAGAGGCCGTTAATCCCATCTCCGGTGTCAAACATGTGATATCCACTTCTCGTGAAAGTGTCTCCACAGTCGTTGTCGAATTCAATCTGGAGGTCAAAATCAATGAGGCCTCCCAGGAAGCACGTGCAAAGGTCAATGCCATCCGTGGCGATCTACCTCAGGGAATCGAGGAACCGATCATTCAAAAGCTGGATTTCTCTGCGATACCGATCGTCTCTCTCGCCGTCCGTTCGGATATCCTCTCTCCCAAGGATCTAACGACATTGGTCGAGAAGAAGGTCAAGCGCCGCTTCGAAAACATCTCCGGCGTTGGGAAAATCGACCTGGTTGGCCAATCCAAGCGTGAAGTAAACATCAATATTCATCCAACGCGGCTGGAAGCTCTTGGGATGGGCGTGGATGAGGTGATTGCGGGCCTCCAATCAGAAAACGTCAATACTCCCCTCGGCAGGCTCAATCGCAATAACTCAGAATATCCTCTCAGGATCTCAGGAAAACCTGAAGTGGTAGATCGATTCAAAACGATGATCATCGGCCAGCGTAATGGCCGTCCTGTCATGCTTTCAGAAGTGGCGGAAGTTAATGACGGGATTGAGGAGCAGCGGTCTCTGGCTTTTGTGAACGGGGTGCAGGCCGTTTCACTGGATATCCTCAAGCAGTCTGGAGCCAACACTGTGGGAGTCGTGGAACTGGTGAAGAAGGAGATTTCGAAACTTCAGAACGAACTCCCACCGGGAACGAAAATTGAGATGGTCCGCGACGGATCGATCATGATCCGTGATTCTGTCCGGGATGTCCAGGAAACACTCATCCTCGGCGGCATCTTGACCATCCTTATCGTCTTTTTATTCCTCAATTCCTGGCGGTCCACGGTGATTACAGGCCTGACACTCCCCATCTCAGTCATCTCATCTTTCATCGCTATGAACTTCCTGGGAATGACATTGAATATGCTGACCCTGATGGCTCTCTCCCTCGCCATTGGCCTGCTCATCGATGATGCGATCGTCGTCCGGGAGAACATTGTTCGCCATCTCCAGCGTGGAGAAGATCACTTCCAGTCGGCTCGAGAAGGAACAAGTGAAATAGGGCTGGCTGTCATGGCGACCACCTTCTCCATTATAGCGGTTTTCGTTCCTGTGGCCTTTATGAAGGGGATCGTCGGCCGGTTTTTCTTCCATTTCGGGATCACAGTGGCCTTTGCGGTTCTTATCTCCCTTTTTGTCTCTTTTACCCTCGACCCCATGCTCTCTTCGCGCTGGTACGACCCGGATATTGAGCGGAAGGGAAAGAGACATCTGGTGGCTCGAATTCTTGACCGATTCAATAACTGGTTTGACCGAACCGCAGATCGTTACCGCACCGTCATTGGGTGGACTCTGAAGCACCGAAAAACAGTTCTTCTTGTCGCTACCCTCTCTCTTATGAGCGGTCTGGTGGTCTTCAAGTTCTTTCTTCAAAGCGAGTTCTTCACCGGGTACGATGCAGGAGAATTTCAGGTAAACTTCACGACTGCCCCGGCTGCCTCCATTGATGAGACACGGGGAAGAGTCCGGGCTGTTTTGACTTCGCTCAAAGGTATTCCCGAGGTGAAACACACCTATGCGACCATCGGCGCAGGCGACCAGGGGACCGTCCGTGATGCGATGGTCTATGTCAAGCTGGTAGACCGCAGGGAAAGGAAACACCACCAGAAGGTCATTCAAGAGGAGGCCCGGAATCGCCTTCAGAAGATTCCTGGCATCCTGCCCTTCATCACGGAGGCAGGAAGGCTTGATGCCCGAAAGCCTTTACTCATCAATGTCAGAGGGGATGATATTTCCCTTCTCAAAAAATATGCGGCCACACTTAAAGAGAAGGTCTACCAGATTCCGGGAATTGTCGACATCGATGTCACCCTGGAGCAGGACATCCCGGAGTTCCGTTTGGCTGTTGACCGAGAACGGGCTGTTGACGTTGGAATCATGACGGCTCATATTGTACGAACCGTTGGAGCGCTGGTGGGCGGGCAAGCCGTTACTACCTACGAAGACGAGGACGGCGATGCGGTGAACGTTCGCGTCAGACTCCCAGAGTTTCTAAGACAAGATCCCTCACAGGTTGAAAAGCTCAGACTGGCCGTTCAAAAATCGGGGAATAGTCCTGCACTCATTCCGCTGGGCGAACTGGTCTCCTACTCCTTGAAGCCGACTCCCTCGGAGATCAACCGACAGGACCTGACTCGCCAGGTCGTCATCTCAGCAAACCTCGACCGCCTTCCTCTGGGTACGGCAATGGAAAAGGTAAGCAAGGCTGCCTCCCAAATCAATATGGCACCGGGATACCGGGTGGTGCTTTCTGGCGAAGCTGAGCACATGGCAGAGTCATTTGAATACATGGCAGAGGCTCTCATCCTGGCCATTATCCTTGTTTACCTTATCCTGGCGGCTCAATTCGAGTCGTTCATCGATCCACTCTCGATCATGCTGTCTCTGCCCCTTTCTCTCATAGGAATGGCAGGGATGCTACTGGTCACCGGCGATACGATCAACATGATGTCCTTGATCGGTCTGATCATGCTGATGGGGCTCGTGACGAAGAATGCGATCCTGCTCGTTGATTTTACCAAGGTTCTTCGTTCACGCGGAATGAACCGGACAGAGGCTCTCATCACAGCGGGTCGAACGAGACTCCGTCCCATCATGATGACCACCCTGGCCATGATCTTCGGAATGCTTCCCCTCGCCCTTGCCCTCGGCGCAGGAGCGGAGATGCGGGCCCCCATGGCCCGTGCGGTCGTCGGAGGGTTGATCACATCGACCTTTCTCACCTTGTTGATCGTGCCGGTGATGTATTCGCTTCTTGATGATTTCGGTGGCTGGGTCCATAGACGATGGAAAGGAAAAAAGGAGGCTTAACATGAAAAGAATTGCTGGAATCACAGGTGGGAGGGGATACCTCTGGACCATCGGTGTCTTTTTCCTGATCGTTTCCATGGGCATCCTTTCCGATACTTCCGCCTTTGGAGAAGGAAAACAGGTCGAGGTCCTTACCCTAGAGGAAACCCTCCGAATAGCGGCCGAGAAAAACCTGGACATCCAGAAGGCCCGCGAATATCGAAACCTGGTAGAAGGAATCTACGTTACAGAGCGAGCAGCGGTCTTGCCTCAGATCGTCATTGGCGCTCGTGCCAATAACGAAAGAGATCAGAGCCAAAAGGCTGTTGGTCCGAACGCCCCGTTGGGGCGCAACACCCGTTCCGCTGAAGTGGGACTCTCTCAAGCTCTATTCACATGGGGACAGATTGGAGCAGCCATCCGGGCAGCAAAAATGGGAATCGCAACGGCTGACGACCAGTTGAGACTCTTTCGTCAGGCTGCCTTTCGCGATGTCACCGCTTCGTTTTATGATACTCTCCTTGCCAAGGAACTTCACGCCATCGCCATCCAAAACTTGGAACAGAAGAGGCGTCATTATGACGAGGCTCAGAAGAAGTATGCTGCTGGAGTTGCCACCGATTACGACGTGTTGGTCGGGAAGGTGGACGTTGAGAACACCCAGCCTCCGGTCATCCGGACAGAAAACCTCATTCGAATCTCGAGGGAGAAGCTTCGGTTTCTGCTAGGGACGGAGTCGAAGGAAGTGGATGTCAAAGGGACATTAGAAACAGAGATCTTACCCTACCCTGACTACCAGGAGGCAGAAGAGATCGCCAAAAAAAACCGGCCTGAGCTTTCGGACTTCCGTCACCGAATACAGGTTACAGAGGAATTAGTAAAGATCGCTCAGGCAGGGGACAAGCCTCGCCTTGACCTTAAGGCGGGATACGGCTGGCAAGACCTTGATTTGGGGCAGGGGTATCAAGCGAGTGGCCAGATGTGGTCGGCAGGCCTGTTTGTCACCTATCCCATTTTCGACGGCTTGCGGACTCGCGGGCAAGTGGCTCAGGCCAAGAGTCATTTGGCAACGCTTAAGATCGAGGAGGCCAAACTGCTTAATTCTATCCGACTGGAAATTCGTGACGCGGTCAATGCCGTCCGGGAGTCTGCAGAGATCATCAGAGCCCTTTCTGGTACGGTTGCCAGGGCTGAACGCCTCCTCTCCATGGCTGAAAAGGGATACGAATATGGTGTCAAAACGAAACTCGAAGTAGATGATGCCCAATTAAGCCTCGTGCAGGCACTGGGAAATCTTGCCACGGCAAAACGAGACTACCTGGTTGCCCGGGTCACCTATGAGTGGGCTACGGGAACGCTCGGAGAAAGAGGAATTAAAAGCGAAACTTTAAAATCCAAACTTCAAACGGCAAAGGTCAAAGGACAAGAATAAAACCGACACCCCCTTCTTCATGGTTATATGGGTAGAAAGCTCTCTTTAGAACTCTAGTTCTGTGATCATTCTCATTTTTAACTTTACATTTTAGATTTTACATTTTGCACTTTGTATTGTTACGGATACATCCTTCCCATCGCACGTTCCAATCTGGCCTTGGCGATATTGAAATCGCTCAGAGCACTATAGTAATTCACCCTTGCTTGAGCCAGTAATGTCACGGCATCAAGAACATCGGTGGCAGTTGCCACTTGATATTTATATCGCTCCTCATTCATCCTTAAATTTTCTTCAGCCTGCTCAATGGCTTTTTCGGCCACGCCTAGATTCTTTTCTGCTACTAACATATTAAGATAATCATCCTTCACCTCTAAAATGATTCCTTCTATTAGCTGAACTTTCGAATCTTCAGCCTGAGTGACCTTCACCTTGCTCTCTCCCACTTTATAGGCTGTTTTCCTCCAATCCCATAAGGTAAATGTAGCTAAGGCCTGGACGGTCCACCTTTCGCTTCGGAGATCCCCCATGAGGTCGGGTTCATCAGAGAGTTTGTTATAATTTCCCGTAAGACCGATCACTGGAAAAAATCCACTTCGGGCTATCTTGACGTTCTCCTTCGCTTGGTCAATATTCAACTCAGCGGTCTTAATCTCAGGTCTCTTCTGCAACGCCTCTTCAAGAGACTCTTCGAATCGGAGTGGAAACGGTTTATATTCAAGAATATCGACCACACTCAAGGGAGTATGGATCTCCCTTCTCAGCAATGTATTGAATGAAGCTTTGGCGGCTGCCACATCATTCTCCGCCTTAACCAGCGCCTGCCTGGCATTAGCCAGCTTTACCTCCCCCTGAAGGAGATCATTTTTTGGAACAATCCCTACTTCGAAGAATGCTTTTGTCACTTCTAATTGAGCCTCAAATTGTTTGACCTGCTGCTGGGCCACATTCAGGAATTTCTCGGCTGTTAAAATATTAAAGTAGCCCTCTCTCACCTGAAGGACAATGTCCCTCTTCACCACTTCTACATTGGTTTTTGAGAGGTCCACTCCTAACTTTTCCAGACGATAATTACTGGTAATCGATCCTCCAGAAAAGAGGGGTTGTTGGATCGAAGTGTTAAAATTGGAGAGGTCTCGGCTTGTTCCAGTTCCAAGACTGCTTGTTCCAGATAAACTAACGGAAGTTGGACGGTTATATCGCGTATAACTATATTGCCCTGTCCATTTTGGAAGGAAATCGGTCTTTGCCGCTTCCCGCCTGAATTCAGAACCCACAACTCCCTCCGTGGCAGAATGGAGTTTCAGATTCCGTTCTAAGGCAATCTTAATGCTCTCTTCAAGGGTCAGAGGTTGCTGAGACTCTTGCGCCAGAAGAGAACCTCCGGAGAGAATAACCAATAGGATGAATCCAACAGTCCATTTCATTCTCATCGATCTATCTCCTCCTTTCCATTCGCTGTACTCCGTTCAAGAAGATCTCCAACACAGTATCCATCTTTGAAATGAGTGGACAGGGTTTAGGGCTGATCATCCATTCAAAGATAAACGAGTTGACGATGCCAACCAGGGCATGAGCCAAATCCACAGGGCCCTTGGATTTAAACTCTCCTGCCTCAATTCCCTGCTTCATAACTTGAGCAAGGATTTTAATATAGGCGACCATTTTATCGTGAATCCCTTTCCCTAATTCATCTTTAACCCTCCACTCAAAACGATTCCTCTCCGAAATATAAATCCTAAAGAAATCCCGATTTCCTTCGATAAATTTGAATTGAAGCCGCAGGATATTTTCAATCCTCTCTTTTGCAGAGGTCTTCTGGGAGAGTTCGGCCTTGACCAGTCGGTTGATCTCTTCCACCTTCTCATCGATGAGGGTGAAGTAAAGATTCTCTTTCGATTTGAAGTATTTATACAAGGTGCCCGTACCGAACTCTGCTTGCCGTGCAATGTCACTCATCGTGGTGGGAAAGAATCCTTTTGCAGCAAACACTTTTTGTGCGGCCGAAAGAATCTCTTCACGATGGGCCAAATATTCCCTTTCTTTCCTGCTTATTCTTTCAGTCTCCATTCTCATATACCTTTGACGAGTTTTGAGAATATTTATTCACTTTTTGAATAGTAGTTCATTATTATCTCAAAAAAAGGGAGTTGTCAAACCAAACTCTTGAGAACTCCTAAGAACCTAAGACACGCTCCCGCCTTCTTTTTCATGGGTTACTCCTGTCGTGCATATCGGCAGTTACTGCGGAGAGTACAAAATAGTTTACATTCGAAATCAACAAAAGTTGTCATTGCGAGCCCAAAGGGCGTGGCGATCTCGCTTTGACATTGCTTCGTCACTGCCGCTCCTCGTAATGACTTCCTATGGTCTATGTAAACCACAATATGCTCTTGTTAATAAATGGCGGGAACTTTGCATCCGTAAATATTCAGAAAATCTGCCTCACTCTTTGCGTTCTTGAAAGCAAACTCCGCGCTGCCTTCACATCTTTCTGCCTCCTATGGGATTGCCGGTGCCGGCTTCATGGTCTGGACATGCTTAATGATCTTCTCCCTCAGTGCATAGTCATTTGGGTTATTCTGGAGGTCGGAGATGTACTGGTTGAGGGTTTCCTGGGGACTGCCGGTCTGCGCCTGCGCGGGAAGCAACGCAAGAAGCATCGCAACAGACACGACGGCGCAAATGACTGCTCTGAGGTTTGGTGTCATGGTGGCCTCCCTTGCATAGCTCCATCGTGCTTACTTACCGTGCTTTTCGAATCAACGTGTGTCCATAGAATCCACCCCTGCAGCTAGGGAGAGATATTTTAATAGTGCTGTTGTCTTCACTTATGACTCCTGTGATTTTGCCAGGACAACGTGTGCCGCCAACTTTGTCGGGTGATGTGTTAACTGTCCCTTCGAATGTGTGATCAGTGAGGGTTGCGACACCAACCAGTTCTTCCTCGCTACCGGGACAGAATGACGTTATTACTACCTGCTTTCCATTAACTGCAAACTTGAACTGCCAACAAGTTACACTAGGAGACTGCTCCCATGTCCCACTCAGATCGACCTCTCTTTTCAGTGCGGCAGCTTCCCTTTCTGCCTTTTCTCTTGCAGCCAACTTCTTCTCCTTCGCCTTGGCTTCCGCATCCTTCGCCGCTTTTTGGGCTTTGGCTTCAATTTTGTAAATCTCATCCTGAGCTTTGCGCAACACCTCGTCTTGCGGTTTGGTGGCCATGAACAATTTGAGCGACGCGATGGCATCGTCGTAACGCTGAGCTGTTTCCAAGGCCAGTCCCATTTTCATGTAGGCTTCGCCCCACCACGGTGCGACCAGCAAGGCTTGTCGGAATTCCTCGGCAGCATCGGCGCTATCCGATGGCTGCTTGGCATCCTCAAAGAGCGTGCAGGCTTTGACGTAATGCCGCCGGGCTTCTTCCGGAATCGCCGGTGCCGGCCTCATTCCCTGCACATGCCGAATGATCTTCTCCCGCAAGGCATAGTCATTGGGGTTCTTCTGAAGGTCGGAGATGTACTGGTTGAGGGTTGTTTGAGGGCTTATTGTCTGTGCATATAAGGAAGAAAATAATAAAATCAGGGTTACAAAAAACAAAACAAACATAATTATCTTTCCATTTATTACCATTTGACTATTCTCCTATCGCTCTCGAAAGTATATGACCTCCCATGTTCCCTGCCCAGTCAGCCAGTTAGGCAAATAGAATTTGATGATATTTCCATCTGGTGTAATTTCACCCTTCCAGTTGGGGCCGTAGATCTGAAACCCATTCACTCGGGCGGCGGCGAGGCGCCCATGATGATAATCGTCCCACGCAGAACAGCGTTCTCCCCTTCGTGAATATTCGCAATCTTTGATCCAGACGCAGCTTCCCGTCAGTCTGTCTTCCGTGAGTGTGATCTCGAGGCGTTGGCAACCATCTGGAGTCTCTCTCACCCAGACGCCCCCTTGCAAGCTTCTGAGAAATTCTTCCTGTTTATTTCTTGGACGTTCAGCAATAGCTTCAGCGCTTGTCACCTTAGCCGCCTTTTCCTGGCGATATTCTATCTCATAAACAAGGGTCTTGACCGCCTTGGCATCGGACGCTTCGGGAGCGGCGAGGAGGTAAAGCTTCAGGCTCTGGATCGCTTCTCTGTATTTGCCGGCCTTGTCCTGGGTAATGCCGAGATTGTAGTATGCAGCCGCAAGCCATGGAGCTGCCAAGGACGCCTTCTCGAACTCGGCTACAGCATCTTGAAAGTCTTTCTCAGTCTTTGCGCCCTTCACCGCAGCCGCTCCCCGCGCCATGTAGCGCTCGGCCTCCTCCGGTATCGCCGGTTTCTGTTTCATGGTTTGAACATACTTAATGATCTTTTCCCGCAAAGCATTGTCATTGGGGTTATTCTGAAGGTCGGAGATGTACTGGCTGAGGGTTTCCTGGGGATTTGCAGACTGTGCGTGTGCTGAAAAGGACGCGAGAAACGCTGCAACAAAAAACAAACACACAAATGACATGTTACGTCTCAACATGGTACCCCCTTATCTTTGCCAGAGGTGGATCAAATCATACACATCGTCATGATAAGGCCGGACGCGCTGCGTTATTCTGTCGCCGTCTTCACTGATTATGACGGTCATTGACACGGCATTAGGCGTGAAAGGCACGGTGGTCTCGCGGCCCTTGATTTCGATGCGGCCAACGTTCCCCCCCCACTTCTTGGTATCCGTACCGGTCAATCAAACCCCACACGAGAACCTTACCTTTCACGTCTAATACAGATGTTACCTCTCCGGGCTTCGTGTACCTCCTGCCATCCAACTTCTTGAGCCAGTTATCCGACTTCTTTTGCTCCCGTGCGGCAATGGCCTGGGGGGATGATTCTTCCTTTTCCTGTGCGGCAAGTTTCTTTTTCGCACCTATCTCGTAGATTTTGTCCTGTGCCTTTCTTGACTCCCCTTCTCCCGGAGTCGTGGTGATATAGAGCTTCAGAACATTCACTGCCTCATCAAACTGATTTGCAAGGTCAAGGGCAACAGCATAGTTGTATAATGCCTCCGCCCACCACGGCGCTATAAGCAGACACTGCCGGTATGCATCAATAGCCAATCCGTATCCTTTCTGTGCCTTCGCAGCCTTGAGCAGCGCATTGCCTTCTACAAAATACCTGCGGGCCTCTTCCGGTATCGCCGGTGCAAGCTTCATGGTCTGGACATGCTTGATGATCTTTTCCCGCAGGGCATTGTCATTCGGGTTCTTCTGGAGGTCAGCGATGTACTGGTTGAGAGTTTGTTGTGGCGACTGCGCCTGCACAGTGGGCATCAATGCGAATATCAGCACAAATATTATCAACGCTGTAAGACATATCTTTTTCATGGGTTGTTCCCCCTGAAACTTATTTTATTCCCATGTGTTTGAACTACAAGGCATCATGTCTACGGGCAATTCCCGTTTCTGTAGTTCTGGCAGCTTACCTTGGAGCCGTTGTCACAACCTTTTTTGTAGTACCTGAATTTTGCGTCAGTTTATGCGATATCGGGGAAAAATAGTGGACTAACCATCTGGGACCCTCTATATTC
>Ga0315294_10007664_pt1 | contig 11846 bp, 12 predicted proteins | sample YL17G13_40_MG_FD_203626 | JGI IMG/M metagenome (GOLD analysis project Ga0315294, IMG submission 203626) | Sediment microbial communities from Yellowstone Lake, YNP, Wyoming, USA - YL17G13_40 | ecosystem: Environmental > Aquatic > Freshwater > Lake > Sediment | place: USA: Wyoming | collected...
TCACCTTGGCGGCGATCAGCAGCGTGCCGCGCCAGCCCGGCCGGCCCCCGGCGAGCGTCATTCTCACCCCCTGCCTCGCGCCCCGAGCAGGGCGTCGAGCGAGCGGCGCGCGCAATCCGGCCAGGTGAAGCGCCCCGCCCAGGCGCGGCCCCCCGCCTCGAAGCGGGCGCGCAATGCACCATCCTCGAGCACTCGGGCCAGTGCGGCGGCCAGGCGCGCGTCGTCCCCGTAGGGCACCAGCAGGCCGGTCTCGTCGCGGCGCACCGAATCGCGCAACCCCGGACTGTCGGCGGCCACCACCGCGGTCCCGCAGGCGCCCGCCTCCACCACCGTGAGGCCCCAGCCCTCCTTGGGCGAGGGTTGCACCAACGCCCACGCCTGCTGCAGGGCGCGCACCTTCTCCGCGCGCGACAGGAATCCGCGGAACTCGACCGCCTCCTCCACGCCCAGGCGGCGCGCGGTCCGTTCCAGCTCCGCGCGGAACGGCCCGTCCCCCACCACGACCAGCCGGGCGCCGGGCACCCGCTCGCGCAACAGCGGCATCGAGCGCATCACCCAGTCCGCTCCCTTGTAGCGGCGCAGCCGCCCGAGGAAGACGATCGTGGGCCCGGCGCTCTTTGCGACCGCCGGGTCGTGGCGGTAGGTCCCGTGGTCCATGCCGCAGTGCACCACGCTGACGCGCTCCGGGGCGATCCCGCGGCGCACCAGATCGTCGCGCGTGCTCTCCGAGATGGCGACGAAGGGCGAGCGGCGGTAGACGAACGGGATGAGCCACTCGAGCAGCACGACGTAGCTCGCCACCGGGATCGAAGCCTCGAGGAAGGCCGTGGCGCCAAACAAGTGCGGCACGATCACCGCCACGGGGGCGCGCGTCCACCAGGGCGCGAAGCACGGGACCTTGTTGACGTCCTCGACCACGAGGTCGGGTGCGGGGTCCGAGAACTCCTGCCGCAGCACGCCCGGCACCACCAGGTTGAAGTCCCACCAGTTGCCGCGGCGCAGGACGCGCATCCCCCGGTGTCCGGTCTCGGGCGCGCCACCAGGGAAGCCGCAGGCCAGCCAGGTCACGCGCCAGCCGCGCCGCACCGCCTCTAGCAGGATCTCCTCAAGGTGCAACTCGGCCCCGCCCGCTTCGGGATGCCCCGGGTCGCGGAAGTTGATGGCCAGCAGGTGGGATGCCGGGCTCATGGCTTCTCGGCCACGGTGCCGATGACGTGGCAGGTGTAGAGCGCCCAGCGGCGGCGGGCGAGCCGCGCGCGCAGGCCCTCCCAGCCCACCCGCCAGAAACGCGGCCCGGCCGGATCGAGCGGCAGCGAGACGCGCAGCGTCCGCTTGAGCCCCTCACGCAGCACTCGATAGCAGAGCCCGGGCACCATCCACTCGCCGTATGTGCGCCGCACCACGAGCCCGCTCGCAGTGAGCCGGCGCTCGAGTCCGGCGGGCGTGAACTGCGTCTCCCAGCCCGCGAACCAGCGGTTCAGCGCGATCAGGATCTGCTTCAGCACCGTGTATGGGTGGAAGGTCTGCGGCACGTCAACGATCACCCGCCCGCCGCGCGCCGTGACGCGCGCGTTCTCGCGCAGCAGCGGCATTGGGTCGCGGAAGTGTTCGAGCAGGCCCTGGTGGAAGACCACTTCGAAGGCGCCATCGCGGAACGGCATGTGCAGCGCGTCGGCCTGCACCAGTAGCACCGGCACGCCCTGCTCGCGAGCCTGGCGCCGCACCAGTCCGAGCGAGGCCGGCGAGTAGTCGAGCACCACCCCCACCGCACCCGCACGCGCCAGCGCCAGCAGGTCGCGCCCCGAACCGGCACCCACCTCCATCACACGGCGGCCCGCGATCGGTCCATCGGTCAGCGCCTCGCGGGCCAGCCGTCCGCCGGTCGAGTAGGTCCGGTCGAGATCGGCGTGTCCCTTCCAGTAGGACTCCCAGTGATCGAGGGTAGAGACCCGCCGCGCGCCCGGATCGCCCGTCATCACTCCCCCCACTGCAGCCGGTCCCCCAGGAAGGGCGGCAGTCCGGCGTCCAGGATGCGCTGCCGCGTCGCCGCGAAATCGTAGTCCACGCGCACCTGCCGCACCCAGCCACACCCGTCGTCCCACAGCAGGTAGCCCGCGCGCGGATCGCCGTCGCGGGGCTGGCCCACGCTCGGCACGATCACCAGGAAGCGTCCCCTCGGATCGAGTTGGATCTCCGGCTCGCAGCTGTAGCCAACCCGGCCCGTGCCGCCGTCGAGCCGATAGGAGCCGGGCCGGTGCAGGTGCCCGACCAGGCACAGGGGTTCCATGAAAGCGTCGAACTCGGCGCGGGCCTCCCCGACCTCCACCACGTAGCGCCACGCGCGCGGCTCGGAAGGCGAGGAATGCACCAGCAGCGCGCCCGCGTGGCGCACCGTGATGGGCAGCGACTCCAGGTAGGCCTGGCTCTGCCTCGTGAGGATCGTCCCGGTCCAGCGCACGGCCTGCGCCGCGTTCGAGCCGAAGCTCCAGAGCCAGGTCCGGTCGCACACCGCCACGTCGTGGTTCCCCGCCACCGCCGCGGTGACGATCGGGCACAGACGCTCGATGCACTCATTGGGAGAGGCTCCATACCCCACGAAGTCGCCGAGGCAGAGGATCTCGCCCACGCCGGCCCGCCCGACCCCGGCAAGCACGGCTTCGAGCGCCTCGAGGTTGCCGTGGATGTCCGAGAGGACCGCGCGCAGCATCACAACTCCTCAGGGCGCAGGCGCCGCGCCACCTGGTCGAGCACCCCGTTGACGAAGCCGCCCGACTCCGCCGAGCCGTAGCGCCGGGCCAGCTCGATGGCCTCGTCCAGCACCACCCGCGCGGGCGTGCCAGGCCGCGCCATGAGCTCCGCCACCGCGGCGCGCAGGACCGAGCGGTCGGTGGCGGCCAGCCGCTCGAGCGGCCAGCGCGCGCAGGCCGCGGCCAGCGCGGCGTCCACCTCGGCCGAGCGGGCCTCGAGCAGCTTCACCACGTCGTCCACCAGCTCGCGCTGATCGTCGCTCAGCGGCGCCTCCACGCCCACGGCCGTCCAGGTGGCCGCGTAGCCGTCGCCCGTGAGAGCGCCCTGGTAGGCGACCTTGAACGCCAGCTCGCGGGCCCGCCGGCGCGCGGTCGTGCCCTTTCGCTTCTTCCGCTCGCGGTCGCTCACGGCTGCTCCGAACGCAGGCGCGCCATCCGGACGGCGGCCAGCGCGGTCGTGACCCCCGTGTGCCCCATCGCGCCGCCCAGACGCGCCTCGACCTGGTCCACGTCGTAGCAGGCGAGCACCCCGTTCAGCACCGGCACTCCGGTCGCGAGCGACACCTCGAGCAGCCCGCGCGCACACTGGTCCGCCACCAGGCGGAAGTGCTCGGTCTCGCCCCGGATGATGACACCAAAGGCGAGCACCGCGTGGCAGGCCGGCCGCCGGCTCGCCAGCCACTTCGCTGCCAGCGGCAGCTCGAGCGAGCCCGGCACCCAGAGGGCTTCGATCGCGTCCTGCGCCGCGCCCTGGCGGCGCAGGGTCTCGAGCGCGCCGTCCACCAGGCGCAGCACGTGCCTCTCGTTGAAGCGCGCCGCCACCACGCCGAAGCGCAGCCCGGAGGCGTCGGGTTCAGGGCCGGGTTCGCGCAGGCTCACGTCTCCCCCAGGTGCAGCCCGAGTAGGTGCCCGAGCTTGTCGCGCTTGGTCGTGAGGTAGCGCCGGTTGTGCCGCGTCGGCCGGATCCGGATCGGCACGCGCTCGACGATGCGCAGGCCGTAGGCCTCGAGGCCCACCACCTTGCGCGGGTTGTTCGTGAGCAGCTCGATCTCGCGGACGCCCAGATCGGCCAGGATCTGCGCACCGATGCCGTAGTCGCGCAGGTCGGCCGCGAAACCCAGCTTCACGTTGGCTTCCACCGTGTCGAGCCCCTGGTCCTGCAGCGCGTAGGCGCGCAGCTTGTTCGCCAGCCCGATGCCGCGCCCCTCCTGCCGCAGGTAGAGGAACACGCCCGAGCCCTTCTTCGTGATGGCCTTGAGCGCCGCGTGCATCTGCGAGCCGCAGTCGCAGCGCTGGGAGCCGAAGACATCGCCCGTGAGGCACTGCGAATGCACGCGCACCAGCACCGGCCGGCTCCTCGAGATGCGGCCCCTGACCAGCGCCACGTGGTGGTCACCCTCGAGCGTGCTCTCGTACAGGTGCAGGGTGAAGTCGCCCTCGGGCGTCGGCAGCGGCACCGAGACCACGCGCCGCACCAGCTTCTCCTTGCGGCGCCGGTGCTCGATCAACTGCTGGATCGTGAGGATCCCGAGGCCGTGCTGGCGGGCGTAGCGCTGGAGCCCCGCCAGCCGCATCATGTGGCCGTCGTCGGTTAGGATCTCGCACAGCGCGCCAACCGCGCGCAGCCCGGCGAGCCGGCAGAGGTCGGTGACCGCCTCGGTGTGCCCGGCGCGGCGCAGCACCCCGCCCGGCACGGCGCGCAGCGGGAAGACGTGGCCGGGGCGCACCAGATCCGCGGAGCCCGAGCGCCGGTCGGCCAGCACGCGCAGAGTGCGCGCGCGGTCGAAGGCCGAGGTGCCGGTCGTGGTGCCGCGCCGCGCGTCCACCGACTCGGTGAAGGGCGTCCCGAACTTGGCGGTGTTGTGCTCCACCATGAGCTCGAGGCCGGCGCGCTCCGCCTCCTCCGGATCCATGGGCGCGCAGAGGATGCCGCGGCCGTGCTTGAGCGCGAAGTTGACCATCTCCGGCGTGGCTTTCTCGGCGGCGAAGATGATGTCACCCTCGTTCTCGCGGTGGGCGTCGTCCACCACGATGATCATCCCGCCCGCCTTGATGCGGGCCACGGCCTGCTCGACCGTGAGGCGGACTTCGGCGCTCACGCCCGCGTCCAGGGCGGGGTCCGACGCGGATTCCGGATTGCGCGCCGGCGGCCGCTTCACCGCCACGGGCGCCGCATCGCGCGCAGGACGCTTCGCCCGCCCGCCGGCCGGCTTGCGCCCCTTCGTCACGCGCTTCATGACCCGCCTCCCCCGCTTCGGGACTCGTCGAACAGCCGCGCGAGATAGCGCGCCAGCAGATCCACCTCGAGGTTCACGCGCGTTCCGCCCGCGTAGCCGCCGCAGGTCGTGACCTCGAGCGTATGCGGGATGAGCGCCACCTCACAGCGGTCGTCCTCCGCGCGCGCGATGGTGAGGCTCACGCCGTCCACCGCGAGCGAGCCCTTCTCGGCCACGAAGCGCCGCAGCGGCGCGGGGATGGCGATGGTCACGCGCACGCCGTCGCCCTCGGGGACCACCCACAGCACCTCGCCGACGCCGTCCACGTGGCCCTGCACCAGGTGCCCGCCCAGGCGCTGCTCGAGCGTGAGTGGCCGCTCCAGGTTCACGGCATCACCCACGCACAGGTCCCCGAGGATCGTCCGGCTCAGCGTCTCGGGCACAGCGTCCACACTGAAGCGGCCCGGCTCCAACGCGACCACCGTCAGGCAGACGCCGCTCACGGCGATGCTGCTGCCGACCTCCGCGTCCGCGAGCACGCGCTCCGCCGTGAACCAGAACCTGCGACCCGCCTGCCGTTCCTCGATGCGGCGGACCCTGCCCATCTCCTCGACGATCCCGGTGAACATCAGCGTCCCCTTCCTTCCAGCTCGACCATCACGAACAAGTCCTCGCCCGCGCCGCCGCAGGCGCTGATGCGGCCCGGCAGGGCGCGCGCCAGCAGGCCGTTCCCGAGCGGCCCGCACCAGGCGAGTCCTCCGGCCCCGAGCACCCGCGGCGCGGTGAACAGCGCGATGCGGCCCACGAGCCCCGCCTCGAGCCAGGCCGTGCCCAGCTTGGGCCCGCTCTCGAGCAATACGTCGTAGCGGCCCCCGCGCGCGAGACGTTTCGCGAGCGCCCGCGGCGAGACCCGCCCTGCGGCCAGCGGCAACCGCCAGACCGCGACCCCGCGCCGCTCCAGCACCCGCGCGCGCGCGGCCGGCGGCGCCGGGCCACAGGCCACGACCGTGCCCTTCGCCAGCGCCGGCCCGAAGAGCCTCAGCGTGAGCGGCAGGCGCAGACGCGTATCGCAAACCACGCGCAACGGCTGGCACACGGCATCCCGCGCGCCCGAAAGACGCGCGGTGAGCCGCGGGTCGTCAGCCCGCGCGGTGCCCGCGCCGATGACCACTGCGTCCGCCCCGGCGCGCAACCGGTGGACCAGCCGCCGGGCCTCGAGCCCGGTGATCCACTTCGCGCGCCCGTCGCGGTCGGCCGCCTTGCCGTCCAGGGTCACCGCCAGCTTCCAGGTCACGCGCGGCAGGCCCACCCGGTGGGCGCGCCAGTAACCACCGAGCGCCTCACGGGCCTCGCGCTCAAGCAAGCCGACAGCGACCTCGATCCCGGCTGCGCGCAACCGGCGCAGGCCGCGGCCGTCCACAATGTCGTGCGGATCGCGCAGTGCCACGACGCAGCGCCGCACTCCCGCCTGGATGATGGCGTCCACGCAAGGCGGCGTGCGCCCGTGGTGCGCGCAGGGCTCGAGCGTGCAGTAGAGCGTGGCGCCGCGGGCTTTCGGGCCCGCCTGCCGCAGGGCCACCAGCTCGGCATGGTCGGCGCCCGCCCGTTCGTGCCAGCCGCTCCCGACCACGCGACCCGCGCGGACCACCACCGCCCCGACTATCGGGTTGGGGCTCGTGCGGCCCCGCCCCCGTTCAGCCAGGGCCAGTGCGCGCGCCATGAAGCGCGCCTCGTCTGGTCGCGACAAGCGGGCCATGACCCTCCAAGAAATAGAAGAACCCCATGGCGTTCGGCACCATGGGGCGGAATCACGGAGCAGCGGCCGGGACACGGACAGCCCCGGGCCCTCCTCCTTCTTCCATCCCGACTCTCACGGTCGGCCCCGGAATCTCGCCGGGTCTGCAGTCGCGTCCGGTTCGCCCTGGACTGCCGCGCCCCGCACACGCCCGCTCGCGGGCTTCACCGCCGGTGGGGACTCGCACCCCGCCCCGAAGGAGCTCAAGCGGGTGGAGTCTAGCGGGGGCTCCGGGGGGTGTCAAAAACGCGGGCGGATGCGGGGAGGCCCGCTGCCTCCTGCTGGAAGCACGGGCGCCGGATTACCACCGCCCTTCGCGCCGCGCGCCCCGCATCAATCTCGCGGCTTCGGCCTTCGGCGCAGATAACTCTGCGCCAGCTCGCCTCCTGGCTGCGCCTTGCGGATGAACTCCAGCATCTGTCGCGCCTCCTCGTCGCCCCTGGCCGCCGGACCCGCCAGTTTGAAATAACGTCTCATGGACGGGTAGGCCGCCTGGTAGTTCCCGGCCCGCATCTGCAGGATCGCCCAGCGTCGCCAGACCGGGGGATCCCGAGGCGTGAGCTGGCAAGCCGCCAGTGCCTCGATGATGCTGCCGCCGGACGACCGCCCCATCAGGATGTCAGCCAGCAGGCCATGGGCTTCCGAATCGAACACATGGCTGCTGATCGCCGCGGTCACTTGGCTCGCCGCACCGAGCGTGTCACCGGCTGCTAGCAGCCGCCGGGCGGCGGCGGTCTGCGGGTTCGATCCGAACCGGGGCACGAGTCCCGCAGCGGTCAACTCGCGACGCGCTGCAGCGGTGTCGCCCAGGGCCATCTCCACCCACGCCAGCCAGTAGCCCACGGGCATCATCTTCGGGTAGCGCTCCCGGGCTAGCCCGAGGACGTCCTTCGCCAGGGGGTATCGCTCGGAGATCAACTGGGAGGCCGCCACGGTGAAGAGCACCTCGGGGCCCGGCTTCTGCTCGATGAGCGAGTCATTCCGGGTCACGTACACGAAGAACGGCCCACGCCGCGCCCGCTCGGCAGTGAAATCGTGGAAGTAGTAGGAGCGCAGGCTGCTGTCGCGGTAGGCCCAGCGGATGAGGGGTCCGTCCGCAGCCTGCCATGACGAGAAGAACTGGAGACCGGAGAAGAACAGCGTGCTCCGGTGCGGGAGCGTCGGCCGCTGCCGACGCAGGTCCTGAAGGTATCTCGTCACCCACCACATCGAGCGATCGAAGTAGAAGCGGTTGAGGTGTGACTGCGTGCACCAGGGGCTCGGGTCGGTCGCGAACGTCTCGAGACGGCGCGCACTCTCCGATCCCCACACCAGGAGCGTGGTGGCGACGAGCGCGATCGCCAGCGGCCGGCGCGCGAGGAGTGCCCCCAGCATCAACGCCAGGCCACAGAGCGCGAAGAGGTAGTAGTAGGCACTCCAGATGTGGACCACCAGCACGACCGGGAGCGTGGCGAGCAGGGCCCAGAGCAGTCCCGTGCTCCACGCGCTCGGGGACTCGGGATCTGCCGGGCACCTCCCCTGCGAAACGGACCGCTGGCGACCGACCAGCGCGATCCCGACCAGCGCGAGCGCCAGCGGGATGAGGGGAGGCAGGACACTGAGGAGCCGCAGGGGTTGATACCGGCTCCACTCCGCGCCCAGGAACACCTGGACGAGGTGGATCGGCGCGGCCGGGATGGCATCGAGGCTGAAATGGATCGTGCCGCCCGAGCGGCCCTGCATGGCCAGCGTCCAGAAGACGGCCCACACCGCCACAACCGCGCCCAGCGGCCAGAGCGTCGCCAGCGACCGCGTCCAGCGCTGCCCCGGGCGGCGCGCCAGCCACACAGCCACGAGCGGTGTCAAGACCACGGTCTCCTTGGCGAGCAGGCCGAGCCCGAGGGATGCCGCGGCCCAACCATTCCGCCCCGACGCCACCAGACAGAGCGCGCCCAGCGCGCCCGCCACGGCGATCAGGTCCTGGCTGCCAGAGGCCCAGCGCACCGGGACATCCGCCACGTAGTGCAGTGCCAGGACGGACGCCGCGATGACCGCTGCCCGCGTCCCCGCCAGGCGGCGCGCCAGCACGAAGAGCATCGCGACGATCCCGAGAAAGATCAGGAGGTTCAGCACGTGGGCCACGACCGTGGACTCGCCGCTCCGGGCGACCAGCCAGAAGTAGAGCTGTCGGCCAACCGGGCGCCAGAAGTTGCGCAGCGGGTCCGGCGACGTCAGCGCGGCCCACAGGGAACGGCCGCGGATCTGGTCGAGAAAGAGGTAGTCGTCGGCAAAGAACGGCAGGCGCAATGCGGAGATCTGGAGCCACGCGCCAGCCACCAGCACCAGGGCGAGGGCTCCGACCGGCGCCAGCGCGGGGAACGCCGGCCCCGGCGCGCTCGGTGACCCCCGGCGGACGGCCCCGGCCCGCGCACCCGGGGAATGCGAGCGAGCAGGCCTGTCCTTGCGAAAACGTCCCATCGAAGCAGTCTACGCGAACGAGTCCTCACGCGGTAGGACGCGCCGCGACCCGCTCAACAGTTCCCCATCGGTTCGGACCGACCCCGACGGATGAAACCGGGCGTACCGGTCGCGGAGTTTCCTAGTAGTGTACGGTCGCGCGCACGCTCAGCAGCGTCCAGTCGTCGCCGGCCAAGAAGGCCAGGCGACCGCCCAGCTCCAGGCCCAGTTTCACGGGGGCCGGTTTCGCCGGCATCAGCGTGACCTGCAGCGCGACCGCGCTCGCCGTCTCGTGCACCGCCAGGTAGCTGAAAGCCGCGCCTCCGCCCGTCACTGAGAGGTCCCCGTGCGCGTTCACCAGGGCCGGGCCCAGCGAGACGCGGCGCACCGGGCCCGCGTCTCGCGGGAGCCAGTGCAGGAACGCGATGACTCCGAGAGCGCTGTAGTCCACCGCGCCGAACAGGCTGCCTTCCTGGGCCGGGCGGCTGCCGAGGAGATCGTAGCCCAGGTCGAGCCCGGCTCGCAGCGTCGGTGCCAGCGGGTAGTCCAGGCCCGCGCCCATGGAGATGGAGCCTTCGGGCGCGTCCGTCGTGAACAGCTTCGCGTAGCCGATCGAGACGTGGCCGCCCAGATCGGCGAACCGCGCCGCGGCCGAGACCGACGCGGAGACCATAAGCAGCGAGAGCAGGGCCAGCGTCCGCCACAGGACTCCACTCATCTTGCCTCCCTCGGGACTCCTGGGCAGCCACCGCACCAGCGCGGGACCGGACCCCGGCTTCACTTGTTGAACCGGATGAGCAGGCACTGGCCGTCCTGCACCACGTAGTCGCGCCCCTCGAGGGTCAGCCAGCCCTTCTCGCGCGTCGTCGATGTGCGCCCCCCGGCCTCGACCATGTGCTCCCAGTGGACCACCTCGGCCCGGATGAAACCCTTCGCCAGATCGCTGTGGATCGCTCCCGCCGCGTCCAGCGTCTTCTCGCCGCGGTGGATCGTCGACGCCTTCACCTCGTCGGGTCCGACCGTGAAGAACGAGACCAGTCCGAGCAGCTCGTAGCACGCACGGATGACCCGCAAGAGGCCGTCCTCGGCGAGCCCCATCTCGGAGCGGAACGCCGGGCGCTCCTCCGCGGGCAGAGAGACGATCTCGCGCTCGAGGTGCGCCCGGAGGGCCACCGCCAGCGCACCCGGACCCGCCGCGGGCGGCACCCGCCTTGCGGCGTCGTCCTGGTTGTACACCACCAGCAGCGGCTTCTGCGAAAGGAACTGGAACCCCTTGATGACCTTCGCAACCTCGGACCCGAAGCTCTCGCCCCGCAAGGGGCGCTCGGCCTCGAGCAGGCCCATGATCTGATCGAGCATCGCGTGTTCGCGCTCGCCTTCCTTCTTGCCGACGCGCAGCTCCTTTCCGAGCCGCTCCATGCGGCTCTCGACGATGACGAGGTCGTTGAGGATGAACTCGGCCTCGAGGTTGCGCAGGTCGCGCGCGGGGTCCACGCCGTCGGGGGCGGGCTCCAGGTCGCTCTCGAAGTCGCGCACCACGGCCAGGAAGGCATCGCAGTTGCGCACGCCCGCGAACAGGTCAGCCCTGGCGGCCACGCGGGCCGAAAGGGCATCGCGGCTGCCCCGGGCAGCGCTGCTGTCCACGAACTCGATCTGCGCATGCGTGGTCTTCTTCGGGTGGAAGATCGCGGCGAGCCGGTCCACCCGCTCGTCGGGCACGCGGACCACGCCCAGTTGCTCGCGCCCCGCCTGCGCGGCGTGCGCCCCGGCGCCCCGCATGAGGACCTCGAAGACGGTGCTCTTGCCGGAGCGCGGCAGACCGAGGATGCCGATACGCTGCATGGGGTTCCCCGCCGGAAGGAACGAGACGGCCCGCGGGAGTGCCCCGCAGGCCGTCCAAAGCTCGTGAGGCGCGGCAGTCTAGGGTCCGGCGCGGAGGAGTGTCAATCCGCCCCGGCGGCGGGTTTCCGTGACTGCAGGGCGTATTCGGCCGCCAGGGCCGCGTGCAGCCGGGCCGTCGCCTTCATCGGCACCTCGATCCGCCGGTCCGCCTGGTAGAGCACGACCGTCTTGCGCACCGTGTCCACGTAGTAGCTGCAGTCATGACACGCGTGCAGGTGCTCGTCCACCGCCCTGCGCAGTTCGTCGCGGACGTCCTGGTCAAGGTACTCCGACAGTTGTTCCATCACCTCGGTGCAATCCACGAACCTCCTCCAGAGGCTGGCCGGGGTTGCCTCGCTATCACGACCCTGGTGACCGGCCCGTCGCTGGGTACCGATCCTGTCGATTCCATCTAGATGCGCGCAGGACCCCCCGGGGTTTGCAGGAATTTGACCCCGCAACGCCGAACCGCAGGCTTGTCGGGCGACGTGGGAACGGCCGACACCCGCGCGGGCCCGAGGGAGGGCACCCGGGCCCGCAGGATCGCCGGCGTAAAGCGGGCGGGGCCGCCCGCTTCGCAGGGGCCCGGCCGAGGCGGGATCCGCCACCGTGTTGGTGACCCGTGCTGGGATCGAACCAGCGACTCCCTGCTTAAAAGGCAGGTGCTCTACCGACTGAGCTAACGGGTCACTGTGCCCCGCAAGAAACTAGCGCAGGCGGACGGCGGGCGCTATGGGGCGCACTCGGGCCAGGGTGAACCCGGGGCCGGGC
>Ga0315294_10007666_pt1 | contig 11845 bp, 9 predicted proteins | sample YL17G13_40_MG_FD_203626 | JGI IMG/M metagenome (GOLD analysis project Ga0315294, IMG submission 203626) | Sediment microbial communities from Yellowstone Lake, YNP, Wyoming, USA - YL17G13_40 | ecosystem: Environmental > Aquatic > Freshwater > Lake > Sediment | place: USA: Wyoming | collected...
GCTGCAAGTCCGGCCCCAAGGTCATCAAGATCGGCGTGGCCGGGCCGATGACGGGGGACCAGGCCAAGATGGGCATGGATTTGGTGAACGGCGTGTCCCTGGCCGTGGACGAGTGGAACGCCAAGGGCGGCGTCCTGGGCGTGAAAGTCGAGATCGTGAAGGGCGACGACCGCCGGGACCCCAAGGAGGCCAACTCCCTGGCCCAGAAACTGGTGAACGACGGCGTGGTCGCGGTGGTCGGACACTTCAATTCCTCCTGCTCCATTCCCGCCAGCCTGATCTACCACGAGAACAAGGTTCCGCAGATCAGCCCGGCCTCAACCAACCCCCAGCTCACCCAGCAGGGCTTCGGCAGCGTGTTCCGCACCTGCGGCCGGGACGACCAGCAGGGCTCTGTGGGCGCTAAGTTCGTGCTCCAGGTCCTCGGGAAGAAGAGGATCGCGGTCCTTCACGACAAGACGACCTACGGGCAGGGCCTGGCGGACGAGTTCAAGAAGGCCCTGGGCGACTCGGCCCAGGTCGTGATCTACGAGGGGATCATCCAGGGAGACAAGGACTTCAAGGCCGTTCTGACCAAGGTCAAGCAGGCCAAGCCCGAGGTAGTCTATTTCGGGGGCATCTATCCCGAGGCCGGGCTGTTGGTCCGGCAGATGAAGGACCTGGGGATCAAGACCGACTTCGTTGCCGGGGACGGGGTGATCGACCCGGAGTTCCTGAAGATCGCCGGAGATCCCGCCCTGGGGTGTTACCTCTCCTTCGGCCCCTCGGTCAAGGAGCTCCCCACGGCCAAGCGCTTCATCGAGGCCCACCAGGCGAAGTATGGGGAGATCGGCCCTTACTCGGTCTACTCCTATGATGCCGCCAACATCATCCTCACGGCCATCGAGAAGGCGGGAAAGCTGGACGGGGATAAGATCGCCGAGGAGATCCACAAGATCAAGTACGAAGGCGCCATCGGCACCATCCAGTTCGACCCCAAGGGAGATGTGCTCAAGGCTCCCTACATCTTCTGGCAGGTCCAGAAAGTCAAGGGCCCGGACGGCAAGGAGAAACTGGACTTCGTGCCCTGCAAGGAGCAGGTCCAGTAAGAAAGAAGCAGAGCGTAAGAGTCACGGCGGAAAAGGAGTGTTTCTCCAACAATTAGTCAACGGCCTGACCGTGGGCTCGGTGTACGCCCTGATCGCCCTGGGCTATACCATGGTCTACGGCATCCTGGAGTTCATCAACTTCGCCCACGGGGAGATCTACATGGTCGGGGCCTACCTCGGCATCATTGCCGTGGCCGTGGCCACATCCCTGGGCCTGGGAGGGTTTCCCATCCTCCTCCTCGTCATCGCCTTCGTGTTTGCGATGGCCTTCTCGGCCTCCTGGGGAGTGACCATCGAGCGGTTAGCCTACCGGCCCCTTCGCCAGGCCCCAAGGCTGGCCCCTCTGATCTCAGCCCTGGGGGTCTCCATCTTCCTGCAGAACTTCGTGATGGTCACCCAGGGCACCCGGGACAAGGTCTTCCGTCTCACCGAGCATCAACTCCCGCTGACCAGCGGGAGCATCACCTTCGGCTCGACCCAGATCTCTTTCGTCCAGGTGATGATCATGGGCACGGCGGTTTTCCTGATGATCCTGCTGTCCCTGTTCATTGGGAAGACCAAGCTGGGCAAGGCGATGCGGGCCACAGCCCAGGACCAGAAGATGGCCTATCTGGTGGGGATAGACATCAACCGGGTCATCTCCGTGACCTTCCTGATCGGCTCAGCGCTCGGCGCGGCGGCCGGGGTGATGGTCGCGCTGTACTACGGGTTGGTGAATTTCTTCATCGGATACATCGCCGGCATCAAGGCCTTCACAGCCGCGGTCCTGGGCGGGATCGGGAACGTCCCCGGGGCGATGCTGGGAGGCATCATCCTGGGCCTGGTGGAGAGCTTCGGGGCAGGCTACCTCTCCAGCGAATACAAGGACGTCTACGCCTTCGTCATCCTGGTCGTCTTCCTCATCTTCCGCCCCCAGGGGCTGTTGGGCGAGCGGGTAAGCGAGAAGGTCTAAATGAAGCTCCTGAAACATCTGGGCTGGGCACCCTGGCTGGGTTTCCTGGTCCTTCCCTTCGGGGGATGGAAGCTGGCCCTGGGCCTGGCCGGGGTGATCCTCGTCCTGATCCTCCTGACCCCGGTCTGGGAGGCCGTGCGCCGCGGACTTACGCACACAAGCCAAGCGATTTCAGAGCGGGTCGGCCGGACCGGCAGACCTCTTCAGGCCGGGTCCATGGTCGGATTCGTCCTCCTGCTCCTCATCCTGCCGCTCGTCCTGAACCGCTACTTCGTGGACGTGGCGGTCCTGGCCGGGATCTACATCGTCCTGGCCCTGGGCCTGAACATCGTGGTCGGCCTGACCGGGCTCCTGGCCCTGGGGTTCATCGCCTTCTACGCGGTCGGAGCCTATGCCTATGCGCTGCTGTGGCTGCACTTCAAACTGCCCTTCTGGCTGGGCCTGCCCATCGGGGCCCTGGTCGCCTGTCTCTTCGGGATCCTCCTGGGGAGCCCGGTGCTCCGGCTGCGCGGGGATTACCTGGCCATCGTGACCCTGGGCTTCGGGGAGATCACGCGCATCGTCCTGAACAACTGGGACGAGGTCACCCGGGGGCCGAACGGCATCCTGGGCATCCAGCGCCCCATCCTCTTCGGTTTCCAGTTCCGGCAGCCGATGCACTACTATTACCTCATCTTTCTGATGGTGGTCCTGACCATCTTCGTGGTCAGGCGCCTGGAGCGCAGCCGCATCGGCCGCGCCTGGGTGGCGGTCCGGGAGGACGAGACCGCGGCCCGGGCCATGGGCGTGAACGTGACCGCGATGAAACTGCTGGCCTTCGCCGTGGGCGCTGCCTTCGCCGGGCTGGCCGGCGTTTTCTTCGCCGGAAAGATGACCTTCATCTCCCCGGAGTCGTTCACCTTCATGGAATCCGTGATGGTCCTGTGCATGGTGGTTCTGGGCGGGATGGGCAGCATCCCCGGGGTCATTCTCGGGGCGGTCCTCCTGATCATCCTGCCCGAGGCCCTGAGGCAGTTCCAGCTCTACCGCCTTCTGGTCTTCGGTGGGGCCATGGCCATGATGATGGTCTTCCGGCCCCAGGGCCTGATCCCCAGCCGGAGGAGAAAGATGGAGCTGGTCAAGGAGGGGGAATAGGTGCTGTTGGAAGCCGGACACTAAATATAGACTCTCATTTTCCTGTAAACCCGATAACCACAATATGTAGTAGTATCCCTTCTCAGAGGCCGTAATCAGGTCCGACAAAGCTCAGTTAGCCCGTTTATCGACAGGACAGGCTCGGAAGGGGGACCTCCGAAAGGCCTCCGAAATCTCAAGGGGTTTCCGAGGTATTCACGCGATATTCACGCCGTATTCACGCGCTCCTCTCCCACATATAGGGGGGTGAGGGGTTGAGAGGCGGGAAGGCTACTATATGTTGTGGTTAGTTGGATAGATAGTTTGGAAATGTTGAAGCACAAAAAACATCCAGTTAAATCATGGGAGGTTGAATAATGAAATACCTATGGCCTGCAATAATAATGTTTTCAATTTTCGGTTGCGTCCAAAAGACTAATAAGGTTTCCGTGTCTAAGACGGAGAAACCTCCGGTTGTGGAAAAAGGGCCTCCTGGGTTAACGTTTTTCCTATTAAATGAACATGGGTTCAAGGAATACCAAAACGATAAAGACAGTTCCACGATGGTTCTAATCCCCGCCGGGGAGTTCACGATGGGGTCGGACGACTATCGTGACAATGGGAAGCCCATCCACACCGTCTACCTGGATACCTTCTACATAGAAAAGTATGAGGTTACAGTGAGGCAGTACCGGAAGTTCGCGCAGGCCACGGGGAGAAACATGCCGGACCAGCCGGGTTGGAATGAGGGGGATAACTATCCTGTAGTGAATATTACCTGGTACGACGGCTCGGCCTATGCCATCTGGTCTGGAAAGAGGCTTCCCACTGAAGCCGAATGGGAGAAGGCGGCGAGGGGAACGGATGAGAGGAAGTATCCTTGGGGGGATACCTGGGACCCAAGTAAATGCAACAGTTCTGACGGCTACGCCAACACCACCCCTGTGGGGAGTTTTCCACAAGGGGCCTCGCCCTACGGGGTGATGGACATGGCCGGAAACGTTTGGGAGTGGTGCGCGGACTGGTATGACAAAAACTACTACTCCCAAAGCTCTAACAACAATCCTAAGGGTCCGTCGTCTGGCTCGTCTCGCGGGCTGCGCGGGGGCTCCTGGTACGGCGCCCAGGACAACTGCCGCGCGTCGTCCCGGAACTGCGGCCGCCCGCAGGGCTGGGGCCGCAACATCGGGTTGCGTTGCGTCCGGTGAGTAAGATTGCTAAAGGTGCTAATTATCCTTTAGGGGAAATCAAATGAGCTGGACAAGGTACGATTCATACAAAAAAGCAAAGAAATGCAGAAAATGTATTTATGTTATAAAACACAATAGAAAACCCAAATATATTGGTAAAGCTAAGAATTTTGGCGGATCGAATGGCAGATATAACTCTGGTTATAGTTACTTAATAAGGCTACTATTGAGAAAGGGTTTCAAGTTATATATATGGAAATTTAAATCTCCACAATGGGAAAAAGAAAGTAATAATTATGAGAAAGCCTTAATTGAAAGACATAGAAGGACTGTTTTAAACGAGAAATTGAAAAGGGGGAGGGGGAAGTTTGAGGGAACCACGAATCGTTCATTTCTTGATATCCGGCAAAAACAAAGAAGAGATATGTAGGTGAGTTCAGTCTCAATAAAAATCTTACCCCATGAACCTGCTTGAAGCTAAGAAAGTCACCAAGCACTTCGGGGGGCTGAAGGCCCTGTAGGCTGCGGGCTTCTCGGCGGCGAAGGAGTGCGGGAAATCGTGAAAGATGACCAGGGGAAAGACGAATGCGTTGTATTGATAGAGGCTTTTAGAGACTGTATCAAAAAGAGGAGGAGAACGGCGAGATTGCTTCGTCGTCCCGCTCAATGCGGGACTCCTCGCAATGACACCCTTCAAGAAAACCTCATTCTGAAACAGGCTCTTAGATAAGGAGGAGACCCGATGCCCACCGTTGCACAAATGACCAAGGAAGAGCTGAAAGGGATGATCGCCGATCTGATCGAGGAGAAGTTGATTGAATTGGTAGGCGATCCCGACGAAGGCCTGCCATTGCGGAAGGCCCTGCGTGACAGGCTGTTGCGCCAGAGGCGGGGTACGGCACGCGGGGAGCGCGGCGAACCGCTCACGGAGGTTGCGCGCCGGCTGGGTTTGTTCTAAAAGCTCATGTATACCGTCCGCATCCTGAAGACGGCCGTTAGGGAATTAGAGCTGCTCGACAAGCCCACGGGACGGCGAGTGGTTCAACGCATCCATTGGCTGGCTCGGAACTTGGAAAACATCCGGCCGGAAGGATTGAGGGGGGCCCTATCAGGGTTTTATAAACTGCGCGCGGGGGATCAGCGCATCATCTACGAAATCCTCCGCCAGGAGAAGGTTATTCTCATTCATGCCATCGGCCACCGCCGCGAGGTCTATCGGGTGAAGTGAGTTGTAGCTCTTATTCTCAAAACGATTGCGGGTCGGGCGGAATCCCCGTTTCCATCTATCCGGTCGGAGTCCGAGGGCAGGATGCCCTCGATACTGCCCCGATGAATCGGGGCGCTACGAGCAAGCTATGACCCTCCTTGAAGCCAAGAAAGTCACCAAACACTTCGGGGGGCTGAAGGCCCTCCACGAAGTGGATTTGAACGTCTCCTCAGGCGAGATCGTGGGGATGATCGGGCCGAACGGGGCGGGCAAGACGACCTTCTTCAACTGCATCACGGGCATGCACCGAGCCACGCACGGGGAGATCCAGTTCCACGGGAAGCACAGCCTCTGCGGCAAGCGGCCGGACGAGATCGCCAAACTGGGCATCGCCCGCACCTTCCAGAACATCCGTCTGTTCGGGGACATGACCGCCCTGGAGAACGTGATGCTGGGCCGGCACTGCCGGACCAAGGCCGGGTTCTGGGGCGCGGTGTTCACGCCCCCGGCCGTGCTCACAGAAGAGCGTGAGACCGTGAAGCGCAGCCACGAGCTGCTCGCCTTCGTGGACCTGGCGGACTATGCCCAGGAGCGGGCCCGGAACCTGCCATACGGGCTTCAGCGCAGATTGGAGATCGCCCGGGCCATGGCCACGGAGCCGTCGCTCCTGTTCTTGGACGAGCCCGCGGCCGGGATGAACCCCCAGGAAGTAGGAGGACTGATGGCCTTGATCCGCAGGATCCGGGACTCCGGGATCACCATCCTCCTGATCGAGCACCACATGAAAGTCGTCATGGGGGTCTGCGAACGCGTGGCCGTCTTGGACTACGGTCTGAAGATCGCAGAGGGGTGCCCGGCCGAGATCCAGTGCGACCCGAAGGTCGTAGAGGCTTACTTAGGCAAAGACCAGGAGTGCATCGCCTAACCATGGAATCCGACGGGACGGTCCTGGAGCTTAAAGAGGTACGCACCCACTACGGCCGGATCGAGGCCCTGAAGGGCATCTCGCTGATCCTCCGGAAGGGCGAGATTGTGACCCTGATAGGGGCCAACGGCGCGGGAAAGACCACCACCCTGATGGCCATCTCCGGGGTCGTTAAGCGCACCTCCGGAGACGTGTTCTACGAGGGCAAATCCACCTCCGGGATGAGCCCCCAAGCCCTGGTCGCGGCCGGCATCTCCCAGGTCCCGGAGGGAAGGCGGATCTTCCCCCGCCTCTCGGTATTAGAGAACCTTGAGATGGGGGCGTTCACCCGCAAGGACAAGGTCGGTATCCGCGAGGACTTGGAGAAAGTCTTCTTCCTGTTCCCGATCCTCAAAGAGCGCAAGGGTCAGAAAGGGGGCACCCTCTCTGGGGGCGAACAGCAGATGCTGGCCATCGCACGGGGCCTGATGGCCAAGCCCAAGCTCCTGCTCCTGGACGAGCCCTCCCTGGGCCTGGCTCCGCTCCTGGTGGAGCAGATCTTTCAGATCATCGCCGGGATCCAGAAGCACGGCGTGACCATCTTCCTGGTGGAGCAGAACGCGCTCAAGGCGCTTAAGGCCGCGGACCGGGGATACGTCCTGGAGAACGGCGCCATCGCTCTGGAAGGCAAAGCCAGCGACCTTTTGATGAACGAAAAAGTCAAAGCCTCCTACCTGGGAGCCTGAGAAATGAAGAGCAAGATTTTGCTGGTCTCCAGCGACCACGAGACCTGGACCTGGGCCTCCCGAATCCTCACCGAGCGGGGCCACGAGGTCATCGAGGCCTACAACGGGGAAGAGGGCCTGGTCCTGGCCCGGCAGGAGATGCCGGACCTGATCGTGGCCGACATGGCCCTGCCCAGGATGGACGGCCTGGAGATGAGGCGCCGCCTGCTCTCGGACCCGCTCGTGGCCTCCCTGCCCGTGATCCTGATCGTCGACCGGGAGGAGGTCGCCGGGCACCTGGAGGTCCTCCAGACCCTGGTGGAGGATTTCCTTGTCCGTCCCCCCCTGGTGGCCTCGGAGTTCGTGCTTCGGGTGGAGCGGGCCCTGGCCTCGGGCACCCGCGAGCGGGACCCCAGACGGGACATCCAGGACACCCTCCTGAAGCTCACCCACCGCGAGCTCTCCCGGGCCTACGCGGAGCTGCAGAATGTCACCGTGGACATCATCAAGTCCCTGGCCATGGCCCTGGAAGCCCGGGACGCCTATACCCGCGGCCATTCCGGGCGGGTGGGCCAGTATGCCGCGGCCCTGGGGCGGGCCCTCCTCTGGAAATCCAACGAGGTGGCCGACATCGAGACCGTCGGGGTGCTGCACGACATCGGGAAGATCGGGATCTCGGACCGTATCCTCCTCAAGCCCCGGAAGCTGACCCCGGCCGAGTTCGAGATCATGAAGAGCCATCCCCGGATGAGCGCGGAGATCCTCACCCCCCTGCCCAATCTCCAGCACCTCCTCCCGGCCATCCGCTACCACCACGAGTTCTACCAGGGCGGGGGGTATCCCGAGGGCTTGGTGGGCGAGGCCATCCCTTTAGGCGCGCGGGTCATCCTGATCGCCGACGCCTATGAGGCGATGACCTCGGACCGCACCTACCGCAAAGGCCCGGGGCACGTCTGGGCCCTGGACCAGCTCAAGCGCTACGCCGGCAAGCAGTTCGATCCCCAGCTCGTGCCCATCTTCGAGCAGGTCGCCGCCCAGCTTCCCCCGGCCCAGAGAAAGTCGGAGGCGGGGAGCGGGGGGTGAGCGGAAGAGAGCGATCCTGAAGAGAGGAAGACATTGCCAAATAAAGACTTAAGTGTATCCCCTGCGGCCTTCCGGGACGCTTTCCCGGAGGTCCGTCCTCCCGTCCCGGAGGTCCGTCCTCCCGTCCCGGAGGTCCGTCTTCCCGTCCCGGAGGTCCGTCCTCCCGTCCCGGAGGTCCGTCCTCCCGTCCCGGAGGTCCGTCCTCCCGTCCCGGAGGTCCGCCTTCCCGTCCCGGAGGTCCGTCCTCCCGTCCCGGATGTCCGTCTTCCCGTCCCGGAGGTCCGTGTTCCCGTCCCGGAGGTCCGTGTTCCGCATTCCAAAATCCAAAATCGAAAATGAGAAATGTATCTTAGCCGCCTGGAGCTGTTCGGTTTCAAGTCGTTTCCTTACCACTTAGAGCTGGAGCTGGGCATGGGCCTCACGGCCATCGTGGGCCCGAACGGCTGCGGCAAGACCAATCTCCTGGACGCGGTCCGCTGGGCGATGGGCGAGCAGAGCGCCAAGACCCTGAGGAGCGAGACGATGGAGGACGTGATCTTCAGCGGGACCAAGGACCAGAAGCCCCTGTCCCTGGCCGAGGCCACCCTGATCTTCAACAACGAGGACCGGGCCCTGGCCGTGGACTACAGCGAGGTGGAGATCACCCGCCGTCTCTTTCGCTCCGGGGAGAGCGAGTACTACCTGAACAAGCAGCTCTGCCGCCTGAAGGACATCACCGACCTGCTCCTGAACACCGGGCTGGGCGCGGACAGCTATGCCGTGATCGAGCTCCGGATGATAGACGCCGTCCTGTCCGAGGACCCCGGCGAGCGCCGGCTGCTGTTCGAGGAGGCCGCGGGCGTAGCTAAGTACCGCCGGCAGAGAAGGGAGACCCTGCGCAAGTTAGAGGCCACCGAGGCCGATCTTCTGAGGCTCAGCGACATCGCCAGCGAGGTCGAGAAGCGGGTCCGCTCCCTCAAGCGGCAGGTCCGGCAGGCCGAAGCCTACCAGGAGCTCAGGGCCGGGCTCATCGACAAGGAGAAGCTCCTGGGCGGGCGGACCCTCTTCGCCCTGGACCGGGAGGAGAAGGTGCTCCAGGAGGAGGGCGGAAGGCTTTCCTCGGCGCGGGAGGAGCAGGCCCGGGCCCTGACCCGCAAGGAGACTGAGACCGAGGAGCTGCGCCTGAAGATCCAAGCCAACGAGGACGGCCTGACCCGGGTCCAGGAGAAGCTGGACGGGGTCTCGGACCAGCTCCGCACCCTGGAGCAGGAAGCCGCGGGAGCCCGGGAGAGGCGGGAAGGGCTGGAGCGGGGCATCGCGGACCGGGAGCGGGACATCCGCGACCTCCTGGAAAGGATCGGCACGGCCGAGGCCCGGGTGAAGGAAGGGCGGACCGAGGTGGAGGCCAAGGTCAGGGACATCCACGCCCTGGAGCTCTCCCTCTCGGCCAAGGAAGAGAACCTGGCCCGGGCCCAGGACGAGCACCAGAAGCAGCGCGTGGCCGTGGGCGCGATCCAGCAGCGAATCTTCGAGAGGGTCCGGGAGGAATCCGAGGAGCGCAACCAGCTCTCGCTCTTCACGGTCCGTCTGGAGGGCATCTCCCAGCGCGCCGGCCGGCTCATCCAGGAGCGGTCGGCCGAGGAGGAGGCCCTGAAGAAGCTGGCCCAGGAGACCGCCCAGGCCGAGGCTGAAAGGGAGGAGGCCCGGGGAGCCGCGGAGAGGCTCAAGGAAGAGGAGGGCGCTCTCCGGGAGGCCCGGCTCAAGGCCGAGGAGGAGGCCAAGAGGCTGGCTCAGAAGGCCGGAGACCTGTCCCAGGCCCTGGAGCTTAAAAGGGCCGAGCTTGCGCTCTTAGAGGGACTGGTGGCGGGCCGCGAGGGCTATTCCGACGGCGTGCGCACCCTGTTGGCCGAGGTTCCGGGGATGGCCACGGTTGCCGATGCCATCGAGGCGGAGCCCCCCTACATCCGGGCCATCGAGGCCGCCCTGGGAGAGAAGCTGGAATGGGTCCTCCTGGAGCGCTCCGAGCAGGTGAAGACCGCCATCGCCCTGTTAAGATCCAAGCGTCAGGGACAGGTCACCCTGGTCCCCCTGGACCGAGTCGGGGGCAAAGAAAAGGGGAAGGGACGCAAGCCTGAGGGCTCGGACGGGTTCGTTAGAGATTTCGTGAAGGTCAGGGAATCCCGGTTCGCGGGGGCCGTGGAGCAGCTGCTCAAAGACGTGGTCGTGGTCCGGGATTACGACACGGCCCTGCTTCTCTTGGGGAGAAGGGAGAACTCCGGCTTCGCGTTCGTGACCCTGGACGGGGAGGTGGTTCAGCATTCGGGCATCGTGACCTATCTGGGCGAGGGAGGGGAGAAGGCCGGGCACCTGGAGCGGAAGCGCCGGATCGAGGATTTGCGCCATGAGCTCGCGGCCTCCGACTTCGACCTCAAAGAGGCCAGGCGTTCCCAGGAACGGGGCGAGGCCGTGGCCTACCAGGCGGTCTCCAGCCTGCAGGACTGCGTGTCCCGCCAGGAGAAGGAGTCCCTGAGGGTCCGCGAGGCCGAGGCCCGCATCGAGCGGGCCGGATTCCAGTCCGGGCGGGCGCGGGAACGGCGCGAGGCCCTGGACGCCGAGGCCAAGGGGCTTTCCGAGGAGCAGAACACCCTGGCCCTGTCCTTCCGGGAAGCCGAGACCTCCTTTGCCGTGGCCGTGGAGGAAAAGGAGCGGGAGGAGCACTTCCTCGTCGAAGAGGAGGCCCGGCTCCTGGCCCAGGAGGCCAAACGGCAGGACCTCGCGGCTGAGGCCAACGAGATGAAGGTGCGCCTGGCCGAGGAGCGGGGGGAGCGGGAGAAGCTCCTGGCCGAGATGGAGGCCCTGTCCCGGATCAAGGCCGAGGCCATGGAGGAGATCACCCGCAAGCGCGGGGAGCAGGCCGCCTCGGAGTCCCAGATCCTGGCCCTGCAGGAGGTCGTGGCCCGGGAGGAGTCCGAGATGGCCGCCCTGCAGGAGAGCCGCCAGGCCCTGCTCCGGGACCGGGGCCGGGTGGAGGTCGAGTCGCGGGGCCTGCTCGAGTCCCTGAAACAGGCCGAGGGGGCCCTGCACGCCCTGATCAAGGAGGGGGACCGGGTCTCGGAGGCGGCCTACGGGGGCAGCCTGCGCCTCTCCCATATCGGGATGGAGCGCCAGTCTCTCCAGGAGCGGCTCAAGGAGGAGTACGACCTAACCGTGGAGCTCCTGGAGTCAGATGAGCCGCTCGATACGCTCCGGGCCGAGACCGAGGAGTTGCGCCTGAAGCTCAAGCGCTTCGGAGCCGTGAACCTCGTGGCCCTGGAGGAGTTCCAGGAGGAGGAGAAGCGCTTCACCTTCCTCACCGCCCAGAAGGAGGATTTGGAGAAGGCTAAGGGAGACCTGCGGGCCTCCATCACCAAGATAGACGAGACCGCGCGGGCGATCTTCGTGGAGACCTTCGCCAAGATCCAGGAGGGCTTCCGCAAGGTCTTCTCCACCCTGTTCTCGGGCGGGGAGGCGGAGCTCGCGTTAGTGGGAGAGGGGGACCCCCTGGAGGCGGAGATAGACATCCTGGCCAACCCCGAGGGGAAGCGCCTGCGCTCCATCGCCCTCT
>Ga0315294_10007667_pt1 | contig 11845 bp, 10 predicted proteins | sample YL17G13_40_MG_FD_203626 | JGI IMG/M metagenome (GOLD analysis project Ga0315294, IMG submission 203626) | Sediment microbial communities from Yellowstone Lake, YNP, Wyoming, USA - YL17G13_40 | ecosystem: Environmental > Aquatic > Freshwater > Lake > Sediment | place: USA: Wyoming | collected...
TTTCAGGGTACATGGTCCACGGTTTCCTTTGCAATTTTGATGGCGTACATTGCCATGTACCAATGATAACACAAAAGCGGGCCGATTTCAAGCAGTTGGCCTAGATTCCTCGTCGCTGCGCTCCTCAGAATGACGGACGACGGAGGATCAGCCAGATTTCTTTCAGCGTGGGCCGTTTGCCGTAGACGAGCAGTCCCACGCGGAACAGTTTCGCTCCTGCCCACAGCGCGACCGGGATGGAAAGCAGCAGGACGACGATGCTGCCGGCCACGTCCACCCAGCCCACCTCCGCCAGCGGCAACCGCATCATCATCATCGTGGGGGCGGTGAGGGGGAAGAAGGTCAATATCCGCGCAATGAGCATGTTCGGGTTGGTAAAGAGGAAGCCGCTGATCATGTACGGGATGGCGGCAAAGAAGGAGAAGATGCCCGCCAACTGCTGGCTTTCGCGCATCGTCGCACCCAAAGCGCCGATGCCGGCCATCAGGATGGCGTACAACGTGTAGCCCAGCAGGTAGTAGACCACCCCCAGGACGAGTACGCGCATCGGGATGAACGCCGCGCCGGCGACGGCCAGGAGCGCCACTGCCCCGCCGCTGAATCCGACGGCGCTGGCCACCCAGACCAGCACCTGCACCAGGCCCAGTGCACCCAGGCCGGCTACCTTCCCGGCCATCAACTCCATCGGCCGGACCGAGGAGACGACGATCTCGATCACCCGGCTCTCCTTTTCCTCAGCCACGCTCTGCAGCAGGTAGCCCGACGAGATGAAAATCGTCGTCACCAGGAAGATAGACAGGAAGTAGGGGATGATGAAGGTGAAGGCGAACCCCCAGCCGCCTTCGCCCTGGGTCTTGCCGCCCGACGAGATCACGCGTGGCTCGACGTTGGCCGGATTGGCGGCCCGCTCCCGGAGCGCCGGACCCACCCGGTCGGCCAGCAGGTGGTCTACGAAGAAGGCCCGCACGGTCGCCGAGTCGCTGACCGCGGCTGCGCCGAACCCACTCCCCATGCTCACCACGACTACCCGGCCTGTCTCCAGGTAATCCTTCCCGATCAACAACACCTGCGAGACTATCTCGGCTTTCAGCGCCGCCTCTGCCTCCGCTTCGCTACTATACGGAACAAAGTTCTTCTGGTATTGTGGCAGGATAGGGGAAAAGTACCCCGACTGGTCCACTACACCGATGGGGGTATCGCCGACATCGAACTGCTTCTCGATAAGCGCCCCCAGTTGCCGGGCCTGGCCGGCGAAGAAGGCGCCGAACAACAGCGTGACGATGCCCAGCACGGGCACGCTCGCCGTCATGATGATGAACCCGGCCCGCCGCACGTTCGTCAGGAACTCGTGGCGGGTGACTACCCAGACCTTGTGCCAGTCCATCGCCTCACGCCTCCTCGCCGCTCACGACGGCCACGAAGATGTCTTCCAGCGGCACCGGCGCCACCTCGAATGCCTGCATCTCCACTCCCCGCTCCAGGAGCGCGCGCAGCACCTGCTGCGGATTGGCTCCTTCCGCCAGCGTCAGGTTGAACGCCCCGTCATCTGGCTCCACTCCCAGCACGCCAGGGAGGTCATCCGGGACGTGGGGAGCGCGGACCTGGATCGTGTTGGGGGCGTAATTCCGCTTGATCTCGGCCAGCGGGCCGTAGAGCACGGCCCGCCCCCGGTTGATGAGTACGATGCGGTCGCACAGCGCCTCCACCAGGCTCATCTGGTGCGTGCTGAGGACGATCGTCTTGCCCTCCTGGCGCAGCCCGGCGATGAAATCCTTGATCCGCTCGACGTTGACCGGGTCCAGTCCCTGGAATGGCTCGTCCAGGAAAATCACCTGGGGGTCGTGGACCAGGCTGGCGACGAACTGGAGGCGCTGCTGCATGCCCCGGCTCAGGTCGCGCACCTTGCGGGCGGCCCAGTCCTCTAATTGGATACGCTCAAGCAAGGACAGCGCCCGCCCTCGCGCGGTTGTCCGGGGCATGCCCTTCAGTTCGGCCAGGTAGACGAGCGTGTCGAGCACCTTCAGGTTGCGGTACAGCCCGCGCTCTTCCGGGAGGTAGCCCACGAGCCCCTTTGCCTGGCCTGGAGATTGGCCCAGAATCGTCACGCTCCCGTCGTCAGGATCGAGGATGTCCATAGCGACGCGGATGGTCGTCGTTTTCCCGGCGCCGTTCGGGCCCAGGAGGCCGAAGATCTCTCCGCGGTCGACCTCGAAGGAGAGGTGGTCCACCGCGACCACGTCTCCGTAGCGTTTTACCAGGTCTTGGATTTGAATAATCATTTGACATCTCTGTGGCATGTAGATACAATCAGGTATGGAGGAACACCGATGGGCATTCCACCTGCGATTGCCGCGATCGCGCCGGACGGGCGGCTCACGCCTGTCCAACGGCGGCGCATCATGATAGACCTCTGTCGGCGGCGCATCCGGCCGGGCACCGGCAGCGGTCCTGAGTTCCTGCGAAGGAGGACGGCTATGCACCCCTGGCCCGATCTGCGGCCCATCCTTGAGGGTATCCCCTGGGTTATCGTCGGCGGCGTTGCCACGCGGGCCTACATGCCGGAACGGGTCACCCAGGACCTGGACATCCTGGTGCGCCACCGGGATGGCGGCGAGGTGCGGGCGCGGCTGGAAGCGGCAGGATATCACTACGTCTCTTCCCTGGCCATCCCGGGGTTTTTGGCCCAATCGCCGGAGGGCATAGACGTAGACGTGGTCCTGGGCGACTATCCCTGGCTGGATGAGGCACTGGCCCATCCCCGGCAGGACCCGGCAGGCTATCCTGTGCTGGACCTCCCTTATCTGGTGTTAATGAAGATGGAATCCTCCCGCACCCGCGACTTCGGCGACCTGGGCACGATGCTTGGCCTGGCCTCGGAAGAGGAACTGGCGCGGGTGCGGGCAGCCTGTGCCCGCTACGCTCCCGGCGAGTCCGAAGACCTGGAATCTCTCATCTATCTGGGCCAGGTGGAGATGGGCAAGGTGCCGGGTGCCGACGAATGACCTGTATGGCTGTTTGGCCGTATTATAACCCCGATTGAGGTACAGGCAAGGCCAGAGACCGGGTACGCGGATGCACACGGATGCACACGGATAGGATCGGAAAATCTGGGCAATCCGTGCCATCCGTGTTGATCCGTGTCCGACGAATTTGGTTGTGGCGGGAGGGCACTGTGTGGTACGGGTTGCGCAAGTCACCGGAGGCTGAGTCCGAATTTGTCCGCTCGGCGACCGAGTTGTTGCAGTCTACGTCACGCTACCTCATCCTCACGACGGGCGGGATCTACCTGGCCTGGCACCTGGTGGCGACGGTGACGTGGCCGGACACGCTCGGCCAGCACATCTGGCCGATCACGCCGGTCGTCGCGCTCACGTTTGCCCTCTCCCTCTGGTTACTCCCGAAGCAGTTGCTGGCAGCGCAGGCCGTCTGGCAGGCCGGGCTGGCGGTCGCGATTACGCTGGCCATATACCTGTTTCAGCAGCCGCAGGTGGCCTTTCTGTACGCGCTGCTCCCGCTCATGGCCGTCGTCACCGTGGGCTGGCCGGCGGGGGTGCTCGCGGAGGCGGTGGTGGCCTTGCTCGTGTGGTGGATAGTGCGCAGCCCAATCATGCCGCCGCTGCCCGCGACGCATGCGCTGGCAATCGTCAGCGGCGGGGCCTTCGCCGGGCTGCTGGGTTGGGCGGCGGCGCGCACACTGCTGACCGCGATTCAGTGGTACCTGTTCAGTTTTGCGCAGGCCCAGGAGAACATGGAAGAGGCACGCCAGCACCGGGCACAACTGGCGCGGGTGCTCAAGGACCTGGACCAGGCCTGCTACCGGCTGGAGCGTGCCAATGCGATGCTGGTGCTGGCCCGCGCCGAAGCGGAAGAAGCACAGGAGGCGCGCAACCGTTTTGCGCTGGCCGTCAGCCACGAACTGCGCACGCCACTGAACTTTATCATCGGGTTCAGTGAACTGATGGTGAATTCGCCGGACACGTATGCCGAACCGGAGCGCTGGCCACCCGGCCTCTACGAGGACGTCCAGGAAATCTACCGCAGCAGCATGCATCTTTTGCGCCTGGTCAACGACGTGCTCGACCTGGGGCAGATCGAGGCACTGCGGATGGTGCTGGTCAAGGAGTGGGTGAGCCCGGCCCAGATCGTGCACGAGGTGGAGGCCATGGTGCGGCCGGCGTTTGCGCGCAAGCGGCTGTGGTACCGGACGGAGGTCGAGCCGGAACTGCCCGACGTGTTTGTGGACCGTACGCGCATCCGGCAGGTTTTGCTCAACCTGGTGAGCAACAGCCTGCGCGTGACCGAGCGTGGCGGCGTCACGGTTCGGCTGCACAGGGATGGAGAGAGCCTCCATTTCTGCGTCCAGGACACGGGGCCGGGCATCGCCGAAGCGGACATCCCCAGGATCTTTGAGGATTTCCAGCAGGTGGCGAGCGGCAGTTGGCGGCGGCGCGAGGGGGCGGGGCTGGGCATCCCGATCAGCCGGCGGTTCGTCGAACTCCACGGCGGGCGGATGTGGGTGGAGAGCCAGGTGGGGGAAGGGACCTCGTTTTGCTTCACGCTGCCCCTGCCGGGGGCGGCGCACGAATTGACTTCTCCCTCGAGTGAGGGAGCGTCTGCCGTCGGCTACTGGCGTCGCCTCACGGAAAAGGCCGAACGCGAGAGAGTGTTGCTTGTCCTGTCCCCCGATCCGGCTGCTGGTGAGGTCATCGCCCGGTACGTGGGAGACTATCGCGTGGTCACGGTGCGCGGCCCGGACCAGGTGGGGGCCACGGTGGCCGAACTCTTGCCGAGTGCGCTGATCCTCGACCGTGCGCTGAGCCAGGACGCAGAAACGCAGGCTGCGGTGCGAGCGTTGCCCTACGATCTGCCGGTGATCAGTTTCACTTTTCCGGGCAGCGTGAGCCACCCCCGGTACCTACCCCCTGGTGTGTCCGACTACCTGGTGAAGCCTATCGCGCGCCAGACGCTGGCGGAGGCCGTGCGGGCGCTTGGCCCAAGCGTCCGCAGCCTGCTCGTCGTGGACGACGATCCGGGCATGGTGCGCTTCGTGACGCTGGCGCTCGGGAGCGGAGCAAGGGAGCAGGGGAGCAAGGGAGCAGGGGAGCAGAGGGATGGCTACCGGTTGACGACTGCCTACACGGGCACAGAGGCACTGGCGCGGCTGCGCGAGGACAAGCCCGACGCGGTGCTATTGGACCTGGCCTTGCCCGACGTCAGCGGGTGGGAGGTGCTGCAGGAGATCCGTGAGGATCCTGATCTGGATGGCATGGCCGTGATCCTCATCACGGCGCACGATTGGCCGCAGATGACGGTGGCGAGCGAGGAAGAGGTGCTGCGGGTCGCGCTGCGCCGCCCACTCTCCCGCGACGAACTCACGGCTGTGCTGGATTGCCTGCTGGGGACGATCCAGCCGGCGTATCCAGCAGTTTCAGCCGTGCCAGCGCCGCCAGCAGGTCCTTCTGCGTGATCGGTTTCTTCAGGAACTCAGCCGCGCCAAGCGAAAAGGCCAGTTCCGGCTCGTCCCACACCGAGCAGACGATGACGGGGATGTGGCGGGTTTCCGGGTCCGCCTGGAGCGCCTGCAGGATCTCCCAACCGTCCATCGTCGGCATCATTACGTCGAGCGTGACGGCCTGGGGCTGCAACTGGCGGGCCAGCAGCAGGACCTGGCCCGGCTCCTGGACGCCGACGACGCGCACAGAACAGCGGCTCAGGTAACGCTGGAACATGCGGATGGCCGGCTCCTGGTCGTCCACGACGAGGACGGTCAGTTGATCGGCGCGCGGGAGCGAGAGGGCCAGGCGGCCCGGCCCGGCCAGCGCGCCGGGGGGCGGGATTTCCTGGAGCGTGACGTCCAGGCGTCCGGCCCAGTAGCGGGCCGTTTCCAGGGACGCTTCCTGTTTGCCAGCCTCACGTAGTACCGGCCCGTCCATTTTAAACTGGATGCAGAGCGTCACCTGGCCGGCCTGGGCTTCGGCGCGGATGGCGATTGTGCCGCCGTGCCGCACGTCGAGCGCGTAACTGAGCAGGCTGAGGAGGATCTGGCGCAGGATAACGCGGTCGGCCAGGACGGGCGGCAGTTTCTCCGGGAGATGCAGGCGCAATTCTGCACCCTCGCTTTGCACGCGGCGTTGGAGGGTTCTCGCCACGCTGCGCACGACGTCGGCGACGTCGAGGGGGGCGCGGGCGATTTCGAAAGCGCGCAAGTTGCTGTCCCAGCGCTCCAGGCCGGCGCGCTCGCCTGCGGGGGCTTCCCGTTCCGGGAAGGCCTGCTCCCACAGCCAGGCGGCGACGGCCTGCAGCGCGCGGCTGTGTTCGCGGCGCAATTGGCGGTCGCTGAGCGAGAGTTGGCTCTGTAACTCGTGCAGGTTGAGGCCCTCGACGTAGCGGCCGTGGAGGATGAGGTAGGGGCGCCACTCGACGGAGCCGGGCGAGCATGCGCGATCGGGGGGCTGCAGCCGCTCGATGGCGCGCAGGAGGACGTGGCGCAGGTGCTCGGCGTGGCTGCGCGGCTCACCCGGCGGGGGTGGGAACACGGAGGCCAGCGGGTGCGTCTCGAGCGCCGCGTAGTCGTAGAGGTTGGACAGGGCGTCTCTGATCAGGTGGTTGAAGTCTGTGCGGTCTATCATAGCAATGAACAATGTCCCAATGAACAATGTCCCAATGAACAATGAACAATGCCCCAATGAACAAATCGTCACTCGAGAATTAGCGCGGTCCACGCAAGTACGGTAGAGCAATACTATACGTCAGGGACGGGGGTAATTATAGCATGTTATCGGGTGTTGTAGTAGGGCAAGGCTGGACAAGATGGCATCTTGTCCTACATAATAATGGCCGGTCTCTGGCCGAAAAGTGGCCGAAAAGTAGTTGAGTCTGGCAGGGGTTGCCGATATAATGTTGTATAGGCCCATCGTGGAAGATCATTCTGGATACAGCCAGGGAAAGGAGGGGTATATCGGGCGAAAAGGGTTGGGGAATTTGGTATATGGATAGATGGGTAAATGAGGACATGAGTAAAGGAGGAGGAAAAATGTCCAGGAAATTGTATCCGGTAGTGGCACTGCTCATCGTGGCCGCCATGTTGTTGGCGGCATGCAAGCCGACCCCAGTCCCGACCGAAGCGCCGGTAGTGGCACCCACCCAGGCGCCCGCAGCGGCCCCGGGCGGGGATCTGGAGGTCTTTAGCTGGTGGACGGCGGGCGGGGAGGCCGAGGGGCTGGCAGCCATGTTGAAGGTCTTCCAGGCCCAGTACCCCGACGTGAACGTCATCAACGCGACGGTGGCCGGCGGCGCGGGCGTGGACGCACGGGCGGTGCTGGCGACGCGCATGCAGGGCGGCGACCCGCCCGGCTCGTTCCAGGTGCACGCAGGGCACGAGTTGATCGACACGTACGTGGTGGCAGGGCAGATGGAGCCGCTGACCTTCCTGTACGAGGAGGAGGGCTGGCTGGACGTGATGCCGGAGGACCTGATCAAGATCCTCTCGTCCGAGGGGGAGATCTGGTCGGTGCCGGTGAACATCCACCGGGCGAACGTGCTGTGGTACAACAAGAGCGTGTTCGAGGCGCAGGGGCTGGAGCCGCCGGCGACGTGGGAGGAGTTCTTCACGGTGGCGGAGACGCTGAAGGGGGCCGGGATCATACCGCTGTCGCTGGGCGAGGCGTGGACGGAGGTGCACCTGTTCGAGACGGTGCTGCTGGGCACGCTGGGGCCAGAGGCGTACGCGGGGCTGTGGACGGGTGAGACGGCGTGGAACACCCCTGAAGTGACGAAGGCGCTGAACAACTTTGACCGCGTGCTGGATTACGTGAACGAGGACTATGCGGCGTTGTCGTGGGACCAGGCGACGCAGTTGGTGATCGACGGCACGGCGGCGATGAACATCATGGGCGACTGGGCCGAGGGGTACTTTAAGGCGCAGGAGTGGACGCCGGGGGTGGAGTTCGGCTGGGCGCCCGCGCCGGGGAGCGGTGGATCGTTCGACGCGCTGTCGGACAGTTTCGGGTTGCCGGCGAACGCGCCGAACCGCGACGCGGTGATCGCCTGGCTGAAGGTGTGCGGCTCGAAGGAAGGGCAGGATGCCTTCAACCCGATCAAGGGCTCGATCCCGGCGCGCACGGACGGGGAGCGCAGCCTGTACGACGAGTACCTGCAGTCGGCGATGGACGATTTCTCGCGCGACGCGATCGTGCCGAGCCTGATGCACGGCGCGGCGGCGGCGCCGAGTTGGCAGCAGGACGTCATAGACGCGGTGGGGCTGTTCATCGGCAACCGCGACGTGGCGGCCTTCCAGGAGGCACTGACCGCGGCCTGCACGAGTGCGGGCGCATGCCAATAGGCTGAACCTAACTTGAGCGCGGGGCGGCCCTGTCCGGCAGGAGCCGCCCCGCCTTCTGAGGTAACCGACCATGCGCATTCGCAAAGACCGGCTGCTGGCCGTCGTGCTGATCTCGCCCTCGGTCCTGGCGATCGCGATCTTTGTCTACGTGTTCATCGCCTGGACGGCGCGGGCGTCCGTCTCGGCCTGGAAGGGCTTGCTGCCCGACTATACGTTCGTGGGGCTGACGAATTTTGTCACGTTGTTCCGCAATCCGCGTTTCCAGATCGACATGCGGAACACAGGAATCTTCACGGTCCTGTTCCTGGCGGCCTGCCTGGCGATCGGGCTCCTGCTGGCGGTCCTGCTGGACCAACGCCCCAAAGGCGAGGCCGTATTTCGCAACGTGTATCTCTTCCCGATGGCGATTTCCTTCATCGTGACCGGCGTGGTGTGGCGCTGGCTGCTCAATCCTGCCACCTCCGTCGAGCGCCTGAGCGGGCTCAACCTGTTGTTCCACCAGGCGGGGCTGGATTTTCTGATCTCCCAGTGGTACACGCATTCGAGGCTGGGGATCGCGGCCATCGTCATCCCCGCCACCTGGCAGATGTCGGGTTTCACCATGGCGCTGTACCTGGCCGGGCTGCGCAGCGTACCGGACGAACTGCGGGAGGCGGCGCGCGTGGACGGGGCGAGCGAGTGGCAAATCTACCGGTACATCATCCTGCCCATGCTGAAAACCGTGACGCTGAGCGCGATCATCATCCTGGGGCACACTTCGCTCAAGATTTTCGACCTGGTGATGGCGATCACGCAGGAGGGCGGGAAAGGGTTCTCGGCCGACGTGCCCGCGATGAACATGTGGTACACGGCCTTCCGGGCGCTGCGGTTCGGGCAGGGGGCGGCGATTGCCATCATCATCCTCGTGACCGTGGCGGTACTGATCGTGCCCTACCTGGTGTACACGTTCCGCACGGAGGTCGAACAGTGAAGCAACGCCTTGCCCGCATTCTCCTGTACGTGCTGCTCATCGGAGCGGCAGTGTTCTACCTGACGCCGATCTACGTCCTGTTGGTGACCGGGTTCAAGAGTTTCCAGGAGGTCAACCTGGCGACGATGTGGGCGCTGCCCTCCGGCGTCTACCTGGACAACTTTGCGGCCGCGTTTGTGAAACTGGCGCCCAACCTGAGCAACAGCCTGTCGCTGACAGTGGCGGCCACCATCATTTCCGCGTTCCTGGGCTCGTTGAACGGGTACGTGTTGTCCAAGTGGAAGTTCCGCGGGGCGGATGCCTTGTTCACGGCCGTGCTGTTTGGGATGTTCATCCCGTACCAGAGCATCCTCATCCCGCTCGTGCGCTTCATGCAGATGATCGGGCTGTACGGGCGGCTGTGGGGGCTGGTGCTGGTGCACGTGATCTACGGCATCCCAATCACGACGCTCATCTTTCGCAATTATTACGCGACGGTCGTCCCGAACGAGATGGTCGAGGCGGCGCACATTGACGGGGCGGACCTGTTGGGCATCTACCGGTACGTGATGCTGCCGCTGGCGATCCCGGGCTTCGTCGTGGTGATGATCTGGCAGTTTACGTCCATCTGGAACGAATTCCTGTTCGCCGTGACGCTGACGAGCCCGCGCTACTGGCCGGTGACGGTGGCGCTGCAGAACCTGGCGGGGAGCCAGATCGTGGAGTGGAACGTGCAGATGGCGGGCGCGTTCCTGGCGGCGCTGCCGACGTTACTGGTATATATCTTCCTGAGCCGCTTCTTCCTGCGCGGATTGATGGCGGGGGCGCTGAAGGGGTAATGCGTGAAACGTGAAACGTGATGCGTGATACGTGAAACGTGAAACGTGAAACGTGATGCGTGATGCGTCATGGGTAAGATGTCTGCCGTCTACTATAGAGGGCGGACGTAGACGCGGTGGTTCTTGTAGGGCTGGCCGCCCAGGTTGACCAGGTCGTTGCGCATTTGGACGGCCGTCTCGGCCACCTGGGTGAGATCGGCGTGGTGGAAGCCGAACTCGCGGACGGTTTTCTCCATCTCCGAATAGAGGAGCGCGTTGCCGCCGCGCCCCTGGAACTCGGGCAGGATGCCCGCGCCGTTGAGCGCGACCCACTTCGTGCGGCGCATCTCCAGGAGCAGGTCGAAGAGGCCGAAGGGGAGGAGGCGCCCGCGCGCCCGCTGCAGCGCGGCGGACACGTCGGGGAAGGCGAACAGGAAGCCGACGACGTCGTCCCCGTGGGTGATGATCTTGATCAGGCGGGGGTCGGCGACCAGCATCAGGTTGTCCACCAGGAACTGGATCTCGCGCCCGGTGAGGGGGTAGTATTCCCAGTTCTCGACGAAGGCGCGGTTGTAGGTCTCTCCGATGCGGCTTACCCACTTGAGCAGTTCACGCTTGCGCTGGAAGCGCCACACGGTGAGGGTGCCTCGTTGCTGGACGCGCCCGGCGATGCGTTGTATCCGTTCTGGCAGGCGGAAGGTGTCTGTGCTGATGTAGCAGGAGATGAAATCCACTTCTTTCTGGAAGCCGAGCGCTTCGACCAGGCGGGGGTAGTAGTCGTAGTTGTAGTTCATCATGGTCATCATCTGGCGGTGTTCGAACCCCTCGACCAGGAGGCCGTAGCCGTCGAGCGCGCCGAAGCCTTTGGGGCCGACGACGCGGTCGAGATTGCGGGCGCGTGCCCACTCGAAGACGCGCTCGAAGAGGGCAGCGGCGGCTTCGGGGTCGTTTTCGCACTCGAAGAGGTAGAACTGGGCCTGGCGGGTGGAGTGGTAGGCGTTGAAGCGGGTGTTTTCGAGCGCGGCGATGCGCCCGACGTCGAGGCCGTCGCGCGTAGCGATGAAGAAGTCGGCGGCGGAGTGTTCGTAGAAGGGGTGTTTGCGGCGGTTCAACTGCATGCGGGTGTCCACGAGGAGAGGGGGGACCCAGTGGGGGTGGTGCGCGTAGAGGCGGAAGGGGAGGCGCAGGAAGCGGCGCACGCCGGATTGGGATTGGGGGTCAATTTGCTTGATGGTGAGCATGATCTTTTTCCTCTTTAGTGTGTGGGAGACCTTTGTGAGACTTCCGAAGTTTGGGGAACTTTGGAAGTCTTCTCTTGTCTTCTATATTTCTTGCTCGTGCTCCGCCTCCAGGTCGGTGAGGAAGTCGGCGTTGGGGTATTTGCCGTACAGGGCGTCCACGACGTTGGCATTAGCGCAGGCCGCGATGTGGGCGTCTCGTTCTTCCCGCATCTGGTTGATCTCTTCCATGCTGGAGGGCATCTCGCCGTGCTTTACAAAAAGATAGTGCTGGAGCCGGCGCAGGCGCTCCATCAGGGTAAGATGCATTGTGTTGGACATTTTGGCGTCTCCTGGGTACGCGGTAGTTGAGCGAACTCTCCCACAATGTACACCATGTTGCCCTTCCTGGCAACCTGGCAGGCTGGGGAACCTGGGCGAGTTGTCACAGACCCCCCGCTGCGCAGGGGGCTTGCGGAAGGAACCTGGGCGAGCTGTCACAGACCCCCCGCTGCGCAGG